>Ga0210388_10001114_pt1 | contig 21268 bp, 19 predicted proteins | sample IncBWC19OmetaG_FD_155485 | JGI IMG/M metagenome (GOLD analysis project Ga0210388, IMG submission 155485) | Forest soil microbial communities from Barre Woods Harvard Forest LTER site, Petersham, Massachusetts, United States - Inc-BW-C-19-O ... | reverse complement strand
AACTCCCGGACGTCGTCAGTGAAAACCGTTCCGTCTGGGTATGTCGTCGAGCCCCCACGCTTGAACCGGCCAACGCCAGTCGAGTTCACGTAAATGTGATGGACGCCGGTTAGAAGTCCCGTGTTGTTGGGTTCTTTCGTCACGAGCATGGAATTCGCCAGGTATCCACGCTGGAAATCCGTCGGTATCTTGGGACCGTTGTCTGTACGCGCGAACAGCGTTCCACTCGCGACCAGCGCAGCCACGAGCGCCGCTGGTATGAACAATCGCTTCTTCCACACATAGAAAGCCTTCATGGTTTCTCCCGTCGTCGATGCGTGCATCGGCCACTTGCCGATGCCAGACAGATACGCCGGCGATCGTGCCCTCGGAAGACGCAAAGGTGTAGAGACACTCTCTCAAGGGCCGGAAGAATCCACCGGCCTAGGTCCTCAGATGACGTCCTTCTTGAGCTGTTGGACCAGGAGGTCGACAAATCGCCGCACGCGCGACGGCGTTCGCACGCCCGAAGGCCAGACGGCCTGAGCCGAAATCGGTGCCAGCGTGAAGTCGTCGAGCACGACCTCCGCCAGCCCGGTCTCGACGTATTGGCGCACGTGATAGAAAGGCATCACCACGATGCCCATGCCACCCAGCGCGGCGTGCATCGTCACGTAGGAATTGTCGGCTTCGAACACGCCCTGGACGGAAACGACATGGGCGGTCCCGTCCCGAGCATGAAATGTCCATGTCCGAGCATCTTGCGCGGACGTGCGAATGAGGCAGGCGTGTCGCGCGAGATCGGCCGGAGTCTCGGGTCGACCGCGCTGTGCGATGTACGAGGGCGAAGCGATGGCGACGCGTCGTAGCGAGGCGATCTTCCGCGAGTTCATCGGCGAGGGCGGAAGCTGGCCGATCCGAATCATGAGGTCGACTCCGGTGCGGATCGGCTCTGCGAACTCTTCGGAGATGCGGAGGTCGAACCTCACACCCGGGTGTTGCAGCGAGAAGTCGCGAATGATCGGAACGACGTGATGGCTGACAAAGAAGGCGGAGCCCGCGACGCGCAACGTTCCGCTCAGCGTTCCCGAGGCGTCCCGGAGCTCCGCCTCGGCGAGGGAAATCTCGCGAAGCGCCGCGCTCACACGCCGATGAAAGGCGAGTCCGGCTTCGGTGGGCAGCGCCGTGCGTGTGGTGCGGCGGATGAGGACGACGCCGAGCTGCGCTTCGAGCGCCGCGAGCGACCGGCTGACCGATTGCAGCGACCGACGAAGGCCAGCGGCAGCCCGAGTCAAATTCCCGGTTTCAATGATCGCGATGAAGGCCTCGTAGTCGTGGAGCTTCGCGCCGTTCGACGGGAATTCCTTCATTTCGGAGGGGAGTATCCTCCCGCGCCCGCCGAACTCAACCCGGCGGCCGAGGTGCCTCTTTGAAGTGGCTCGCATGGGACCTTGGAGTCGCACGAGCGCCCGGCACGGAACGCTTCAGCTCGCAACGGCGCCTTCAGAGGATTTCTTCGATCGTGTGAACCGGCCCGTCGGCGCGGATCTCCCCGACGCCCGAGGCCAGCAGGCGGTTCAAGAAGGAATATTTCGCGTTGGCAGTCTCGAAACGCGGCAGCGTCCGGAAATAGGGAGCGCCTGGCGCCCCGTCATCGCGGATGCCCTCGAACGTCATGTGAATGAGGGCGCCGTCGTCGGCCTCCAGCGTGATACGCAGGTCGAGCTCGAGAACGCCGTCTGCGCGTTCGACCACCCAATCGTCGCCGCCGGGGAGCACCTTGCCGCGCAGCCTGTCTCCGTCGAACGAGCCTCCGGTGATGGGGAACGTGAGGCGAGTGCCGTGAGGTCCGGCGCCGATGTTCTGGGTCGGCGCCGTGTTCAGGCGAAGGGTCATCAGAGGACGTGAACGCATGGAAGTTCTCCGGTCGGCGGGTGAGGGAGAGGGGGCCGCAATCGGCACGGGAACGCACCCAGCGAGCGTCGCAACCGCGGCGACTTTGAGAACCTCTCTTCGTCTTGGACTTGGACCTGCGGGCACGAGGGCCTCATAGGAGCTCGTCGATCGTGTAGATGGGGCCGGTGGCGCGCCGGTCGCCGCTCGACACGGCGAGGAGTCGATTCAGAAAGGTGTACTTCGGGTGGCTGGTCTCGAAACGGGGAGTGGTCCTGAAGTAGTACGTCGAGGGATCCACGCGCTCGCCCCGCGCCAGCGCCGCGATCACTTCAAGTGGCCCGTGACGAAGGCCGAACGAGGTCATGTGGATGAGGGCGCCGTCGTCGGTCTCGAGAGTGACGCGCAAGTCGAGCTCGAGGACGCCGTCGCCTCGCAGGAGCGTCCAATCGCCCCCGCCGGGCAGCACCTTTCCCCGCAACCGCGGGCCCTCGAAATGGCCCCTCGCGATCGGTGCCGTGACGCGAATGCCGTGAGGCACTGCGCCGATCCTCTGCGGACCGACCACTGCAACCTCCATCGTCATCAAAAAACGTGAATCCATTTCGCCAACTCTCAAGCGAGCCGTGCGGTGAGGGAGATGGGAGTTGCGGAAAGCGCCTTCGAGACCGGACAGTTCGTCTTTGCGGCGTCGGTGAGTGCTCGGAATTGCTCGATGAGGAGCCCCTCGACCTGCGCCTCGATCTCGAGCGCGATCGATGTGATGGCGAACCCCGCACCGACCTTCGAGATATCGACGGCCGCGGTGACCTTGAGCCGCTTCGGCACGTGGCTTGCCTCCGTCATCGCATCCTCCTTATCGTTGAACTCACATCACGCCTGCCACTCGGTCATGTTCTGGCAACTCATTTCACGGTCAGCCCATCAGCCCACCCCGGCCGCCGCTCCACCGTGCTCATGCGACACTGATACGCTCATGCTGGTGCGCTCGGAACGCGCGATGGCGTACAGACACTCTTTCAAAATCCGGAAGAATCGGCCGTCGCCTCGTACTGGTGCGCTCTCGGGTCACAACCGCGACCGCCCGCGCACGGCGGCGCGGGTGAGGTCGCGCAGTGATTGGATGAGGGGCGAGCGCGCTTCGTCGGCGCGCCAGGCCAGGTAGGCGCGCGCCTCGATCTTCAGGTCGGCGACGTTGCGGACCACCACCTGCGGCGAACGCGGGGCGGCCTCGGAGACGAAGGTCATGCCGACGCCGCTGGCGACCAGGTTGAGGCGCGTCACCGAAGAGCGAGATTCGACCACCACGCGCGGGGTGACACCGTGCGTGCGCAGCATGGCCCACATGGTGTCGAGGAACGGCGCCCGGTCGGGACGAGGCGACCAGACGAACGGCTGGTCGTGCAGATCGCGGATGAGGACGCTCCGTCGGCGGGCCAGCGGGTGCGCCCGCGGAACGGCCAGCCGGATCGGCTCGCGAAACAGGAGCTCTGAGGGGAAAGCCGGGTCGGGATCGACCACCAGGAAGATGAGCGCCGCGGAGATCCGCTGGCCCCCCAGCGCCAGCCGCAGCTCGTCGCCGGTGAGCGGGAGCAACTCCAGCGTGACGCCCGGATGGCGGCGGCGAAATTGTCCGGCGATCAGCGGGACCAGCGGAGTCACCGCGGGGGATTCCACGAACCCGATGGCCAGGTGCCCGACCTCGCCTCGCTGGGCCGCCTGCGCCTGCCGGACGGCCCGGTCGACAGCGGCCAGGATGGCGCGGGCCTCGGCGGCGAACGTGGCGCCCGCGCGCGAAAGCCGCACGCCCCGGCCCACCCGCTCCAGCAGCGGCGCCCCCACCTCGCGTCCCAGCTCGTGGATCTGGCGGCTGAGCGGCGACGCCGAGACGTGCAGCCGGGCGGCGGCGCGGCCGACGTGCTGCTCGTCGGCGACCGCCACGAAGTAGCGCAGATGGCGGAGCTCCATGACCGTGACCTCTAGGGTCACATTCTGTGCTCGACTAGGTCCTGGAAGTCAACGAACAGCACGCGCATACGTTGATCGATGGCCTCGGCCGCCGCGACCCAGCTCCCTGAGGTGCCCTTCGGCCGGCCGGCCGCGGTGCCGGTCACCGCGGTGCCCCCCAACAAGTGGCTGGTCACGGCGGCGGTGTTGACCGGGACCATCATGGCGGTGCTCGACTCCAGCATCGTCAACGTGGCTCTGCCCAAGATGAGCGGCACGCTGGCCTGTTCGATCGAGGAGATCACCTGGGTGGTGACGGCCTACATCCTCTCCAACGTCATCATCATGCCGATGATCGCGATGTTGAGCGCGCGGTTCGGCCGCAAGCGCGTCTACCTGGCCAGCGTCGTCCTCTTCACCGCCAGCTCGATGGCCTGCGGATTGGCGCGCACGCTCCCCTTGATGGTCTTCTTCCGCGTCTTGCAGGGGGCCGGCGGCGGTGTCCTGCAGACCGTCAGCCAGGCCATCCTGCGTGAGACGTTCCCGCCCGAGGAGCAAGGGATGGCGATGGGCCTGTTCGGAATGGGCGCGGTGGTGGCGCCGGCCGTCGGGCCGACGCTGGGCGGCTGGCTGACCGACAACCACTCGTGGCCCTGGATTTTCTACATCAACGTCCCGATCGGGATCGTGAACGTCCTCTTGGTGACCCGCTTCGTGCACGACCCCGTGTACCTGAAGCGTTTCAAAGGGGCGATCGACTGGCTGGGGCTGTCGCTGATGACCGTCGGCCTGGGCGCCCTGCAGCTCATGTTGGAGAAGGGGGAGACCGAGGGATGGCTCGACTCCGGCTTCATCCTGGCGCTGGCGGTGGTCGCCGGCGCCGGCCTCCTGGCGTTCGTCTGGCGCGAGCTCACCGCGCGCGCGCCCGCGGTCGACCTGCGGCTGCTCCGCAACGGGACCTTCAGCTCGGCCACTGCGATGGGCGGCATCCTCGGCATCGCCCTGAACGCCAGCCTGTTCCTGCTTCCGGTGTTCTTGCAACGGAACCTCGGATACCCGGCCATCCAGTCGGGCCTGGCGCTGATGCCGCGCAGCCTGGCGATGCTGGTGCTGATGCCGATCGGCGGCCTGCTCTACAACCGCCTGGGCCCGCGGCTGCTGGTCGGCTCCGGACTGATCGTGAGCGGCTATTCCTTCTGGCGGCTCGGACACCTGGCGCCCGACATTGGCTTTTGGGACGTCTTCTTCCCCCAGCTTTGGCAGGGCGTCGGCTTCAGCTTGATCTTCGTCGCGCTGTCGACCGCCGCGCTCGGCGGCGTGGCGCGCGCCAAGATGACCGCCGCCAGCGGCCTCTACAACGTCGTTCGACAGGTCTGCGGCTCGATCGGGATCGCCGTCGCCGCGACGATGGTGTCGCGCGGGACCGTGATCTATCGATCGCGCCTGGCCGAGCAGCTGGTGCCGGGCGACCCCCGCGTGATGGCCTGGCTGAGTGCAGCGCAGGCCGTGGGGCAGCGGTTGGGCGGGGACTCCGCGACCGCGGCCAGGCGCGCGCTGGCGATGCTCGACGGCTACGTCACGCGCCAGGCGGCCGTCCTCGCCTACAACCACGTGTACCAGATCATCACGTTCACCTTCGTGGCGTGCTTGCCCCTGGTGCTCCTGCTGCGGCGCCCGAGCGGTCACGTGGAGATCGAGATCGGCGCCGAGTGATCTCTTTGATTCGAGAGGTTTGGAGATGACCGAAGTCGAGACCCTCCTGCAGAAAACCAGCCGCACCTTCGCGCTGACCATTCCCCATCTGCCGCAACCGACCCGCGACGAGGTGGCAATCGCCTATCTGTTGTTTCGCATCATCGACACCTTCGAGGACGCCGTTCTCTGGGCGCCCTCCCGTCGGATTGATGCGCTTCACGAGCTCGTGACGCTGCTCGATCGCCCGGCGGCCGCGTCAGGGGCGGCCGCCCGCGCCTGGACGCGTGAGCCGCCGCTCCTGCATGCCGGCTACCAGGAGTTGCTGGCGCGCACGCCCGAGGTGCTCGAACGGTACGGCGAGCTGCGCCCGGAGTCGCGGGCAATCCTGCGTGCCCACCTCGGACGTAGCGCCGAAGGGATGGCACGGTTCGTGGCGCGCCTCGAGCCCGAAGGATCGCTCCAGCTCCACACCATCGAGGAGCTGCGCGACTACTGCTACACGGTGGCCGGCATCGTCGGCGAGATGCTGACCGAGCTGTTCCTGCTCGAGAGCCCGTCGCTGGCGCGCGTGGCCACTGACCTGCGCGCCAACGCCGCCCGGTTCGGCGAGGCCCTGCAGCTGGTGAACATCCTCAAGGACGCCCGCCCGGACGCCGCCGAGGGGCGGACTTATCTGCCCCGCCTGGCGCCCCTGCACGAGGTGTTCGTGCTGGCCCGCCAGGATCTGGTCGCCGCCTTCACGTACGTCGATCTGCTGCGCCGTGGCGGCGCGGCGCCGGGCCTGGTCGCCTTCAACGCCTTCATCTGCAAGCTGGCCGCGGCCAACCTGCAAATCCTGCTCGACCAAGGGCTGGGCGCCAAGCTGGCCCGCACCACGGTGATCAAGATCGCGGCCGAAGTGGCCGGCGAGAGCGCCGGGCTGTTCCGTCCTTCCGTCGGCCTGTGATGCGGGCGCGGCGGTCCAGACCCGGAGCAAGTCAATTCTCGAACATTCCACGTAACCTAATCGCGGCGTTCCTGTCTAAAAAGGACCGCCTTGCGCCTCTCCGTACTGGCTCCGAGACATGTCGTGCCTACGTGAATAACCCATGAGCTCATCATGACGCGCATTCTGGTCGTCGAGGATCATCTGATCGTTCGGGAGGCTCTGGTGACACTCCTCACCGTCAAGCCCGATTTTCAGATCGTCGGCGTCGCGGCAAGCGTCAGAGAGACCAAGCCTCTCTTGGAGAAAACCAGGCCGGACGTGCTCCTTTTGGATCTGTCGCTCGAGGATGGCAGTGGACTCGAGCTGGCCAGGATGTTGCGTAGGTCTCGTTCGATCACCCGCGTGTTGATCCTGACGGGGTTCCGAGACGGATTCGCCGCTGCGGAAGCAATGACCGCCGGTGTGGCCGGATATGTCCTGAAAGAACAACCGACGGCCGATCTGTTCGCCGCGATCGACATCGTTCGTCGGGGCGGAACGTATGTTTGCCCGACAATCGTGGCCCAGCTGAAGCCCGATCAACTCTCCCCGAAGGAAGATGACCTGTTGGCGAGCCTTTCCCGGAGGGAAAGCGAAATTTTCCGACTGATCGTGGCTGGAGCCAGCAGTAGGGATCTGTCTCGACGCCTCTTCATCAGTGCCAAGACGGTCGATACGCATCGCACGAACATCGGTCGCAAGCTCGGCGTCCGAACGAGTGCCGACCTCGTCCGATTTGCCGCGGCGCATGGCATCGCCATTGCTCCGCACGCCGCCCAGGACGACTCGGGCGTCGGCGCAGGAGGCGCCCGGTGAGCCAGCCGTCTCGCGCTCCCTGCGGTGCTCGTGAGCCCGCAAGATGAGTTGCGCGGTATAAAACAACACCAGTTGCAAAAATCGGCGGCCTGGATCACCCTCCTTGTCCTGTGAGAACGGATCGGCCAGGAAGGGAATCGTGACCACCGTCGAAACGCCTGACGGGATCTGTCCGGTCTCGTTGTTCCGCCCAGCCGGAGAGGGGCCTTGGCCGGCAGTGATCATGTATATGGACGGGATCGGGATGCGCCCGGCCCTGCAGAGCATGGCGAAGCGGATCTCCGACGACGGCTACTGCGTCCTCCTGCCCGATCTCTTCTACCGCGCGGGCGCCTATCAGGCTCCCGAGCCCAGCGCACTGTTCAGCGATCCCGAGGTCCGCAAGGCCTGGGGGGCGAAGTACGTCTCGACCGTCTCCCAGGCCAAAGTTCGGCGCGACACCGGCGCGTTCCTCGAATTCTTGTCCAAGCAAGAGGCGGTTCGCCCGTCCGCCGTGGGGACCGTGGGCTATTGCATGGGCGGGGGCCTGGCCTTGGCGATGGCTGGCTTCTTCCCGAATCGCATCCTGGCCGCGGCCTCGTACCACGGTGGAAACCTGGCCACCGATGCACCCGAGAGCCCCCATCTCCAGGCGCCGCGCATGAATTCGAGGGCGCAGATCTACGTTGCCGGCGCTGATCAGGACCCCTCTTTCCCGCCGGAGATGAAGCAGCGACTCGAACAGGCACTCGTCGAGGCAGGGCTCGCTCATCGGGTCGAAACATATCTCGGCGCGCGCCACGGCTTCGCCCCTCCCGACACGCCGACGCACGATCCGGTCGCGGCGGAGCGGCACTACCAGACGCTGTTCGAGCTGTTCCGTGCGGCTCTGAGCTGACGGGACGTCGACCTCACGCCTGATAGTTTGCAACCGCAGTTGCATTTGAGCATCCGACCTACTATCGTGACGCGCATCCCGGCTCCGCCGTTCATGTCCGGACTTGTGTTGCCAAAATCCGCGGTCGTTGTTCTTCTGACAGCCGGCGCCCTCGCGTCCTGCGGCGAGAGCACCGCCAAGCCAGGGCCGCCGCCGCCGCCCACGGTCCTGGTTGCCGAGGTGGCCAAGCGGGACGTCTCGTTGTTCGTCGAGTCGGTCGCAACGCTGGACGGATACGTGAACGCCGACATCCGCGCGCGCGTGCGCGGGGTCCTGCAGGCGCAACGTTACAAAGACGGAGCCGCCGTCAAGCAGGGACAGCTCCTCTTCACCATCGATCGCGCAGAGTACGAGGCGGCGTCGGAGGCGGCCAAGGCGGCGCTGGCGCGCGCGGTGACCGCCGCGGCGCACAACAAGGCGCAGCTGGCGCGGCGGCAGGATCTGGGTGCCGCGCGGGTGGTGAGCAAGCAGGAGCTGGAGGACGCCGAGGCGGCGGCTCAGGATGCCGACAGCCAGGTGCTGGCTGCCCAGGCCCAGCTGCGGCAGGCGAGCTTGAACCTGTCGTACACGGAGATCCGTTCGCCCGTCACGGGCGTCGCCGGGCTGGCGCAGGTTCGGGGCGGCAATCTGGTCGGCCAGGACGGGCCGACCTTGCTCACCACGGTGTCGCAGATCGATCCGGTCCGGGTCAGCTTTCCGATGAGCGAGGTCGACTATCTTCGCGCGGCGTCGCTCCTGAAGGGTTTGGATGCGCGCGATCTGGCCTGGGCCAAGGCGGCGTTCAAGCGCGCCGACCGCGCCGACGACGCCACGATGCTGGAGCTGCTCCTGGCCGACGGGAGCGTCTATCCCCACCGCGGCGTCATCGTGGCCGCCAACCGACAGGTCGATCCCACCACCGGCACGATTCAGCTGCAGGCACTGTTTCCCAACCCGGACGGGCTCCTCCGTCCCGGCCAGTACGGCCGCGTGCGCATGCGGCGCCGCGACGTGGGGCCCGGCGTCCTGGTGGTGCCGGACAAGGCGCTGGTGCAGGTCCAGGGGAGCTACTCGCTGGCGGTGGTCGGCGCCGACAGCAAGGTGAAGCTCAAACGGGTCGAGGTGGGCCAGGTGGCCGGTTCGCTGCGAATCATCAAGAGCGGCGTCTCCGCGGGCGAGCGCGTGGTCGTCGAAGGCCTGCAGAAGGTCAGCGACGGCACGCTGGTCGTGGCGCAAGCCGCGCCGCCCGAGGTGGCCGGTCCCGCGGTGGCGGGCGGCGGATCGCGCTGAGGACGCGCCCGTGATCTCTTCCTTCTTCATCCGGCGCCCGATCGTCGCGATGGTGATCGCCATCCTGACCGTGCTCATCGGTGCGGTCTCGCTGCTGGGGCTGCCCATCGCCCAATTTCCGCAGATCATCCCGCCGCAGGTGAACCTGACCACCACGTTCACGGGCGCCGACGCGGTCACCATCGAGCAGTCGGTGGCGACGCCGATCGAGCAGCAGGTCAACGGCGTCGACAACATGCTCTACATCCAGTCGACCAACGCCAACGACGGGACGATGAACCAGACGGTGACGTTCGACGTCGGCACCAACATGGACGTCGACAACGTGCTGGTGCAGAACCGGTTCTCGCAGGCGCAGCCCTTCCTGCCCCAGGACGTCAAGAACTTCGGCGTCACCATCAAGAAGTCGCTGGCCTTCCCGCTGATCGTCGTTTCGTTGTACTCGCCCGATGGGCGCTACGACGCCTCCTTCCTGACCAACTACGCGACCATCAACGTCAACGACGCGCTCTTGCGCATCCGCGGCGTGGGCGACATCCGCAACCTGGGCGCATCGGATTACGCGATGCGCGTCTGGCTCAAGCCCGACGTGCTGGCGCGCCTCGGTCTGACCGTCACCGACGTCGAGAACGCGGTTCGGGCGCAGAACGCCGTGAACCCGGCGGGACAGGTCGGCGCCGAGCCGGAGCTCCCTGGCCAGCAGCTCACCTACACCGTCCGCGCGCAGGGGCGCCTGGTGACGCCGGAGGAGTTCGGCGAGATCATCGTGCGCGAGAACCCCGACGGCTCGCTGGTGCGGGTGCGCGACGTGGCACAGATCGAGATGGGGGCGCTGAATTACGCGCAGGAAGGGGCCTTCAACGGCCGTCCGGCCGGCGTGATCGCAGCTTTTCAGCTCCCGGGTTCGAACGCGCTCGACGTCGCCTCGGCGGTGCGGGCCACCATGGCCGACCTCAAGAAGCACTTTCCGCCCGGCATGGACTACGAGGTCTCGCTCGACACCACCGCACCAGTAAAGGCCGGCATCCAGGAGATCTTGATTACGCTGGCCGAGGCGATCGGCCTGGTGGTGCTGGTGGTCTTCGTCTTCCTGCAGAGCTGGCGCGCCACGCTGATCCCGCTCCTCACCGTGCCGGTCTCGCTGGTCGGCGTCTTCGCGGTCTTCCCGGCGCTGGGATTTTCCATCAACACGCTGTCGCTGTTCGCGCTGGTGCTGGCGATAGGCCTGGTCGTCGACGACGCGATCGTCGTGGTGGAGGCGGTCGAGCACCACATCGAAGAGGGGATGTCGCCCCGCGACGCCACCTTCAAGGCGATGTCCGAGGTGCAGGCGCCGGTCATCGGCATCGCGCTCATCCTGGCGGCGGTGTTCATTCCGGTCGCCTTCATGGCCGGGATCACCGGGCGGCTCTACCAGCAGTTCGCGCTCACCATCGCCGTCTCGGTGCTGATCTCCGCCTTCAACGCGCTCACGCTGAGCCCGGCGCTGGCGGCGCTGCTCCTGCGGCCGCGCCAGCCGCCGCGCGGGCCGCTCGGCCGGCTCGGCGCCGCCTTCAACCGGGGCTTCGAGCGCCTCACCCACGGCTATGTGAGCGTCAACGCGCGCCTGGTCCGGAAGCTGGCGATCCCGCTCGTGTTGCTGCTCGGCGTGACGGCGCTGTCGGCCGGCCTCGGGCGCAAGCTCCCCTCCGGCTTCTTGCCCGACGAGGACAACGGCTACGCGCTGATCGGCGTTCAGCTCCCCGACGCCGCCTCGCTGCAGCGGACCCGCGCGGTGTTCAAGAAGGTGGAGGCGATCCTGGGCCAGACCGAGGGGATCCGCACCTACAACACCATCGCCGGCTACAGCTTCTTCACCCGCTCGGCGGCCAGCTACGCCGGCACCGGGTTCATCGGGTTCAAGCCCTGGGACGAGCGCGGCCGCGAGGATCTCACCGCCAAGGCCATCGTCCGCAAGCTCAATGCCCAGTTCTCGAAGATCCCCGAGGCGCGCGTGTTCGCGCTCATGCCGCCGGCCATCCCGGGGATCAGCGCCGCGGGCGGCTTCAGCATGTTCCTGCAGGATCGCAGCGGCGGCTCGGTGGCGTTCCTGGCCGCCAACGTCAAGCGATTCGTCGACGCCGCCCGGAAGCGCCCCGAGCTGCAGAACATCAACCCCAACTTCTCCCCCTCGGTGCCGCAGATCTTCGCCGAGGTCGACAAGGAGAAGGCGATGAAGCAGGGGGTGCCGATCGCCGACGTCTACAGCACGCTGCAGGCGTTCCTGGGCGGGACCTACATCAACGACTTCACGCGGTTCTCGCGGCAGTGGAAGGTGCTGGTCCAGGCGGAGCCCGCCTACCGGCGCAACGCCGACGACATGAAGAGCTTCTACGTGCGCAACGCGAAGGGCGAGATGATGCCGCTCTCCACCTTCGTGAACGTCCGCACCACCAGCGGCCCCGAGTACACCGTGCGCTTCAATCTCTACCGCTCGGCCGAGATCATCGGTGCGGCGGCGCCCGGCTACAGCTCGGGTCAGGCGCTGGCGGCGCTGGAGGAGGTCGCGGCGCAGACGCTGCCACCCGAGATGGGCTACGCCTGGAACGCGCTCTCCTACCAGGAGAAGGCGGCGCAGGGCGGCACGGTCAAGGTGCTGGGGCTGTCGCTCATCTTCGTGTTCTTGATCCTGGCTGCGCTCTACGAGAGCTGGTCGCTGCCGTTCAGCGTCCTGCTCAGCACGCCGGTGGCGGTGCTGGGGGCGTTCCTGGGGCTCCTCAGCCGTCGGTTCGATCTCAACGTCTACGCCCAGATCGGCCTGGTCATGCTGGTCGGCTTGACGGCCAAGAACGCGATCTTGATCGTGGAGTTCGCCAAGGAGCGGCTGGCGGAAGGACGCCCGTTGATCGACGCGGCGCTGGAGGGGGCCCGCCTGCGGTTGCGCCCGATCTTGATGACCTCGTTCGCGTTCATCTTCGGCTGTCTGCCGCTGTGGTTCGCCGACGGTGCGGGCGCCGCCGCCCGGCGCATGCTGGGGACGACCGTGGTGGCCGGCATGACGGCCGCGACCGCGCTCGGCATCTTCCTGGTCCCGGCTCTGTTCGTCGCCTTCGAGCGTCTGGCGGGACGCCATACGGGAGCGCCGGCCGAGACGCCGACGGTGGGGCTCGCCGCCACCGACCAGACTGAGCCTCCCCGGGTATCCCTCACTTCGGTGGACTAGCGGGCCATGGGAAAGCATCCGTCGCTGTTTCTCGTCTCTCTGTTGGCTTTGTGGCCGCTGGGCGCCGGTGCGGCTGAGGAGCAGGGCGGGCCGGAAGCTCCCCTGCGCGTGACCTGGAAGCAGGCCCTCGAACGGGTCCAGGCGCGTAACCCCTCGGCGATCGCGGCGGAGCAGGAGATCGTCCGCGCCGACGGTCTGGTGCGGGAGGCGCGCGGCGCCTGGTTGCCGACGTTGTCCGCCAACGGGAGCTATCAGCAGCTCAACGCCGCGCGAGTCTTCGAAGGGACCATCACCACGCCGGAGCGCCAGTGGAACGGCAACCTTCTCCTCAACCTGCCGCTGCTCGCTCCGCTCGCCTGGGTCAACGACGCTCACGCGCAGGACAATCGGACCGTGGCCGTGGCCAGCGCTGCCGACGTTCGACGCCAGCTCTCCGCCGCCGTGGGACGCACCTACCTGGCGGTCGTGCTGCAGCATCGGGAGGTGGAGGTGGCCGAGCGCGCCCGCGCGACCGCCGCGGTTCACTACGACTACGCGCACACGCGCATGCTCACCGGCCTCGGCAACGGCGTCGATGATGCCCGCGCCGAGCAGGAGCTGCACACCGACGAGGCGCAGGTGAAGACCGCCCGCACGGCCCTGGTGCGCGCCCAGAGCGCGCTGGCCGTGTTGCTGTCGGAGAAGACGCTGGTCGACGCCGCGGACGACGACGTCGACCTCGCGGCGCCGCAGCCCGCGACCGACGCCGACGCGGCAGCCCGGCGGCCCGACGTGCGGGCACAGCAGGCACGCCGCGAGGCGGCGGCACATCTCCGCCGCGACGACTGGGCCTATTACGCTCCGACGTTGCTGGCGCAGGCGGAGGCCTTCCGGGAGACGGTCACGCCGTTTCAGCCGGGCAGCGGCTGGCAGGCGGCGATCGTCCTGTCGATCCCGCTGTTCGACGGCGGCGTGCGATACGGTGTCCAGCGTGAGCGACGCGCGAACGACGTCGAGGCGCAGGCAAACCTGGAGGGTTTGCTCCGCCAGGTGAGCGTCGAGGTTCGGTCGGCGCTCGAGGTGGTGCACAACGCCGACGACGGCCTGGCCGCTTCCCGGGCGGCCGCCACGGCGGCCAACACCGCGGCGGTGCTGGCGGACAAGTCGTACCGGGCCGGCGCCAGCACCAACCTCGAGGTCGTCGACGCCGAAAGGCAGGCGCGCGACGCCGCCTCGCAGGTGGCGCTGGCGGAGGACGCGGCTCGCCAGGCGCGACTCGACTTGCTGCTCGCCACGGGCGCTTTTCCCTGATCTCCCGTTAGTATCGAATGACGATGCCCAAGGCACGACGCGGAAGGGGACGCCCGGCGGGCGGCAGCGACGCTGTCGTTCACGCGATCCTTCGGACGACGCTCGAACAGCTCGGCCGGCGCGGGTACGCGGCGCTGAGCATCGACCAGGTGGCGCGAACGGCCGAAGTCAACAAGACGACCATCTACCGCCGCTGGCCGACCAAGGGAGACTTGGTCGTCGCTGCGGTGGTCGCCTGCCGCGAAGGCCAGCCCCGTTTCGTGCCAACGGGTGGGCTGCGGGACGATCTTCTCTCCTTGTTGCGAAACAAGGCTCGGACCATCTCCACGCCGCGGCAGCGCGCGATCTCGTCCGCGATCAGCACGCTCGATCCGTCGATCAGCGCCGCTCTGCTTCAAGAGCTGCGGCGGCGTCGCTACACGATGCCGCGGGACGTGGTCGAAGCTGCCGTGGCGCGGGGCGAGCTGCCGGCCGAAACAGACACAGAGTTTCTCACCCAACTCTTGCTGGCGCCGATCTTCTATCGCTCGCTCGTGCTGCGCGAAACGGTGCCGGACGAGCTGATCGTACAGACGATCGACACCGTCCTGGCCGGTGCGAAACACGGGCAGCGTCCCAAGACGGTCAAAAAGCGACGGTAGTGCGATGGGCCACTGGTGGCGACGGACCCTCGACCTCGAGGTGTCGTCTAAAGCGACATCTGTCGTCTAAAGCGACATCTGTCGAATTTTCGTCGGTCGCTGACACCGGGCCACGTCGTTAGGTGGAAACCTCCCGCCGCTGATCGGCATCAGGATCCGCGGATCGTGGACATGTGTCGATCTACGCCACTGGCCCCCGAGTTGCACTTCCCGCCGGCAGGGAGGCGACGATGAGAAGCGATCATCACGAAAGCCGGATCCGCGCGGCGGCCAGACGCGTTCGGCTCTTCTTGCGTTTCGGGGGCGTCAACGTCCGCGCTTACGCGGCGGTTCTGCGCACCGTCATGGCGGAGCGACTGTGGCTCGTGCCCATGCAGGTCCGTTCGCCGGCCAAGGAGTCGCGATGAACGCCCCCTCGTCCCCCGCCAGCGATCTTCCCTATCTCCTGGGATTCATCGCCTTCTTCACCGTCCCCTTCGCGGTTCATCTTTGCCTGGTGTGGCGTGGCGCCATCAAGCTCCCGCCATCGAGGGCGACCGGCGCGGGTCATCGGCTGTTTGGGCCGCTCTTCGTCAGCTACTACTACTGGCTGATGGGCCCGGTCTTTCGCCTGGCCGCTCGCAGCCGGCTCACGCCGAATCACGTGACCATCCTGACTCTCCTCATCGCCGTCGTGACAGCCCTGGCGATAGCTTCAGGCCACTTCGCTCTTGCGTCGGCGCTGGTCATCGTAGGCGGCAGTCTCGACATCGTCGACGGTCAACTGGCGCGTACGAAGAAGATGGCCACGCCGGGCGGCGCTTTCTTGGACTCGACGGTCGACAGAATCTGCGACGGCCTGGTGTTCAGCGGCTGTGTCGTCTACTACGCGGGGACGCCGATCATGCTCGTGTCGCTGGCCGTGCTGGTGATGTCGTTCACCGTGAGCTATGCACGATCCCGCGCCGAGGTTCTGGGGGTCGTCGGCAGCGAGGGACTCATGCAGCGCGCCGACCGGCTGGCGGTTCTGGGGATTGCATTGGCCTTCTCGCCCTTTTTCGGGCACCGCGCCGAAGGTTTCGTCCCTCACCCATTCTGTGCCGTCCTGGCGGGCAGCCTGTGCTTGCTCGCCCTGCTCAACACGATCACGGCAGTCCGGCGAATCGTCTGGACGCTCGGACAGTTCAAGATCGCGTCGCCGACCGAGGTCTCTCAGCGCCGCCCCGCCCTGCGACCCTCCGACGTGATTCGTCTCGAACCCGATAAGACCAGCTCTCTCCTGAGCTCGACGCATTGAATCGTTCGGATTGAGGCATCGGGCATCGAGAAATGACAGCTCGTTTTCGTAGAGCCGGGCTCGTGTCCTTGCGCCTCGTCGTGGTGGCTGGCGCCTTGGTGTTCGTGCTGCGCGGTGTTGCCTGGGCGCAAGTGGGGAAGACCTTACGGGGAGCGAGCTTGCCGTTGCTCGTGGCCGTCGTCGCCGTGAACGCCTGCATGATGACCCTGAAGGCGGTTCGCTTGCAGTTGCTGCTGACGAGCACGGCTTCCCTCAAAGCGTGTCTCCTGGCGAAGGTGACCGCTTCGGCCATCAACAACGTCGTCCCTTTTCGGGGAGGCGATCTGGCTCGGCTCTGGATGCTGGAGCGACACGCACGGATCCCGAAAGCGGCCGCGGTCGCGGTCGGCGTCGTCGAGGCGCTGTTCGAGTTGTTGGCGTTGGCGGCGATCTCCTTGGCGGGCGCGTCGATGATTCCAGGGCAGAGATGGGCGATTCATGTCACCCCGGCCCTGTTGGGCGCGTCGGTCATCCTGATCGCGGCCTTGAAGTACCTCAGCGGACGTTCGATGGCGCGGCCGGCGGCGGCCAGGGGCCCGTTCGATCTGTCCGGGCGACTCCGCGCTTTGGCCGAACGGTTGCGGGCGGGAACCAGCGGCCTCCGTCAGCCCGGAACGGTCGCCGTCGTGCTGATCCTCTCGTTCTGCGTCTGGGGTCTGGAGATCGCGATGGTGGTCCTGGCCGCGCGTTCGGTTCATTTGGCGCTCAGTCCGGCCCTCGCAGCCGTCGTCCTCCTGGGGATCAACCTGGCGCTGGCCCTTCCCTCGATGCCGGCCGGCGCGGGCACTTTCGAAGGCGGCACGCTCCTGGTGCTCATGCTCTCCGGAGTCGCGAAAGAAGCTGGCCTGGCGTTCGCGTTGCTTTACCACCTCGTTCAGGTCGTCCCCGTGACGTTGGTCGGCATGGCCGTCATCTCGAAGGCAGGGATGAGGCTGGATCGGCTGCCGATTCCTCGGCTCGAAGCCCAGCGACCAAGGTCCTCGGGGCCTGCGCCGCAGGCCAGGCGCGTTCCGGGATGACCTTCGAGTCGCCTGCGTCAGTCCGCGAGCCATGAAGATCGGAATTGTCACCGAGTACTACTATCCGACCCTGGGCGGCATCCAGGAGCACGTGCATCACTTTGCGCGTGCGGCCAGGCGGCTCGGCCACGACGTGCGAATCGTGACACCGCAGGTGGACGACGTTCTCGCCTCGGTTCCGGACGCGCGGCGCGCCGCGGCCGATCTGCGGAGAAATGACCTCGCCGAAGGCGTGATCCGGCTCGGTCGCTCCGTCGCAGTGCTCTCGGGCGGATCGGTCGCGCGGGTCTCCTCCGGGCCCCGGCTCTCCGCGCGGACGGCCGACATTCTGCGCGCCGAGCGCTTCGACGTGGTCCATCTCCATTCCCCGTTGATGCCCACGCTCCCACTGCTCTTTCTTCGTGGCTCGGACGCTCTCAACGTGGGGACGTTCCACAGCGTCGTCGACGGCAGCCTCGTCTACGCGGCGCTCCGGCCCCTGCTCCAGCGCTACGCGGATCGTCTCGATGCCGCGATCGGAGTGTCGGAGACTGCGCTGGCGGGTGTGCGGCGATATTTCCGTGCGCCTTGGTCCGTGATCCCGAACGGGGTGGACGTGGCCCTGTTCAGCTCCGGCCGTCGTCGGCCAGAGCTGGAAGACGGCCGCCTGAACGTCGTGCACGTCGGACGTTTCGATCCGCGCAACGGCGTCGACCGGGTCATCAGAGCGTGGGTCGGGGTCAGGCGCGGCGGGACGGACGCCCGCCTCGTCCTGGTCGGTGACGGTCCCCTGCGCGGCGCCTATGAGGCGATGGTTCCCGATGATCTCCGGTCCGATGCGCTCTTCGTCGGCTTCGTTCCGAGCGCCGACCGCGTCGACTACTACGCGTCCGCCGACGTGCTGCTCTGTCCGGCCGTGGGGGGGACCTTCGGAATCATTCTCCTCGAGGCGATGGCGTCCGGATGCGCCATCGTCGCCGCGGACACGCCGGGATTTCGACACGTGATGGAGGACGGAGTCCAAGGCTTCATGGTGGATGTCGGTCGGGATCCAGACTGCTCGATCCTCGCGGAGCGGACAGCCCGTCTCCTGGCGGACGCCATGTTGCGCCGGCGCTTTGGCGAGGCGGGGCGCAACAGGGCGGCGACCTTCGACTGGTCGGCAGTCACTGAGCAGGTGCTCGATCTCTACGACCGACTGCTGAGCGGTCGGCCCGTCCAGGCCGCCTCTTCCAGCGGACCATGAGGATCGATCCTTCGAAACAGGGGACGGCCGTCTTGGTCGCGGCGGTGGCCCTGGCCGTGGCCGGCGGTGCTCTGACCAGCCGGCTCGCCGTGAAAAGCGATCTGTCGTATCTCTTGCCCGAGTCGACCCCGTCGGTGCGCCAGCTGCGGGCGTTGGAGAAGCGTGCGCGCGTCACGGCCACCTTCATGCTTGGCGTGGAGAGCGGAGATGTCGTGGCGCGCGCTCGTGCGGGCGAAGCGCTGCTTCGCCGGATCCGGACGCTCGACGCCACGGCGCTCGGCATCGGCGGCGTCACCGCGGACGACGGGGTCCTGCGCCGCTACACCTGGGACAACCGATTTCTGTTCGCGGACCTGGCGGATCTCACTGCGGCGCGGGACGCGCTGCGCGACCGGATGATGAAGGAGAACCCGCTCTACGTCCCGCTGGACGATCCCGCTGATCGGCCGGCCGCAAGCGGCGACCGTCTGGACTCGCTCCACCGTAAGCTGAATGAAGCCGAGGAGAAGGCGCGCCATCCGAAGGCGCTGGTCTCCACCGACGGGCAGCTCCAGCTCATCATCGTCCGCGCCAACTTCAACGGCGGCGACCTCGACCGCGGGGCGCGGCTGGCGGCTGCTCTTCAACAGCAGATCGACGCGACGGTCGCTCAAACGGGTTCTATGGTCACGATCGGAATGGCGGGGGACGTCGTTCGCGGCCTGGCCGAGCAGCACGGCCTCGTCGCCGGGATGGCGATCGCGACCTTGCTCACAGTGGCGGCCGTGCTGGCGGCGCTTCTCCTCTACTTTCGGTCCCTGGCCGGAGTCCTCGCTCTTTGCTGGTCCCTCACCGTCGGGACCTTGGTCGCCTTCGCGTTCACCGAGCTCTCGATCGGCCACCTCAATATCGCCAGCGCGTTTCTCTCCTCGATCGTCGTCGGGAACGGGATCAACTTCGGGATCATCTTTCTCGGTCGCTACCTCGAGGAGCGCCGGGCGGGACGTCCCGCCGACAGCTCGCTGCAGATCGCGCAGACCGGGACAATCCGCGCGACCGGGGCCGCGGCGCTGGCAGCCGGCACGGCCTATCTGTCGCTCGCCGTGACGCCGTTCCGCGGTTTTCGCGACTTCGGGATCATCGGCGGTATGGGGATGGCGTGCTGCTGGATCTCGGCCTACACGATCCTGCCGGCGGCCCTCGCCGCCGTGGAGCGTCGCGGATGGCTCAGGGTCCGTCCCGAGCCGGCGGCCGTCGGCTGGTTCGAGCGTGCGCTGCCGAGGCATCCGCGACGCGTGCTGGTGATGGCGGCGATTCTCTTCCTCGCGTCGGTGGCGGGCGCCTGGCGCTATCTCGCCCACGATCCGCTGGAGACCAACCTCCGGCACCTGACCAGCACCGGGGCCGAGCTCGATCGTGCCGCGGGCTGGATGGACAAGTTCGACCGGGCCTTCGGGCACGGCATCTCGGGCGGCTTCGCCCTCGCCGTGAGCCGCCGCGAGGAGGTCGCCCCGCTCGTGGGCAAGTTGCGCGCCGCGGACGAAGGAAAGCCGGAGCGCGAACGGCTCTTCAGCCGAGTCAGCACCATTGACGATCGGCTTCCGTCGGATCAAGAGGACAAGCTGGCGATTCTGGACGAGCTCCGGCGGCTCGTCGACCGCCAGCTTCGCCATCCCGACGCGCTCACCGACAGCGATCGAAAAGCGCTGGCGGATGCGCGTCCTCCCGACGGACTGCGCGCGCTCGGCGACGCCGATGTCCCCCTGGAGCTCGCCTGGCCGTACGTCGAGCGGGACGGCACCCGCGGGCGGATCATCCTGGCCAACACCGGGCTCGGCATCGACTCCTGGAACACGCACGATCTTCGCCGCTTCGTGGCGGCGGTGAAGCATCTCGGGCTCGGCTCGGACGTGCTGGTCGGCGGCTCCGCGTTCGTCTTCACGGACATGCTCGAAGCGATGGAGCGGGACGGACCCCGTGCGACCGTCTTCGCGGCGGTGGGGGCGGTCCTGGTGGTCATCGCCCTGCTCGGATCGAGCTTGGCGGCGTTCGCGACTCTGTTCTGCGGGGCCTTCGGGACGCTGTCGCTCCTGGCGCTGGCCGGCCTCCTCGGCCTCAAGGTGAACTTTCTCGACTTCGTGGCGCTCCCGATCACCATCGGCATCGGCATCGACTATTCGGTCAACATCATCAGCCGCGCGCAAACCGAGCCGGATACCCGGCAAGGCCGGGTCGAGAGCGCCCGCACCGCCTCGGCCGTGGCGCTCTGCTCGTACACCACCGTGGTGGGATACGGGTCGCTCTGGTTCTCCTCCAACAAAGGGATCCGAAGCTTCGGCCTCTCCGCGATGTTGGGCGAGATCACCTGTTTGAGCGCGGCGCTTCTGATCGCACCCGCCTTGGCGCGGATGATCGGAGCGCCGTCGTTCAAGCGGTGATCAGCACGGGTCGGCTGTCGTTGCGGCGACGGAGCTCATCGGCGCGAGTTGTCCAGCTAGACGAGCCCTTTGGCCGTGAGCACCTCGGTGATGCAATCGCGCAAGGTATCGAGGGCCCGCGCCGTTTTGCGATGAGTCGAGGATGTCAGAAACCAGATAGCGCCGCTCGTCGTGACCGCAAAGCCCGGTAGGACCTGGTGCAGCCGACCCTGACGCACGTCTGCGTCGGAGAGAAACGTCGGCAGCACGCCCAGACCGATGCCGTGCACGAGCGCGTTTTGAACGACCAGTTCGCCGCAGTCGTTCCCTGGCTGATGTTGAACCGCGGCGGGCTGAGCATCCTCGTCCACCCCAACACGGACGATCCGGTGGCGGACCACGAGGTGAACCCGCTGTGGCTGGGCGAGGCGGTGGCGATCGACGTCGAGTTCATCAGAGGGGTGGTGAAGAAAAAATCGCTTCCGTCGCGGGTGGGAGAGGCGGACGCCCCTCACGGATGAGCCAACTGCGGCGATTCGCCCGGAACAAGGAAATGTCGGTCCTTGGATCCCCGGGGACTCCAGCGGAGATCCGTCGTGTTCAGAACTTGCGAATGCGCTGCCACCGAGCGGGCGATGTGCCCGTCACGCGCCGAAACGCCTTGGTGAAATGGCTTTGATCCGCGAAGCCGGTCTGGG
>Ga0210388_10001113_pt1 | contig 21270 bp, 22 predicted proteins | sample IncBWC19OmetaG_FD_155485 | JGI IMG/M metagenome (GOLD analysis project Ga0210388, IMG submission 155485) | Forest soil microbial communities from Barre Woods Harvard Forest LTER site, Petersham, Massachusetts, United States - Inc-BW-C-19-O ... | reverse complement strand
CTTAGTTCACCACATGGGTCTCGACATCACGAACGTCTTTGGCCGCGAGCAGATGCCACGTCTCGGTGACGACTTCGACCGCATCGAGCGGCGACTGATGCAGATTTTCGGGATCAACCCGTCACTGCTCTCGGCCGGTGCCAACTCGCAGCCGTACGCATCGAGCGCACTGCAAGCTGAGTTCATGAACCAGGTTCTTCGCACCTACCAAGGCCACTTGAAGCGGCACTTCCAGGAGCGGGCGATGGTTGTCGCTGAGGCTCAAGGTCACTATGACTACGAGACACGCGGCGAGACTCGTGTGCCGATCATGGAAGAGGTTGTGGTTGAGGATGAAGATGGTAACAAGCATGTCGAAGAGCGACACAAGCTCATTGACGTTGAATTGGACTTCTCTGTGCTGGACCTCCGTGATGAGGCCACCGAGCGTCAGTTCTTCCAGGCCCTACGTCAGCAGGGCGTCCCGATCCCGGACGAGAATCTGATGATCGGTGTGAACATCGATTTTGACGAAATGGTCATCAAGTACAACGAAGACCTGGAGAAGAAGACCATCGCCCAGCAGGCCGCAAAGGTCAAGACCTACAACGCTCTCGCTGCGGCAGGGTACCCGATCCCACCGGATCTCAAGGCAGAGGTCGAGGCGAGCCGCAACGGTGGCACTCCGCCCCCGCCAACGGGTGGCGGCGGACCGACACAGCCGCCCATGCCCCCAGGAGGCGGTCAGGGACCCCACGGCGGCCCTGGAAGCCCAATCGTGATGCCCGGACCTCCCGGCGGGATCGGTGGCGCTATGGGAGCCCCGGGTGGCCCAGGACAGCTTGGTCCGGGCGGCATCGGTGGAGCAACCCCCGGAGGCGGAGCGCCGCCCCGTGGAGGGATGCAGCCGGGTCCAGCAGGGACCGTACCCGACATCAGTAACGAGCGGCGGCCGGGACTCTTCTACGGAGGCTCAGTCGAGGATGGCCCCGATGGTGACTTCGAGCTAGAGGACAGTGGCCCTCGCTACCCGTACAACATTGATCCCGGGCAGTACGGCAAGATTGTCAACTTCCCGCCCATTGATCAAGTGGCTGGCATTCCCGAGCCCGACCACTATCGCGGCGAGAATCACCCTTTGACACTTCATCTAGACGGTAATAAGGGTCACCGCCAGTATAAGACCGATTGCAGTAACGCTTGGAGTCAGAATTTCAGTCCCTATGAGCTTGCCTCCGGTTCGTATGAAACCACAGACCCGAGTGACTCGGCATGGTTCACTTACGGTCACCCGCCAGACGAGAACCCAGAAGACTTGAAACACCAGGGTAAAACTGATACTGTCCACGACGATGAAAGCGAATCTGAAGGTGTGCGGACAAAAGAAGCAAGAGTGGATGACACAGTTATCCGGCTTCCGCAGGCTAGTAAGAAACGAAGATATCGACTACTGGATGAGGATTGAGCCTAAATAATCCGAGCCCCATCGAAGCGTACCGTGATCTGATCACGAACTGCGTGAACGAAGGGCGCTCATACCAGCAGATTGCAGACATCCTAGAAGATTGTCACGATCTGCAAACTACCCGCCATTCAGTTCGCCGCGCAGTGCGTAGGTGGGGGATTCGGAAGAGTCCAGCCGTCAAGGCAAGTTTCAAGCTAGAGGGCGATGACGCGGAGATCATCACCCAGCCCGGTACAACCGTCAACACTCCCGACGATCTTCTCCGTGAGCGCGGCCTAGAGCCCGACGATTGGGAGGTAGTGAATCTCAAGGTCAATGAGTGGAACGCCATGACCTCAGACAAGGCCAGTGGTGACAACCGCATCGTGCTGATGAAGCAGTTGACGGTGAACTACAAGCGGAAGGCTCCGTTGACACTCATCATCCCGGCCCGCGTCCCCGGTGACTACATCCGGAGACGGCCGCTAGCAGTCAGATACGACGGCGACAACAACATCCGCAGGATCGTGTTCGTCGGTGACCAGCAGGCCCCCAAGCACGACCGGAGACTCCACGGACTCTTCTGCGAGTGGCTTGAGTACAACAAGCCCGACGAGGGTGTCATGATGGGTGACTCTGGTGACTTCTCGCAGTTGTCGAAGTATCCCGACAACCCCGAGTGGGACGAGGCCGTTCAGGTCTGTCTCGATGAGACCTACATGGTCAAGCGCGAGTATGTGCAAGCCAGTGAGTCCACCGAGTGGGTCATGCTTGAAGGTAACCATGATGCACGAATGCGTGATGCCATCCTCGCCAAGATGCCACGGATCTACGGTGTCCGCCGAGCCCTAGTGCCCGGTCAGAAGGAAGAGCTACCAGTCATGTCGATTCCTTACCTACTCCGTCTGGACGAACTAGGGATCAAGTACATCACGCCGGATGGCGAATACGAGCAGGCGGCGCACAAGGTGTGTCAGAATCTCGCCGCTCGCCACGGTTGGCTTGTTCGCAAGGGTGCCGGTGCGTCAGCACTAGCCACTCTTGAGACGCTAGGTCACTCAATCGTGATCGGCCATGTTCACCGCCAGTCAATCGTTCACAAGACGATCCATGACATCGACGGTAACCCCGGCGTGATCGCGGCGATGGAGACTGGCTGTATGTGTACGTCTGATGGGCTAGGCTACACAGTCAACCCCGACTGGCAGCAGGGCTTTGGCACGGCTACCGTGTGGCCCGATGGCAAGTTCAAGCTAGAGCTTGCAACGTACGTCAACGATGTCCTGTACTTTCGGGATCAGCGTTACTCCTAATGAAGGGCATACAACCCGAGTTTGAACGATTGCGTCTGCTAGGACTAAAGCGATGTAACGGACCGTGTGGACTTGTAAAACCGCACGAGGACTTCGTACGTAATGGTACGGCAGGCCGAGATGGTCGTGTGGGGAAGTGCCGCTCGTGTCAGAATGAGGCACGAGCCGATTGGAGAGCGAAGAACCCAGATAAGCTCTATGAGATGGCTCAACGAGATTATGCCAAGCATACGGAGAAGCGGAAAGCTAATGCGATGCTTGGTGTACACCGACGTAGGGCAAGGATTCTCGGAGCGTTTATCGAAGACATAGACCGCAATGTGGTCTTCCGTATGCACGGAGGGATGTGTGGAATCTGCAAGGAATTCATCAATGGTGAGTTTGAAGTAGACCATGTGATCCCGCTAGCCAGGGGAGGGCGGCACGGTTACATCAACGTGCAGCCATCTCACATTCCATGTAATCGCACGAAGGGTGACAGGATCGTCTAATGGCCACTCCCACAACGACACCGTATTACCGCTACGACAAGGGGCTTCTGAAGTATGCCATGCTTCGCTTCCACACAACACGGATGCTGAATCGCATCTGGGATCGGGTACAGGGAATCTAATGGCAGAGAAGAAAGCCCGTAAGCCGCCCCGCAAGCCCTCGAAGCGGCGCAAAGAGGGGTACGTCGAACGCTCGAATGCGGTTCACTTGACTGTGTGGGACGGATATGGTAACGTCCTTCCCGATGACGTTGTTACGGAGATCGTCAACACAGTCAACGAGGTTTCTGGGAGACATGGGTTCCTACTCTCATTTACACAGACGTAAGCCGGAACCTGCACATCGACTAGATAAAGCCCTGGACCGGCTTGGGCGCATGCTCAGGCTGATCGTATCCCTACGGAGAACAGTATGCCTTTCACCGCTGAATGTGAAGACGCCAACTGCGCCTGTCACGACGAAGTTGCACTAGCAGTAGACGATCAACCCACCAAACAGGTGGTAACAGGGTTCTCGGACTTCCTCGTCGGAGTGTTCGGTGCCGGTAACGTCGATGAGGGGGCGAGTGACGACGGTTTCTGTGATTGCCTTCACTGCATTGCCGAACGCCAGGAATACGAGGATGATGTCTCTTACGAGAGCGCAGACTGCGCCTGCGGCGGTACGTGTCCACCAGGGGGCTCCTGCCCCTGTGTTGATGGCGATGCGTGTTCTGACTGTCCGCCGCCGAAAACGGAGATCAGCTACGGTCCATGCACATGTGGACCCGGCGAGGTATGTACGAGTGACTGCGATCCACGGGACCAGTATGACCCTCCGGGCGTCTCCTACTCAGAGGTCGGGCCGCATCCGTTCGGAGCGGACACCACGTACGAGTATAAGGTGACGGCTGTGTACCCCGATCTACGGGGCAGGGTGATCGCGCGTCTGTTCGCGATTGCGGGCGACGACTATAGCGAGACCCCGGAAGTCCTCGACGCGGCAGAGCTTCTCCATGCGATTGGTGAACTGTGATCCTCGGACTGACGGGGCGTGCCGGGGCAGGCAAAGATCTCACCTACCAACTGCTCACCGAGATCGGTGAGCTATCAGGAGCGGCCCTGAAGGGCTTTGGGGTTGTACGGCGAGCGTTCGCTGATCCGCTCAAGGTGTCGGCGGCCCGTGCCCTGGGGTTCAAGGGTAACGCGGCTGCCTGTATCGACTTCTGCAACGCTCTCAAGGGTGACGCCATCATCAAGGTGGAGTCCATGTCGGGGAAGCCGTATTACGCCGTCCTGAGCGGTCGAGAGTATTTGCAATGGTATGGCACGGAAGCTCACAGAGAGGTCTTCTCGGATAGCTTCTGGGTCGATCAGACACTCCCGCCTCTGTGGAATCCCAAGAAGGAGATGGTGGTGGTCACCGATGTTCGTTTTCCCAACGAGGCGGCGCGAGTCATCGAGAATGGCGGGGTGATCTGGAACATCATTCGGCCGACCGGAGACGAGATAATCGAGAGCGCACACGCTTCTGAGTCGGGTCTTGACCCCACCCTGATCCACCGCTGCATCATCAATGGTGGAACCGTCGATGAGCTACGCGACAAGATCGTGGAGGCAATCAGCCACTATGACCACGATGCGGCGCTTGAAGTCCCCTGTGGGTGCGTCTGAGTGACCCACGTCGCAATCGACATCGATGACACTCTCTACTCGTTCTGCCAGGCCGCACGGCAAGAACTGATTGACTGGCCGGGTGAAGATGCCCAGCGAGCCAAGCAGGCTGCCTACTCCATCTGGTCGGACTGGCGTTCGGCCGGGGAGCTATGTAACGGGTTCTTCGATGACGTGATCGCCAAGGTTCACGAGGATGACTGCATTTTGTCTCAAGAGCCGTTCAAGGATGCCGTCGATGTCCTCAACGAGATTTGTGAGGCGGGCAATGAGATCACCTACATCTCGACCCGCGCTCCAAAGACCTACGATGCAACCGCACAGTGGCTTGACAATTGTGGTTTCCCCGCCGGGAATCTCATTTGCACCTTCGAGAGCAAGATCCCGCGCGTTCGTCACTGTCAGTACATCATTGACGACCGGGCTAAGACTCTGGTAGAGTTCGTGTATGACTTCGACTGGAAGTACAAGCACGGTTCGCAGAACGATGACATGCGTCGTCTGGGATTCGGACTTCATGTCACTCAGAACCTCTCACTCACGGATGTCCCCGGTGTGTACCTGGCACCGTCCTGGGCTCTCCTGCGAACCTACCTAGTCGAGAAGGGACAACTGCTCAATGCCTAAAGCGATCACTCTCACCGAGGTAGAGGCAAATCGTGTCATCGAGAGCCTCACTGCGGCCTACAACTTCTTCTACGTCCGGGATCTGTCCGACAGCTATCTCAAGCTAAATCGGCAGAACCGTTCCTCACCAATCACCCTAGATCTAGAGGCGACACTGGCGCTTCTTGCGGAGAAGATAGACGATGAGCCTGTTCAGTGATAAGAGTGCATTTGCCCAGGAACAAGAGCGCCTTGACCGGCCCGCTACTCCCGCTGAGCAAGATGCCGTCAAGTACAAGACTCTCTATGAGGCTGCTATCGAGAACGCGGTGGGCGTCCAGAAGACGGCGGCTCAGACGGCGCGTTATGGGGCTGCCCTGGATGAGATCCGGGACTGGCTCAATCATGGTGCGTCTCATCTATCCGATGAGGACTTCTTCACTCTCCACAACGCACTAGAGGCGGCAGGGAAATGACAGCCACCGAGACCCAATACACGCTTAGCGCCACCAAGCTCAAGGAGCTTGCCTATCTGATTGCGGGGGCGACGACGGCCGTCTTCATGGCTAAGAGCCCCGATATGGAGATGCCGGTTGAAGAGGTCAAGGTGGCTGTGTTGTCCGTCCTGTCAGAGTTCGGGTATGACGCGGTGGGCGTCGATGAGTAACCTAATCATCCTCGCTGGAGTCCCGGGTTGCGGGAAGAGCACACTGGCAGAGCTATTCCGATACCACTACAAGATCGTCTCGTCCGATGTGATTCGCAAGCGCCTAGCCGGATCGCTCAAAGAGGCGCATCGGGAGGACATCAAGCCTTGGGATGTGTTCTACGGGGAGATTGCTACGGCCCTTCAGCACGACGTTGATGTGGTTGCCGACGCAACCTTTCTGACCGTGGAGCATCGTCAGCGAATCCGGGACGTGGCTAGCGATTGTCACGCCGATACCCACTTCATCCTGTTCAAGAATCTCGATGAGGCACGGGCTCGTAATGCTGCCCGACCCGACGAAACGCGGGTTCCCCCTGAGGTAATGGAGGGGTTTGTTGACCTCTATAGTGACACACTTGTACGACTCCCTCAAGAGTGCTACAGTTCAGTCACTTCAGTTGGAAGTTACCGATGACGACGATTCTCACAGACAAAGAACGGCAGTTTCCTGAGTTTGCCACGGCCGTTGGCAGGGGCATCTATGAATCTGCACTTACTGATCCGGACATGCTTGTGATGGCCACAGCGGCGCTGACGGCCACCCTCCCTGTCAAGGCACTAAACCGTCTGTCGAAGGTGGTCATGGTGTATGTCGGCCTCAGAACAGCCGACCGACTCATCTCCTTGATAGCGCGGACAAGTGTCAGAGACTAGTAACGAGCCACTTCCATACACCAAGGGGTCCCGAGTCCGCCTACGTCCGGGGTACGACAAGGTGTACCCATTGTCCTTTGCTGGTGCCGAGGCAACCATCGGGGAGTACACAATCGATCCCGAGAAGTTCGAGCGTATCCTTGTAATCTGGGATAAGAAGCACATGCGTTACAACAACGAGCGGAACATGTGGACCTACGCCGCCCACTTTGAGGTAATCGCTCCCCCGGAGATCACCGAGGAAGAGATCCCCGAGGACATCGAGGAACCGACGCCCGTGCTAGGCGGTCAGGAAGGGGTCGAGTCGGAGATCCTACGACGCCTTCTAGCAACAGCAGGAGCAGCACCGCCTACCGATGAGGAAGAGATCGACAACTACGCCGGGATGCTTCGCAAGGCCATCGAGGTAATGACCTCAGGAGCGGCCTTCATGGTGGTCACAGTCGCACCGGCTCCGGATGACAGTGGCAGACTTGCTCCCTACTTCTTTGGCGCTCAGATTGATGAGACCGCCGGTCAGGCCGCTCAGACGGCATTCGTCACTATCGCTGGTGACGTGATGAAGCAGATCGTCAACCGCAAGGACTAAGGATCATGGATGGACAGCCACAGGTTATCCCGCGAGAGGTCATCAACGACCGACCGATCAAGCATGAGTACGAGTGCGAGCACGGGGGCACTGTATACGCGGTGCCGTCCGCGAGATACTCCACTTGTTCCAAGGGGCTCGTTCACTGCAACCGATGCACTCGCACTTGTCGCAGGCGCGGTCGAGCGTTTACTTGCGGGTTTGGCTGTATCGAGATTCCAAGGTAAGCAATGGCGACCGTAGAGCCACCTGAGATCCCAACAGTATGCAGGCGGGCAAAGCACGGAGACGTGCCCGAGCATCGCATCATCGTATTGCCGGACGAGGTAACGGCCAGCGGCTTCTTCCGTCCTACTCTTCCTGTTGTGCTGTGTGCCCACTGTGACGGCGGCGCTCACCTAGCGGCGATCCGCGAGCACGACAAGCGTAAGCCGGTCTAGCGACCCGATAAGGGTTGTATGAACCCCGAGGACCCGCTAGCCGATCCGACACAGGAACCAGAGTCCCAAGTCCCGGGACAGGGAACAGGACAGCTTGCCTATGACCAGAATGAGCGCACTAACCTCATGGACGCGGGGTTTTCTCCCTGCGCCCACAATGGGTGCGGTTTCATGCACGCCCCTGGACTCAGCCTTACACAGACCTGTCCGAACTGCGGCACAACGCCTGAGATGGCCGACCAGATGGGCAACGCCCAGATGCAATTGGCGGTTGGCCCCGGCGGTGCCACTCGCTCCGGGTTGTCACTCAAGGAGCAGGGAGACATCGGGGAGAACCTGCTCAAAGAGATCGGGTACTTGCCCGGGTACGGGAAGATCGTGTGGACCTCTCCCACTTACACGTCGCCCCTTGACATGGCTACCGAGGAATGGGGTATCGAAGTCCGGTCGTACAACGTTGACAACGCCGCCCTTCAGTTCAATGTGGGGCCAGATGAGAAGATCACCAAGAACGCAGCCGCAGCAGAGGCGGGCTACAAGGGGATTCTGGGCGTGCTCGTGGCGCTGGATTTCCGACGTTCACTGGCCGACATTTACGTCAAGCCGTTCACCCTCAATGAGCCCTGGGGGAGCTATCGCGGACAGCCCCGAACAGGCATCGGCTTCTACCGGCCAAATGGCACTTACCGACTTCTAGAGGAAGTTCCGTTCCGTAACCCTTACATGCTTCCGAACAACGACGCTATGCCCGAGACCACCGAGCCACATTCGGAGATGCCGTTCTAATGCTCAGCCAGGGCGAGCTTCACCTTCTACGAGAGGCCGCAGAGCGTGCATGGGACGATGACACACGTCACCCGGCGTTCAAGGGTCACCCGCAGCGGTCGGCGGGGCAATGCTACGTCACAGCTTCTTGGCTGGCCAATCGCCTCGGTGGACACGTCGCACGCAAGGACGGCCACTACGTGTGGCTCAGTAAGGACGGGAAGTACGTCCTAGACCTGACCGGCGATCTCTTCGCTCAGAAGCCCGCACACCCATCTCTCAACGGGATGAAGATTCACCCCGACGACACCGGACTGGAGCTACAGCCTCGACACCGTAGCCACCGGCCGGGTCCTGTCGTCTTCAAGAAGTCTTCTCACCCGTTCTACGCTGGCATTGAGATTGTGCCCGCGCTCAACAATGAACGGGCCGCGCGATTTGCTCAGCGTGCTAACCGGCTCTTCGACAACCCTGATGCGCTCCATAAGTTTGCCGACATGATTGGGGACGCCTATCCGGGCGAGACGCCACAGAATATTGACGACATGGACCAGCGTTATATGCACGACGATCTCACCGACACAGCCAATGGCGAGTACAAGTACGTCTACGCTAACGGGTCCCTCGAAGTGTCACCGTTCCACAGCCACGAAGACCTCCTAGGCCACACGGGAGCGGAGCCCAATCACATGGGACCAATGTCAGCAGGGACAGTAGATGTGTCAGATGGGGTAGCATTCTGGCATGCAACCGGGAACATTAGCCCCAACGCTCTCATGCGAGTCCTCAAGGACTACGGGAAGCACGCTGGCTGGAGTTGGGGAGGGCTTGCCCAGGCTGACGGGACGCCTATAGACGATGAAGCGTTCCTCGGCAAGTCCAGCAGTCGGACCTACTTTGCGTATACGAATGCGGGCGAGTTGGTGATTGTCCATCGGTATGGTGCTCTTTCGCTGGTTGAAGATTCCCGCATTACCGGGGCGCTGACAACCACGAGCGGTTATACCCGTGTACAAGTTTTGACTCAGCCCGATTACCCTTTGTCCATGCGTCACGTCGCATTCGAGGATGACAAGCGCGTGTTCGCCTGTCTCAGCGAGTGGTGCGAGGATCAGGGACACACTCTACTAGCCTACAACGATAACGTGGTGAAACCCCTTGAGCATCTTGACCTTCACAACAACGCCGACCCGAATCCTACGCAGCCAGATGACATCCAGTATCCGGCGCGTTACGAGAATGAATCTGGTTCCACCAATGGTGGAGCATTCAAGTGTGAACACTGCGGCGCAGTATACCCGACCTATAGCGAATACCTCGAACATCAACACCGTGAAGAAAGTCTCAATCCCGCCGTGGACGGAGCGCCTCTTCCGGACGACTCCCACATGCCCGAGCTACGGGACCCCGACAACCCTTCACCGTCTAACCGCTTCGAGGATCAGTTTCCTTACGTTGCCCACGTCACGGCTGCTCAAGCCGGAAACCTCGGCTCGCACCTACGAGGAATTTCGGAAAGGACCAGTAGCGCAGAATCGGATCATTACCTCGTGGCTTGGCGACATGCTGGTATATCGGCTATTGCACGGCTCACGGGGGATGACCGGGTGTCCGGAGTCGCCGGACGACCTGAAGATATAAACGCTCTTCTGGTCAAGGTAGCGCTTACCAACAGGACGACTCCGGGCGAGAGCCTTGCAGGACCGCTTCCGTTCATCTACGACATCAAGGATGATACGATCACAACGGGTCAGCCGGGTACCACCGTCTCCGACATCCCTGGGCAGTTCACCCCCGGAGGGATCGTGGATGGTGTCTATGACCCGAGCGGCAAGGTCATAATCCACACCTTCACCAACATGCCGTGGACGGCCAACTACTTCCTCAAGCTCTGGTACGCCAAGTTCCCGACCCTAGAGGTCAAGAGCTTGCATCTTCGAGACGATGGCGGCGGAGATACGAGATTGGCGGACTGGCATGGATAGCCTCAAGCATCAGGTGGGCGAGTCGATTGACTACGGAGAGATCTACGTCAATGATGCCGAGAAGAAGGTCCAGATCGTCCTAGGTGACGCTGATCCGACCGAACTGTTCAGCAAGGTCCAGAAGGCGGCCGAGAAGGAGTACCCGAACTACAAGATCGACGTGGGCAGCGAGGACTATGAGTGGGACGTGAAGGCACCGGGTTGGCATAAGGTCAAGGTTTCCGCCCTTGAGACTGAGTGTCAAACACCCGACGCTGTGTACGACACGGAGATCACTCCCAAGGACGTGAAGGTAGATGTCAAGCTCCCGCACGAGCTTGATCTAGACGAAGGTCAGGCCGAATTGCTAGAGAAGAACCTTCACAACGTGGTGGAGTTAGTGTTGGCACCGCACTTCAAGGACGCCAATATCCTCGATCCAATCCAGCCCTATCTCGATCCGGCCGTATGGATCGCCCCGAATACCGCCACCCCACAGTTGAAGCCCAAGCTCAACGACTGGATTCACAAGACGATCTACGGAGCGCTGGAGCGGCACGGCTACGAGGGTCCGAATAGGTGGCTCAAGCTCGTCCTCACAGGCTCTCTTACTACGTACCAGTACAGCGCACACTCAGACTGCGACATCAGCCTTTTCGTCTCAGGGCTCCCCGAGTGGTCCCGTGGCGAGATGATCGGTGTCATGGTCAAGGAGTTCGACGGTATCCTCCTACCGGGCACTGCTCACGACATCCAGGCGTTCGTGGTCTCGAAGACGCTGACGGTCCACGACCTGTACAAGCCGGGGCTGCGTTCCGCGTACGACCTTGAGACCCGTAAGTGGATCGTCCCGCCCGATCACAGTATGAGCCACGATGTTGAACGAGAGCGTCACGCCGACTACACGTACGCGCTTGAGGTCTGCGACAAGATGAACACCCTACTCAAGTTCGAGCCCGAGAAGGCTGTTCAGTATTACGGGGTCATCCATCGGCGGCGGCAGAGAGATCAAACCTCCGGTAAGGGTGACTTCTCTGCGAGCAACCTGGCGTACAAGATGATCATGAATCGTGGGTATGGCGAGAAGCTCAAGCAGTTGGGCGTTCGGATCTACTAGAACGGCCTGGTAATAGACGTGGAACTTCAAGAGATCCTAGATCGCCCTTGCATCGGGTTCACTCAGCACGCTTCCTGTCTCAAGACGGATCAGGGCGTGATCGTGTTCTCGCGAGGACCGCTTCGAGAGGTCGCGGAGATCGAGCTAGCGTACCATGGGTATAAGCTGGCCGAGACCGAGATGCCGGATGAGCCAACGGAGGATAGCGAGTATGACCCGGGCACACCACAGGTGATCCCGTCACGCGATGAATTAGCCAAATATCGAGCCAAGGAAGAGTGCTACGAACTAGCCAGTGCCGTAGCACGTCAATGGCCGCATCTGAGACAAGATGCGGGTTTCTATGTACGTCCAAGACTTGGCCCCGGCGATCATTCTTGGAATGTAGCGCCAGATGGAACTATCGTAGACACGACAAGTGGACAGCATCCAGGCCCCGAAATAGTCCCACCTGACCATCCTCATTATCAACGGTATGTATCGTGGGCTAGCGGAGGACCAGCGCAAACCTTGGCACACCAATTGGGATATCATGAAGGTGAATCATCTGAGGTAAATCCTAGTTGCCCAGAATGTAATCCGAGCCGAATATCAAGCACACCACAGGTGATGTACCACGTTGCGCCCTCTGATTCCCGTGATAGCATCCTCCAGTATGGTTTGGACCACGCTCGGGGTGCCGATGCGAGTATCGAGGCACCAGAGGGCAATTATCTTTGGGGCGATGAACATAGTGCTCACGATTATGCTGCGATGAAGTACTTTGATTTCCATGTCCCCTATGATGTGTGGCGCGTTCGTCATGAGGGTTTACCTCTTGTAGGTGACCCATACTTGGGATCCCCTCCTGAAGATGCCGCTATGACGACTCAGCCGATATCCCCTGATCGCCTAGAGTTGATGGACCCATCCCAATGGGCATATGAGAGTTACTATGCCCCTGGCGCAAACGTTCCGAATACCCGTCGCAGAACGATAGGAATGCGACGTATTACACCGCCACCAACCGATGAATCACCTTTCTATCCCTATGAGGGTGAAGGACCTTTTTACCATGGCACCAATGCTCTACTCAATCCTGGTGACGTCGTACAACCGGCTTCTGAGATAGGACATCCTGGTAACTTCAGCGAAGTCGAAGGGGTACGCAATCAATCCTATCACCCTACGATGGCATATGCTCATGTTGATCCTGATCAGGCTGGCTTATACGGGGGCGATCAAGCAAATGTCTACCGAGTTGAACCAACTGGACCGATATACGAAGATCCTGAAAACTTCTTACCGGGAGGTAAGGCTGGCACTTCGCTGATGAGTTCAGGATGGCGGGTAGTTGAGCCAATCCCACCAGAACGGATTAGGCGCATAGCCGTTCAACGGCGGGAGAGCGCTATCAAGACGGCAGACTGGAACGACATCATGGAGAAGGCCAAGCGGCTCATCCAGGGTAATCAGGTCATCCTACTCCGCAACGGCACCACGAACATCGTTGGCACCGTGCAGGGCGACCACGGTCAGTACGAGGTAGAGATCGGCCGCCAGGACCCGGAGTCACGGGTGATCACCAACTGGCATTGTTTCCTCCCCGATGCCCCTGTCACAATGGCAGACGGGACTCGACGTGCAATCAAGGATATCGGTGTTGGCGACCACGTTCTCACTCATGAGGGTAACTCGCGGGCTGTTCTTACTCATTGGTCAAAGCCCTACCGAGGGCGGCTGGCGACAATCAAGCTTCAGGGGGTGGATGAGCCTATTGTCTGCACCGAGGACCACCAGTTCTGGTCGGCCAACGACGATTACTACCTGCAAGACTGTGTTGGTTGGCGCGGCAAGATCAAGCTTGGGGAGGGGCCGCTAAACCCGAGGTTCGGGTGGGAGCAGGCAAACAAGCTTCAAGCGGGTGGCTATCTGTCATCCACTCCGATTCAGGAGGAAGAGACTTGCGTGATTGCTGGCGTCACTATCGATGAGGATATGGGGACCGTCTTGGGATGGTATGCGGCTGAAGGGTTCGTGATCAAGGCAACAAAGAATCGGATCGGTTTTAGTATGCATCGGGACGAGCGACCCATCGCCAAGAAGCTATCTGAGATCATCGAACGTAAGTTCGGGACGCCGGGGACCATTCGCATGAATACATGGCCCGGAACGGATCGTATGGACACGACAGACTTCCGAGTATCGGACGGGGGTCTACGAGCCCTTGTGACAGAGGCGGTAGGAACCGGGTCTCATTTGAAGCAACTTCATCCTTCCCTACTTCGAGCCCCGTTGGCCGTCCAGAGGGCTTTTATCGATGCCTATGTCGCGGGCGACGGCCATGTAGACGGCAATCGAACCTCTATCATCACAACAAGTGGGTCGATGGCACATCAGCTTCGCCTTATTCTTGATCGTCTCGGTCATGCTACCTCGCTTACATGGAATGACGAGAACAGTGGTAATGGATTCGTCAAGAACTGGCGACGGATTTACCGAGTGCGGTGGGCGACCGGCGCTCGCTGCAATCCTCGGTTCGTCCGCGATGGCAAGTCTTGGTATAAGATCGAGAGCGTTACCTTCGAGGATTACGACGGCCCCGTGTTTGACATGGAGGTCGAAGAGGATCACTCATTCCGTGTCTATGGGGTGAATGTTCACAACTGCCAGTGCCCATGGGCTCAGTTCTCATTTGATCGCACTCGCAAGTGGAAGAAGTACGAGCAGCGTCCGTGCTCTCACGTTCTCGCGCTATACTGGAAGAGCCTCTCAGCCCCTGTAGACGACGATGACGAGCAACAGGGACCCTCTGGGCAACCGGCTCCAGCCCCAGGCGGTCCACCCGGGCTCCCAGGGCAGCCAGGAGGCCCTCCGGGGCCAGGAGCGCCGAAAGGCGGCCCAGCACCCGCCCCAGCGCCGATTGGCGTCAGAGAGGCTCCCAGCGGCCCACGTACGTTCATGCCTAACGGGGACATGTTCCCGGCCGATCAGGGTCAGCAGCCGCTTCCGGGGATGCCACCGGCACAGCAGGCTCAGCCGCAGCAGCGAGCACAGCCCCAGGGCGTCATCCCGCCGTTCCCCGGCCAGCAGATGCAGCTATGGGAGCAGTGGCAGGGACCGGGCACCACAGATGGCGGTCAGCCATCCCCTCCGTGGGCGGTCTCGGTACCGGGCGCCAAGCCCACGAGCCCGTTCAACCCCGTGCAGAGTCCCGGCACATACTCTAAGTTCGTGTGGGCGGCACAGTACCAGAATGGACAGATCGTCCAGTTGATGGAAGACGAGTACATGCAGGAGCAGGGTGGCGCAGGGCAGTATGTTCTCGTCACGGCTAGGCGTCCTGACGGCTCCCCACGCACGGGCGAGGTACAGGCGCAGGACGAGATGACAGGGTGGACCGAAGTCATGTTCTCCATGGACGACAACGGTCCGGGCGAGGCACGATTCGCCATTGGCTACCTTGATCCGGGCCAGGTTCGGCCCTCGCAGCAACTACCACCCGGACAGACCGGGCCGAGACGGGTATATAAGTAGGGTCGCGTAGAAACTCGCCCTCGCGGCTGAGTAATCTACGTATGATTCAGCCTGCCAATATCGCGTTCCAGGGTGTCGTAGGCGGGACCTTCGATACGCAGATCACTCTTTTCGACGGGAATCTTGAGTACGTCTGGTACGGAATCTGGCAGCCATTTCGCACCTACCCCGTCAACGCTATGGTAGCGGGTGCCGATGCGAATGTCTACGCCTCGCTCAATGAGATCGCAGAGAATGACAACCCCGTCACGGACGGAGGTACTAATTGGGCTCCGCTTGATAAGCTCAACCTTACGGGGTGGACGGGTTCTGCCACTATAGCCACAACGGGTAACCCGTCCGGTCCGAGCGTGACCGTCGCCGCCACCATGGGAGGCACGGAGGGTACCGTGGCCGTCAAGTTTACCGGCACTCAGATGTCCGTTTTCGCTGTGGGCTCGTACGACTTCAACATCGAAGTCATTGATACTGACACCAACAACTACTTCCCCGTTATCGGGACAATCGCTCTTATCAGTCCAACCCCATGACCGGTCCCGTAATCGTCGCATACCCCACGGGCGACACGGTGGCAACAGTTGTCGGCATGGGAGCAATCGAGAGCCCCGATACCCCGGTAGTCACTTATCCGGCGGCAAGCGCTGTCACAGCCGTAATCGGCCAGCAGGGACCGCCTGGTGCTGGCTTCACGGGAGCTACCGGCGCAACCGGACCTACGGGGCCTACAGGGGCCACGGGAGCTACAGGCCCAAGCGGGATGACCGGCCCGACAGGCGCGGGTACAACCGGTGCTACTGGCGCTACAGGTGTTCAGGGGGCGACGGGACCAACGGGAGGTCAGGGCATCCAGGGAGTCCAGGGCGCTCCTGGACCAACGGGCGCTACGGGCTCGACCGGCCCAACAGGAGGCACGGGCGCTCCGGGTGCTACGGGCTCGACAGGACCGATAGGTCCGGTGGGACCGACCGGGGTTACCGGAGCCACGGGCGTAGGAGCCACCGGTGCTACGGGTCCGGTAGGAAGCACCGGACCAACGGGACCGACCGGGGTTACCGGTGCTACGGGTTCCCCCGGCCAGAGCTTCACTTATCTCGGTAACTACAACCCCGCCACTGCCTATCAGTTGGACAACGTTGTTGTCGGTTCCGACGAAAATACGTACATCGTCTACCAGAATGCTCCCGTTACGGGGGTTGACCCTGTAACAGACACTAGCGGTGGTACTTTACCGGGAGTCCATTGGGAGGTCTTCGTTCTTCGAGGACTCGATGGGACTACAGGGGCGACAGGAGCCACGGGAGCGACCGGGCCTACCGGAGTAGGAACAACGGGTGCTACAGGTCCCACGGGTGGAACTGGTGCGGTAGGAGCGACCGGGCCTATCGGCGTCACCGGAGCTACTGGCTCGACCGGGGTAGGGACAACTGGAGCGACAGGACCAATCGGGTCAACTGGCGTCACCGGGCCAACTGGTCCCACAGGAGCACAAGGTCCGTCCGGAGCGGCTGGTGGCCTTGGAGCAACGGGTGTCACCGGACCAACAGGCCCGCAGGGGTCGGCGGGTGGCGATAGCTTCGCTTACACCTTTAGCACGAGTACAACGAACGCCGATCCCGGTGCCGGTGAGCTTGCATTCAACAACACTACGCTCTCGTCCGTAACAGCAATTTACATCGATCAGGTTGACTTTGCAGGATCGAACATCAGTACATGGCTCGCGGCCATGGCGTCTCCCGCTGTCATCAAGGTGTTTGACAACAGCAACCCTGCTAACTTCGCCGTCTTCAGTCTCAACTCTGTTACCAACTCTGCCCCGTACTTTCAGCTAGGTGTCACCTATGTCTCTGGCGGCGGCACGATGGATACCACACCTGGTGACACAATCATCACCTATGTTCCGGCCGGATCGACCGGCGCTACAGGAGCGACCGGGCCTACAGGGGGTACGGGCGGAACCGGAGGTACGGGCGGAACGGGATCAGTAGGAGCGAGCGGGGCGACTGGACCAACAGGCCCTACCGGACCCACGGGCGCTACCGGCTCGACGGGGACGGTGGCGGTCAACACGATCAACGCTGGCACCGTAGGATCGACTTATACGCTTGCACTTGCGAGCAACGTCTACAACGTTGCCACAATGACTCTGAGCGCCAATTTGACTCTTACTGTGACGGGAGTTGTAGTGGGTACGACCGTCTATCTCTACATCACTCAGCCAGCGGGCGGCGGAGATACGCTAACAATGGCTCTCGGCTCTCTGTCGGTGCCGATCAACCTGGCGGCGAACTCACTGACTTGTGTGATTATTCAGAGCCCCGACGGCTCCAATCTAGATGTCTCTGTTCAGGGCGGAGGCCCTGCCGGTGCCACCGGACCAACCGGCCCAACCGGCCCAACCGGCCCAACTGGTGTGGGCACAACCGGGGCGACCGGACCCACTGGTGGTACGGGCGCAGCAGGGGCGACCGGGCCTACAGGCCCCACCGGAGCGACAGGGGCGACAGGGGCGACAGGACCCACTCTATCGACCATTTCTTCGACATCCCAGACTGGATCGACCTACACCTTCGCACTCACCGATGCTGGTACGGTGGTTGAGGGTAACTCGGCGTCCGCGCAGACTTTCACGATTCCGCCAAACTCATCGGTCAATTTCCCGGTCGGGACCTGGATCGAGGTCTTCCAGTTGGGAGCCGGTGCTATCACAATAGCGGCCGGTGCGGGTGTGACCCTATTGGCTGACAATAGCTTCTACGTCACCGCTAACCAGTATGCGACCATCGGCCTGAGACAGCGTGCCACCAATACATGGGTGATCTCGGGAGATCTGATCTAGTGACTCGTCGCAGAGCGCCCTTTCAACCTCATCGCCCGCGCTTCGTTTCAACCCCTGGCAACGCTTACACGGAAACAAACGTTACCTCCCTCAGTTGCACATTGACATCTCCTGTTCCGGTAGGTGCCACATTGATCGCAGGCGCTAAGTCAGGCGGCGGCGTCAGTCTTACAACGTCTGAGATAGCTGATGCCGGGGGCAATACATATCACCTAGATGTAGTTGAGAATGCGGGCGGCCCTGTTGCTCACATCTTTCGCGCGACAATTACAACTGCGCTTGCCAAAGGCAGCACTTGGACAATCACGCCCGCTTCATCTAGCGGCAATTGGGGGTTCACCCTCCTGTTGGTGCTTGGAACCGGACCAACGCTTGATAAAACAGCGACCGGCACAGGAACGGCTAGTGTCACGGTAAACTGTGCTACAACGGCGCATTCGCCGGAACTTCTCGTCGCTGTAGCGAGCCTTGCTGGGAACGCAGTAGCCGGTACAACCATCACCCCGTCGAGCGGATGGGTTGACATCGCAACGGGAGATACGAACAACGACTTTTTCGGTATGGGGTATCAAATCGTCAATACAACGGTGACCCCAACCTGCACGTTTACCCCGCATACCTCTGGCCTAAGTCTCGTAGGCGCAATTGCGACGTATTCCTAGGTTCCGGTCATGGCAACTTCCACTCTAGTAACAGGCACAGGCGGTCCAACTGGACCTACCGGCCCAACCGGGCCGACCGGGCCTACGGGAACAATTCCCGCGCTTCCCAAGAACCTGATGGTGTTTGGACACTCATACGCTCAGGGTAATGGCCTCACGAACGCTACTCCCGCCTACTCGGTCAACGACAGGCAATCGACACGTATCGCTCAAGCGATGGGTGCCACTGAGTCTAACTACGGGATAGGCGGCTCGTGCATCTGCCTTGAGAACGGGTCCGGCCTATCAGGAGCAGCAGCCACAGGCGGCTGGCCGACAATCTACTCTACCTTCTCGCCCACCCTTTCGGGAGCACCGTATGTCACCAACTTGGGGGCTGTTCTCTTTATCTACGGCATCAACGACTACGGCATGTTTGGGTCCGGGTTCACGACAGTTTTCGAGGCGGCCATGCAGGCGGCGGTGGATCGGATTCGCTGTGCAGAGGTCTTCGAGGATGGCGATGCCACGGTTACCTATTCGACCGGAACATGGACAACCAGCACGTTCACCGCCAATACTCAGAGTTCTGGGACAACGGCTCACCGAACAGCCTCCGCCTCCGCCACAATTACTATCGCGTTGCCCTCGGACTACAACGGTGAAGGCGTGTGCTTTGGCACTATCATCAATGACGCGACACCGTGGCCTACGGGGTTTGCGGGTACCATTGCGGCCACGGATCACCTAGGTAACCCCATCGGCAATACGATCAACTTGGGTACTATCTGGGCAGCCTTCAACAATACCACCACCAATGCTCATTACGGAACTGCGACTATTCGCGTACCGGCCGGGACTCTAGCTGCGGGGGCTCAGAATGTCACACTTACATTCACCAACGCTCAGACCAAGGGTGTCTTCTTCGACTGGTGGGGTATTGAGGCGGATGTGCCACCGCTTGTGATTCTGGAGCCACCGCTACGATTGACAAGCACCGGATATTCAGTAGAGGGGTTGACCCGTCCATACGCGCTGAATGACGCGGGGGTCGCATCTGTGCTTAGTGCGCTACAGGCGGTTGCCGCTCTTTATTCCGATGGTCGCGTCATTGTGCCGACAGGAGCGGACACAGCTATCGCCAAGAATGTGTACTACTTCACGGAGACCGATCAGATTCATCCTAACTCGGCGGGTACAGGGATCGTAGCGGCCTACGATTTTGCTGGAATCGCCAACTACTACGCCTCTAACCCTACAGAGGCGCTGAAGACCCAGCAGAACCAAGGACCCCTAATAGGGTCGAACACTATTGGGCGAGCACATGTAGCTTCAACTCCCTCGGCTTACGGTAGTGGATGGCAGAAGATCGCGTTTGATACGGTTGATTATGACCCGGGCGGCAACTGGAGTCTCACGAATCATCGGTACAGTTGTCGTGTTGCGGGCTATTACCAGGTCAGTGGACAGATTCTCTTGAATACAGCGGTAGCGGGCGGCGCTCAGAACTACCTTGCGATTTACCAGAATGGTACCGTCGTCACACATGGAGTGTGCATGGCAACGGCAGCGGGGGCCGCCGGGTCTCTAACGGCTCTCGCAATCTCAGATATCCTCTTGTGTAATGCCGGTGACTACCTTGAGCTTTGGTTCCAGACCAATGTAACGACATCTGGATACCCTGACGGTAACGACAGCACCAATAACTATCTCAGCGTTGTCCGCGTGGCGTAACTTGACACGGCGCGACCCGCCTGTTACGATTTCCTTGTGCGCCTCCACGTAATCGGACTCCCTCACACCGAGACGACCTCCGACTACAACCAGTGCGCCTATACGGCTAAGGTCCGCAAGTTCGCCACGATGATGACTCGTCGCGGCTACGAGGTCTTCCTGTACTCATCGGGGCGAAACGAGGCGGAATGCACGGAGCACATTCCCGTGCTCTCACTAGACGCACAGCAGCGACAATTTCGGAAGTATCCGTGGTGGGTCAATAAGGAGTGGTTCGGGCTCGATTGGAATAGTGAGCTTCCCTATTGGCGGAGCTTCAACCATCGGGTCATTGCAGAGATCAGCGAGCGCATCGAACCTCAGGACTTCATCTGCTTCATCACCGGGAGTCCCCAGGCTAGCATCATCGAGAGTTTCCCGTCGAACATGTCGGTGGAGTACGGGATTGGCTATGAGGGTGTGTACGCGCCCTATCGCGTGTTCGAGAGCTACGCATGGATGCACACTGTGTACGGGAAGATGGGACCGTCGTCGGCGGATGGTCGGTTCTATGATGCAGTCATCCCGAACTACTACGACGCAGACGAGTTTCCTGAGCGCCGCCTCAACGGCGATTCAGAATCGTACCTCTTCATGTCTCGAATGACCCCTCGCAAGGGTTACGACATCGCCATCGAGTTGACCAGGCGTCTCGGAGCAAAGCTTATCGTGGCGGGGACCGGCGGAGATAGACCTCAGCACGATCATGTTGAGTACGTCGGGTATGCCGACACAGAGACTCGCGGGCAACTACTCTCGTCCTGCAAGGCCCTATTGTGC
>Ga0210388_10001111_pt1 | contig 21338 bp, 20 predicted proteins | sample IncBWC19OmetaG_FD_155485 | JGI IMG/M metagenome (GOLD analysis project Ga0210388, IMG submission 155485) | Forest soil microbial communities from Barre Woods Harvard Forest LTER site, Petersham, Massachusetts, United States - Inc-BW-C-19-O ... | reverse complement strand
GTCAGCGCGATCGAACCGTTCGGCGAAACCAAAAGATTGTACGGGAACAGCCCAACCAGAAGATCGCGCTTGGTGTAGGTCACCTTATTGCCGTCCACGTCGGATCGTGTCGATGATTTTTACGTCGGTGCCGTTGACCGACAGCACGCTGATCGACTTGTCGGCGCGATTGGCGACCAGCGCGAGATTGCCGGCGGGATTGATGCTCAGCCCCGAGGGCTGCGTGGCGCCGGTGATGGTCGCGGCAAGCTTGGCGGGCTTCGCCTTGAGGTCGATGACGTAGATCTTGTTGTCGGGGACCTGCTTCAAGGCATCGCCGTCTTTGACGACATCCATCGAGTCGGCGACGAGCGCGACCGAGCCAGTCGGATCAATGTCGAGATTGACCGGCGGCCCGACCACTGAATTCTTCAGCGGCAGATTGGCGACGATTTTCGGATCGAGTGGATCGGCCAGATCGACGATCAAGACGGAATCCTTGCCCGGCGGCGACAGGGTCGTCTTGCCGTCGGCATCGAATACAACTTTATCGTCATTGCCGACGATCATGAATGGAGCCGCTCGCGCAGCGGTCATGCCGAGCCCGACACTGATAGCGATGGCGTGCTTCAGCATCATGTGCTGAATGCGCATAGAATCCTCCCCGGCTATATTGGCTCGGATCTTCCGCCCGATGGCCGAGTGTCGCGCCTTCGCCGCACTACCGCAAGTAGGCTGCGGTCACCCGTGCATGACGCAGGCCGCGCGGCAGTGCGGTGTCCGAGCGACGGCAACGCCGAGGAAGGACCGGCTGCGTTCAGGCCCGCTTCGCCGGCCGTTTGGGGAGTCGCTTGCCCTCTTTGCGCGCTTCCGACAGCGCGATCGCAATCGCCTGCTTGCGACTCTTCACCTTGCCGCCTCTGCCGCCCGGCCCGCTTCGCGCGGTGCCGCGCTCAAAGCGCTTCATCTCGCGCTCGACGTCTTTGCTCACGCTTGGGGAATATTTTCGCCGCCGCTTGGCCATTGGTGCCTCCGAGACCGTCGTGTCCTTGCAACAAACAACATCACGACGAGCAAACACGCCTGTCGAGAAATCGTTCCTTCGCCGGCAAATGCAGCGTTGTTCAAACGCTCAAACCGCACGCGGCATGGCGCGGAATTCGTGGGCGCTCGCCATCGCCCACGGGACCTCGAACCGCTTGTCGCCGGTGCCGGCAATGAGCTCGCCCGGCTGCAGTGGCGGAAAAAGCTCGACAAAGCTTCTGACTTCGTTGGGCGAGACGCGCCGCGAAAAATGCGCCGGCATGAACTGGTTCGGATGGTCGAGCCCGGCCGCCGCCGTGAGCTCGGCGAGCGATTCCAAGGTGGCGCGATGAAAATTATAGACGCGCTCGGTCTTGTCCGGAACGACGAGCGCGCGCTGCCGCGTGCGGTCCTGGGTCGAGACGCCGGTCGGGCAGCGGTCGGTGTGGCACGACTGCGACTGGATGCAGCCGAGCGCGAACATGAAGCCGCGCGCCGAATTGCACCAGTCGGCGCCGAGCGCCATGACACGCGCGATATCGAAGGCGCTGATGATCTTGCCCGAAGCGCCCACCCTGATGCGATCGCGCGCATTGATGCCGACGAGCGCGTTGTGCACGAAGTTCAAGCCTTCGCGCAGCGGCAGGCCGAGATGATCGGCGAATTCGAGCGGCGCCGCGCCGGTGCCGCCCTCCTTGCCGTCGACGACGATGAAGTCGGGATAGATATTGGTCTCGAGCATCGCTTTGCAGATCGCCAGGAACTCCCAGGGATGGCCGATGCAGAGCTTGAAGCCCGCCGGCTTGCCGCCGGAAAGCTCCCGCATTTTGGCGATGAACTGCATCATCTCGATCGGCGTCGCAAACGCCGAATGCCGCGACGGCGAAATGCAATCCGCACCCATCGGCACGCCGCGCGTCTCGGCAATCTCAGCAGAGACCTTGGCCGCCGGCAGAACGCCGCCATGACCGGGCTTGGCGCCTTGGCTCAATTTCAATTCGACCATCTTGATCTGGTCGCTCTTGGCATTGGCCTCGAATTTCTCGGCGCAGAACGTGCCGTCGCTGTTGCGGCAGCTGAAATAGCCCGATCCGACCTCCCAGATGATGTCGCCGCCGTTCTCGCGGTGATAGGGGCTATAGCCGCCCTCGCCGGTGTCGTGCGCGAAGTCGCCACGCTTGGCGCCGCCATTGAGCGCGCGAATGGCGTTCGCGCTCAGCGCGCCGAAACTCATCGCCGAAATGTTGAAGATGGAGGCCGAATAAGGCTTGGTGCAATCCGGCCCGCCGACGGTGATGCGGAACGGCTCCTTGACGACCACCTTCGGCGCGATCGAATGCGCCAGCCATTCGAAGCCCGACGCGTAAACATCGTTCTGGGTGCCGAACGGCCGCTTGTCGAGCGCCTGCTTGGCGCGCTGATAAACCAGCGCGCGCTTGTCGCGGGAGAACGGCGTGCCGTCTTTCTCGCTTTCCAGAAAGTATTGCCGGATTTCGGGGCGTATCTCCTCGAGAATGAAACGGATATGCGCCGAAAGCGGATAGTTGCGCAGCACGGCGTGCCGCGTCTGCAGGAGATCGATGGTGCCGATCAGCGCCAGCGCGCCGAACAGCACCAGCAAGATCACGACATAGATCGACGGATAGAGGTCCACTTCATCGAACAGAAGAAGCGCGCTCAAAATCAGCACGGCCGTGTAAACGATAAAGCGCGGTTGCAGCGGCAATAAAAATGCCCGCATAGATTCCTCCCGGTTCGATTTACGCGAACCTAGCCGTTCGTCCGCGCAGCCGCGAGTTCTATGAAGGATATTTGTCAGTTTAATGAGATGTCACACCGATAGCTGCGCGCTGTGGTGCTGCACCGCAATACCAAACGACGACGTCGTTCAATCCGCCTTGATATGCGCCGCGCGGATCACCCTGCCCCATTTATCGTTCTCTTGGGCGAGGAATTTCGAGAAATCCTCCGGCGAGCCGGTAAATGTGAGCGCGCCGAGATCGGCAAAACGCGCCTGCAATTTCGGGTCGGCGACTGCGGCATTGATCTCGCGATTGAGTATATTAACGACCTCGGGCGGCGTTCCCTTTGGCGCGCCGACCCCGATCAGCCCGTTGACCTCGAATCCCGGCACGAATTCGCCGACGGTGGGCAAGTCCGGCAGCGCCGCCAAACGTTTTCGCGTCGTCACCGCCAGACCGCGCAGCCGCCCTGCCCGTACCGGCTCGATCAAAGCCGGAATGGTGTCGAACATGCCGTCGACGCGGCCGCCGAGAAGATCGGTTTGTGCGGGCCCGGCACCACGATAAGGCACATGAACGACGTCGACATCGGCCAGTATCTTGAATAGCTCGATCGAGAGGTGGCTGAGATTGCCGGAGCCGGTCGAGGCCATATTGATCTTGCCGGGATTGGCTTTGGCCCGCGCAATGAATTCCGGCACCGTCTTGGCCGGGAAGCTCTGATTGACCACCATGACCTGCGGCAACAGATTGATGCTGGCGATCGGCGTGATATCCGCCATGAAGTCGAACGGCAGGCGCTCATAGATCATGCTGCTGGTTACGTTCGGCAGCGTCACGAGCAGGAGCGTGTACCCATCCGGATTCGAGCGCACTACTGCTTCAGTAGCGATGGTCGTGCCGGCGCCAGGCCGATTTTCGATGACGAATTGCTGGCCGAGCTGTTCCGATAGCGACTGACCCACCAGCCGCGCGATGATTTCCGGCGAGCCGCCGGGGCCGAAGCCGACGATCACATGGACCGGCCGCGCCGGATAGGTGTCGGCGCGCGCCAGGCGCAGCACAAATGGAGCGGTGACTGGATATGCCGCAGCGCCGGCAGCAAGCCGCAGAAAAACGCGGCGCGGAAGCGTCATGAAATCCTCCCAACAAAACGTGCACATGTCCCCATCCGGTTGTCCGGACGGTCACGCGTCTTTCGGTTCGGCATCGAGCCGTGCAATCCAGCCTTCGAGGCCCGGCTTCGCCGCCGGGTAGCGCTGCAGCACCAGCGGGTCGTGACCGGGCACGACATGATGCGGCGCGCTCGCCAATTTCTTTAAGCGCTCGTAGCCCTCGACCACTTCCTCGACATTATAGGTCAGCGGAAAAACCCGACCGCCATTGATATGCGTGTAAAGATGCGTGGCGTCGGCGGCGAGCACGACATAGCCGAGCCGCGTTTTCACTCGGACCGATTGCAGGCCCTTCGAGTGGCCGCCGATGTGATGCACGGTGACGCCGGGCACGATCTCGTCTTCGCCATCATGAAACGCGGCGCGGCCGGAAAAGACTTTGCGCACCATGGCGACGATGTCTTCGACCTCGAACGGCGCGCGCAGCGCCTGATGGCACATGCAGCGACCGGTCGCATAGGCCATTTCGCGGTCCTGCAAGTGATAATGCGCTTGCGGGAACAGATCGTAGTTGCCGCAGTGATCGTAATGCAGGTGGCTGAGGATGACGGTCTTCACCGTTTCTGGCGCAATGCCGAGCGCAGCAAGCCCGTCGCGCACCGGCTTCGTCGTCTCGCGCTGGCGCTTCTTGCCCATCGCTTCGTCGAAGCCGGTATCGACGATGATCTTGCCGGAGGGGCCGGTGATGGCCCAGACAAAGAAATCCAGCGGCTGCAGCACGTCGTGCGGATCGCCGTCGAGGTAATTGGCCGGCGAGCGGCGCGAATGATGGCCATAGCGGATGGCATAGACTTCGTGGATGTCGCCGCTCATGTGCCCATCCCCCTTCATCATCGCGTGCCCGCGCTGCCGGCAAAACCCGAACGGGCGCGGTGATTCTTTTTGTCGATGAATAGACTACGCGAGCGCACGCAGACCTGGGAAGGGCTTGATCAGCCCTCAGGCAAAACGTCGCGGGACAGGGTTAAGCTTTAGAGCATGATCGCCAAAGAGCATGATCCGCAAAAGTGAAAAAGCGGTTTTCTGAAACGATCATGCTCGAACGAAAGATCTAATCTTCTTCGCGGTGCACGTCGTGCACGACGATGCCGGCGCCGAGCGACGGCATTTTGAGCCATTTTTGGTGCTTCAGGGTGCGCTTGGTGTCTTCGTAGCCGCTCTGCCAATGTTCGCGCATCGAGGTGCCGGAGAACTCATGGTCCTTGGCGTGCCCCTCATAGGCTTTCTGCTGGTAAATGATGTGCAGAATAGCAATGTCTGACAGTTTCGACAGCTGCGCTATCTGCTCCCGTTCATGGTCAGAACGGCTTTCCTCCGGTATCCGGATCAGCGCCTGATAGAGGCTGACCTTCAAGTTGTGAAGGCGGCGAAACACGTCGGTGTTGTAGCGGGTGCGCGACGAATACATGATGTCCTTGTGGCGGCCCATCACGTCTTCGATGTCGCGGGGCAAGACACCACGCGCGCTGAATAAATCGACCTGGAACACCATCGTGTTCAGATTGTCCTCCTGCTCCAGCAGATGCTGCAACGGCGTATTCGAGACGATACCGCCGTCCCAATAATGGTCGGTGCCGATCTTCACCATCGGCAATGCCGGCGGAAGCGCGCCGCTTGCCATGATGTGTTCAGGCTCGATCTGCTCCACTGCATTGTCGAAATAAACAAAATTTCCGGTGAGGACATTCACCGCGCCGACGGAAAAACGCGTCGAGCGCTCGTTGATGAGAGAAAAGTCCACGAGTTCGGTCAACGTCGCTCGCAGCGGCGCCGTGTCGTAATAGCTGGTCGCGCTTTGGGCGCCGGTGAGGCTCATCCAGGGATTGGGGAAACGGGGCGCGAAAAATCCCGGCTGCCCTTGGACCATGGTGAGCCAGGAACTCGTCGCATTACGCGCTTTGCGGAACACGTCACCGTCGGGCGTGAACGGCCATATCTTGCGATCGGTGATCTGCTCCCAGAACGCGCGCAACTGGCGCAGGCGGCGGCCGCGCGGATTGCCGGCGATGATCGCCGAATTGATGGCGCCGATCGAAACGCCCGTCACCCAATCAGGCTCGAGCCCCGCCTCGTGCATCGCTTGATAGACGCCGGCTTGATAGGCGCCGAGCGCGCCGCCGCCTTGCAGCACGAGCGCGACGCGATCGCAGCGTTCCGGCCGCCAAGATGCTTTGACTTGTATGTCTTGCTGCGGCGCGACCGTCAGCGGTTTGGCGGCTTCGATACGAAGATCCGGCAAAATCTCGTTCATGGCCCAACCCACAATCAAAAAGCCCGCCGAAAGCGCGGGCGGAAAGTGATGGGGCGATGCTCGACAATCTGCGTGACAAGGGCATGACGAAGCGGCCGTCATGCGGCCGGGCGAACTCGCAACGCCGCGAACGTGGTGAATCCGTCGTGCATCGGCCTGACCGCACCGCTTCGTCATCGCGGTGTCAGCATCAGCCTCGACTGTAGGCGCATCGAACCCGCCGCGTTTATTTGTTGCCTCCATCAGAGAAAGAAGCGAGCCGCCTGTGCGCAAAGAAGATGTCTTGAAACTGCCGTCGATGCCCGCCGCCGGTCCGAGCTATCCGGCCGGCCCATACCGGTTCATCGACCGCGAATACATGGTCATCACTTACGAAACCGATCCGGACGTCATTCATGCACAATTGCCTGAGCCGCTCGAGCCGATGGAGCAGCCGCTCATCCACTACGAGTGGATCAAAATGCCAGACAGCTCCGGCTTCGGCGCCTATACCGAATCCGGCATGGTCATTCCGTGCCGCTACCGCGGCGAAGACGTCAATTTCGTCGCGCAAATGTATCTCGACGACGATCCGCCGATCGCAGCCGGGCGCGAGATCTGGGGTTTTCCGAAAAAATACGCCCATCCGAAATTGGAAATCGTCAAGGACACGCTGACCGGCACGCTCGAATATGGCGGCCAGCTCGTCGCCATGGGCACCATGGGCTACAAGCACGAAAGCATGGCGGGCAACGGCGAGCGCACCACGGCGACGCTGACCAAGACGCAAGTGAACCTCAAGCTCATTCCGGGCGTTACCGGCCACGCCGAACTCTGTCAGCTCGTCGCCTACAATCTGACTGACATTGTGGTCAAAGGCTCATGGATCGGCCCGGGCCGGCTGCATCTCGTGCCCCATGTCAACGCGCCGGTGGCGGACTTTCCGGTCCGCAGGATCATAGCGGCGCATCATTTCCTCGCCGACCTGACGCTGCCCTACGGCCGCGTGCTCTACGATTACAACAAGGACGCATAGCCTTTGGTTACGCGCCCTTACGGAGACACCGCCGGGCTCTCGCTACGCTTCCGACTTACCCACCGGAGACGCCCTTCGTCATCGACCCTTCATGGACAGCCCCCACATTGGGGCATGGCTAAGGGGAAGCTGAGGGGCACCTAAGGGGGCTTGGCTGACAGATTCGCCTGACCAAACTTGGCCAAGGGAGACATCAATGAGTGATATCGCGTTACCCGGCTCAATCGAGCCTGCAAAACACGGGCCCAATCTCGAGAAGGGCTTCAATCCGCTGACGGGAATCCTGTTCCTGGGCGTGCTCGCCGCCGCCGTCCTGTTCGTGGCCTACAGCGTCTATGCCGACATCGATGCCGCCGGCACGAAAATTACCAGCTATACGCCGTTTCTCCTGCTCTTTGTCGCGCTCCTGATCGCGCTGGGCTTCGAATTCGTCAACGGCTTCCACGACACCGCGAACGCAGTGGCGACGGTGATCTATACGCGCTCGCTGCCCGCCAATATCGCGGTGGTCTGGTCCGGCATGTTCAACCTCGCCGGCGTGCTGTGGTCCTCGGGCGCCGTTGCCTTCGGCATCGTCTCGCTGCTGCCGGTCGAACTGATCCTCCAAGTCGGATCGAGCGCCGGTTTCGCCATGGTCTTCGCGCTGTTGATCGCCGCGATCATCTGGAACCTCGGCACCTGGTATTTCGGCCTGCCGGCATCGAGCTCGCACACGCTGATCGGCTCGGTGATCGGCGTCGGCATCGCCAATGCGTTGCTGCATGGCCGCAGCGGAACGTCGGGCGTCGATTGGGATCAAGCCACCAATATTGGTAAGGCGCTGCTGTTGTCGCCGCTGTTCGGCTTCGGCCTCGCTGCCATCCTGTTGGTGGCGGTAAAACATGCCCTTCCCAGCGGCATCAAAAGCCAACTGTTCGCCGAACCGAAGGGCGATCAGCCGCCGCCGGCTTGGGTCCGTGGTATTCTGATCCTCACCTGCACACTGGTGAGCTTCTTTCACGGCTCGAACGACGGTCAGAAGGGCATGGGTCTGATCATGCTGATTCTGATCGGCGTGGTGCCGACGACCTATGCGCTCAACCGCGCGATGCCGGCGAGCCAGATCGCGCAATTCGAGGCCAATTCGCAGGCGGCGAGTGCGGTGATCAATGCCAAGGCGGCCGGATACAACGTGATCGGCGATCCGCGCCCGGCGGTGACGCAATACGTCGCCCTGCGCGAAATCACCGGGGGTACCTTTCCCTCGCTGGCGGTCCTGGTGAAGAGCATCTCCGATCAGGTCACGCAATACGGCACGATCGCCAAAATGCCGGCGGACCAGGTCGGCAACGTCCGTAACGACATGTATCTGGCCTCGGAGGCGATCCGCTTCCTGATGAAGGACAAGGAAAGCGAGTTGAGCGCGCAGGACGTCGCCACGCTCAACGCCTATAAAAAGTCGCTCGATAGCGCGACCAAGTTCATCCCGGGTTGGGTGAAGATCGTCGTCGCCATCGCGCTCGGGCTCGGCACCATGATCGGCTGGAAGCGCATCGTTGTGACGGTCGGCGAAAAGATCGGCAAGACGCACCTGACCTATGCGCAAGGCGCCTGCGCCGAAATCACCGCCGCCGCGACCATCGCCGCCGCCGACGGTTACGGCCTCCCGGTGTCGACCACGCACGTGCTGTCATCAGGTATCGCCGGCACCATGACCGCCAACGGATCGGGCCTGCAATGGTCGACGGTCCGCAACATCGCGATGGCCTGGGTTCTCACCCTGCCCGCCGCGATGATCCTGTCCGGCACGCTCTACTTCATCTTCTCGCATCTGTTCTGAGCGGAAACAGCCGCGGGCCCCGGTTGGGGTGGACGAAAAGCAAAACCCCGGCGCTGCAAGGCGCCGGGGTTTTGTACGTTACGCGACTACGCTTACGAAATCGGTTGGCGCGGACGGATTACAGTTGTCCGTATTTGCGCAGCACCACGCGGCAGCTCTCGCCGACGCGCCAGCTATGGGCGGCCAGCGTCGCGCCGCACTGCAAAAGGTTATTCCAGCTCATCCCGCCGGAACGGTCGCACAGCTTGGCGGCGGCCGGACGGCACGGCGCAAGCTCGGCAAGATCGATGGCGTTAGCCGCCGTAGCCGAAACGCCCAATAGAATGCACGCAGCTATGAGAAGCTTCATATTCAGTCGTCCCTCAAATTTTTTTGCTGGGGTGTGCTTTTCTTACCGTTTTACGACGGTAAAGGCCAGCTTTTTGGTGCGGCGCAAAATTAATCGTAAATATCTGAAAGTCAGAGCAAATAAATCAAACACGCGTTTGACAGGTCAGAGCTGCTGCCCGTTTTATGCCGCAATTGACGGAGGAAAACGCGATTCCGCGCCCGGCGAGACGGGCGCGGATGTCCGTGCGATTCGGTTCGGCTTTAGGCCGCGGCCGTCATATTGCCGAAGCGCATGAGGTTTTCTCTCTGCTTGTCGTTGCGCGGCGGCAGCTTGAACAGCCGCGCCGCGGTGCCGCCGAGGATGTTGTGCTTGGCCTTCTCGGACAGGAACGGCAGGTCCCAGATCGTCGCCGGCAGATCGAAATCCCAGTGCGGATAATCGGACGAATAGAGCAGCTGCGTCTCGGCATTCATCATGCGGAACGTGCACTCCAGCGCGCCGTGATCCTGGATCTCCATCGGCTGCGATGAATAGAACATGTCGCGCATATAATCGGACGGCTTCTTCTTCAGGAGCGGCGCCTCCGAGGGCCGCAGCATGTATTCGTGGTCGAGCCGCTGCATCAGGAACGGCACCCAGGCGAGGCCGGATTCGATCCAGATCACCGGCAGCTTGGGGAAGCGCTCGCCCATGCCGTTAATCACCCAGTTCGTGCAATGCAGCACATTGTACCAGGTGAAGCCGAGCGCATGCGCCGAGAGGAAGCGGTTGCAGCTGCGGTAGATCGGCTCGCCGCCCCAGTTCGGGCCGGAATGGAACGACAGCACCAGGCCGCGCTCTTCCATCGCCCGGTAGAGCTTCATATAGGCGTTGTCATAGACCGCCAGGTTGTTGCGCACGGTGGTCACCATGAAGCCGCCGACATTCTTGCGGTCGCCGAAGGTCTCGACCTGCCGCAGCGCCGCATCCGGATCGCTGAACGGCAGGCACAGCATCGAGAAGAAACGGCCGCCGCCCTCCGGCATCACTTTCTCGGTGAGCCAGCGGTTATAGGCCCAGCACAGTTCGACCTCCATTTCCTTCTGCGGATGCAGGCCGATGCTGAGCATGCCGGTCGGAAACAGGCAGGAATAATCGACGCTCATCGCATCCATCCAGCGATAGCCAAGCTGGATGTCGCGCAGCGATCCCTTCTCGGTTTTCTCCGATGACCGCAACGGATAGCGCGTCACCCGCCCACCCATATCCTGATAGCCGATGCCCTGCACCATGACGGCGCCGCGCGATCCACCCTTGGCGCGGGTGGACATCGTGAGCTGGCGCAGCACGTCGTTTTCCATATAGGGGATGAATTCGTCCATGTTTTCGCCCTCGTAGTGATGGGCGTCGACATCGACGATGATGACGTCGTCGAAACTGCGCTGATGCGCCTGCTTGCGCGCATGCGCCAACAGGCGGCTGGTATTGAGCTCGTCGACGGTGACGCGGCGGCCGCGATCAGCGATGAGATCCATGGTCTTCCTCCTGGCGCCTGTGGCGCATTTCCAAATTTCTAAGCGTTATCGTCCCGTCCAATTTTGCCACATGCCGAGCTCGAACACGGCGAGATCGGTGGCTTTCAGCAGTCCGCTCGCCGTCACCATGACGTCGGTCGCGGATATCGAATTCTTCGGCACCGGCGCGAATTCCTCGCCGGCTTCGCGGCGCGCCCGATAAAGCCGGCAGGCCGAGGCGATCAGCGCCTGCAAGGCTTCGGCCGAGACGGCATCGAGATTGCCGTCGGCCAGGATGCGATCGAGCATGGCGGCGACCTGTTTGGCTTCCGCGCTCGCGCCATTCATGACCGCAACGGGGCGCTTTGCCGGCCGCGCCGCAGACGCGCGGCGCACCGCCGGCTTGCTCACAGGTTTGGCCGGTGATTTGGCAACGTTCTTCGAGGCAGTTTTGGCCGCGCGCTTAGGCGACGACATAAACGTCCTCTCCTTTTTGCAGAACCTTGTATTTCTTCAGCTTCAGCTTGCGGTCGGACACGCATTCGCCGGTCTTCATGTCGTATTCCATGCCGTGCCAGGGACAGACGAAGTGCATTTCGTCTTCGGAGAAGAACAGGCCCATCGAGGTCTTGTCCGGCCGCAGCCGCTCCTCGACCTTGGCAATGGTTAGCCCTTCGCAGGCCGGGCCGCCCTGATGCAGGCAAAAATTGCTGTAGGCGTAGAATTCGCCGTCATGCCGGAACACGCCGATCTCGTTGTCGCCGACAAAAATGATGCGGCGCTCGCCGTTGCTGAATTCTGAGGTCTTTGCGACGAATTTCTCGGCCATATTTACCCTCGCGTTTCACCCTGATCTTTGTTGTAGCGATCGCTCATTTCACCGGCGATTTTCGATTTGTTCAATTGCTAACACAAATCGACGTCCTGCGCGACGCGCATAACTATGAGCCCTGCCATGCCGTCTCGCGGCCGTGTCGGCGGGGCAAGCGCCGCCGGTAAGCCAGCGCTGCTCCGACCTCCTGCACCGGCGATCAAGTCATCCGGTTTTCGATTTCCCCGATCTTTTCGATCCAAAGCTTCACCACATCACCGGCTTTGAGGAATTCGCCGCGGCCGGCGCCGACACCGGCGGGGGTGCCGGTCATGATCAGGTCGCCGGGATAAAGGGTCATGCCGGCCGACAACTCCTCGATCTGCTCGGCAAGCGTGAAGATCATGCCGGCCGTGTTGGAATCCTGCTTAATCTCGCCGTTGACCCACAGTTTCAGGCCGAGTTTCTGCGGATCGCCGATATCGGAGGCCGGTACGATCCACGGTCCGAGCGGACAGGAGCCGTCGAAGCTCTTGTGCTTGGTCCAATCCCACTTGAATGGCGAGGAATCGGGCACGCTCGCCCGGCGACCGCGGTCGCGCGAGGACAGATCGTTGCCGATCGTATAGCCGGCGACATAGGACAACGCCTTGGCCAGCGGCACCTTTTTGGCCACTTTGCCGATGACGCCAACCAGTTCGACTTCCCAGTCCATCTGCTTGGCGTAGTCGGAAATCTTCACCGGGGCGCCCGGATCGGTCACGGCGCGGGAAGCCTTGAGGAAGTGCCAGGCCTTGAGCCCCAGCGTATGCGGATCGGGCGGCGCCGGCCGGCCTTCGCGGGCCGCCATTTCGGCGGCGTGGTCGGCGTAATTGGCGCCGGCGCAGTAGATCGTCGACGGAAACTGAACCGGCGCGAGAAATTTGGTCCTTTTCACCGGCTGGCGCTTGAGCCGGCTTTTGCCGGCTTTGGCGGCGGCCTGCTTCAGCACGCCCTCCGCCGTCTTCCAATCGTCGAGAATGCCGACCACGCTGTCATAAGCCGGCTTACCGGTGAGCTTGGCGGCGTCGAACACCTCCTCGCCGATGATAAGACCGGCGCGCGGCCCCTCGCTCGACCGATAGGTGGCGAGCTTGTAACCGGCAAGCTTTCCCCCCAATCCCGACTTCTTCTTGGCCATAATCGTCTGCTCCCTTACGATTTGAGCCGGGGAGCAAACCGCGATCCCGCGCGCTTGGCAAGCCCGTCAGCGGTTTGCGCATAGCGGCGCTCTTGAGTTCGTGGCGGGCTGGTGATTGATTCACGCTACATTTGATTGGGCATGATCTTTTCGGAAAGCCCCGGTTCGCACTTTTCCGGATCATGCACTTGAGGAAACGCAGCCAGAGCCAAGAACCTAGCCAGAGCCAAGTGTAAGAGCAAAGTCATGATCAAGCCCCGCCGTATCGGACACGCTGTTTACGAAACGCCCGACCTCGATCGCATGATCGACTACTACACCGAAGTTGTCGGTCTCGTGCTGGCCGAGCGCGAAAAGGACCGCGCCTTTCTCGCCACCCAGGTCGGCCAGCTCGTCATCCAGCTCAACAAGGCCAGCGCCGAGCGCGGCGTCATGCTGTCGTTCGAAGTGGCGCCTAATTCGGATTTCGGCGCGCTGGCGCGCGAGCTCGAGAAGGACGGCATCAAGAGCGAATTGCGCAAGGATTCCATTCCTGGCCTCGGCCAGGTCCTGACATTCAAGGACAACAAGGGCACCACGATCGCGCTGTTCAAGGACTGGAAGTATCTCGGCAAGCACCTGCAGCATCACGGCGTCGGCGTCTACAAGCTCGGCCATATCGCCTGGGTGGTCGAGGATCCGGCGAAGACCGCCGAGTTCTACAGCAAGGTGATGGGGTTTAAGGTTTCGGATTGGATCTCGGACTTCTTCGTCTTCATGCGCTGCAATACCGACCATCACACCGTGAATTTCATCCGCGGCACGGCGTCAAAAATGCACCACATGGCGTTCGAGCTGAAGGACTTCATCCATCTGCAGAATTCCTGCGACCTGTTCGGGCAGAGGCAAATACCGATCATCTGGGGGCCGCTGCGGCATGGGCCGGGGCATAATATCGCCACCTATCATCGCAATCCCGACGATCAGGTCATCGAACTCTTCTGCGAGCTCGACCAGATGTTCGACGAAGAGCTCGGCTATTTTGAGCCGCGGCCCTGGCATCGGGATACGCCGCAACGGCCGAAGACCTGGGAAGCCGGCGCCACCAGCATCTGGGGCCCGCCGCCGACCCCGGATTTCCATCGCGCGCGCGAGGCGATGCAGGCGCAGTCGTCAGCTTCGCACTGAAGCGGCGGCGAATGATCAAAGATGCGTCGGCCGACCGGTCACGCCGCCGCCGCACCCATAAGCTCTGACTGCCGCCCGTAGAGCCAGTCCATACCGGCCATGGTGTCTTCGGGCGTGCGGCCGCCGAGCATCATGTTGCGCAGTTCCTTGGCGACGCCGCCGGCGTGATAGAATTCGCCGTAGATCCGCGCCATGATCTGGACGCGGCCGGTGCGCAAATAACGCGCCTGCTGATAAGCCCGGAAGGCTGATGCGTAATCGCCGTTGGCGGCGACCATCTTGTCGGCAAGGCAGACGGCATCCTCGATCGACATGCAGGCGCCCTGCGCCAGATATTGCAGCATCGGATGCGCCGCATCGCCAAGCAGCGTGATGCGGCCTTTGCTCCAGTCCTTGATCGGCGGCCGGTCGCACAAGACCCACATGCGCCAGCTTTCGATCTTGTTGAGCAGCATGCGCACCGGCGCGCATTTGCCGGCGAAGCGCTCGTGCAATTCCGCCGGATCGCCGAAACTGTCCCAGCCTTCTTCGTAGCGGTTGGAGTGAAAGACGGCGACCAGGTTGAACAATTCGCCGGTGCGCAGCGGATAGAGCACCAGATGCACCTTTTCGCCGGCCCAGAACGCCATGTCTTTCCAGCGATACTCCTCGGGCACTTCGGAGGCCGGCAGCACGGCGCGATAGGTGATGTGACCGGCAGGCTTCGGCTTACCATCGCCGACGATCATTTGCCGGATCGTCGACCACAGGCCGTCGGCGCCGATCAAAGCCGCGCCGCGATAGTCCCGGCCGCCCGCGGTCTTGACGGTGACGCCATCGCCCTTCTCCTCGACATCGACGACCTTCTGCGACGAGTCGAGCCGGATGCGATTGGATTTGCGACAGGCGTCGAGCAGCACATTGAGCAGATCGGCGCGGTGGATGAGCGCATAAGGATGGTGGAATCGCTTGCGGAAGGCCTCGCCGAGCGAAATACGCGTGACCTCTTCACCCGTGATCGAGTCGCGCATGATGAGATTGTTGGGAAACACCGCAAGTGCGCTGATTGGTTCGACGAGGCCCAGATGCTCGAGCATCCAGAACGCATTGGGTCCGAGCTGAATGCCGGCGCCGATTTCCTTGAACTCGGCCGCCTGCTCGATGACCTGGGTCGGAATACCCTGACGCTCCAGCGCCAGTGCCGCGGTCAGCCCGCCGATGCCGCCGCCGACGATCAGGACCTGTTCGCTTTTCCAATTATGATTCATTGCCGCGGTTCCTCCGCGGACACTCTAGAGCGGCAATTGTTGGCCGTCATCCGGCCGTCGGCGCTGAGGAGCCTTACGTCCGTCGCAGTGCTGCGAGCACGCGCTCGGGCGTGATCGGCATCTGCGTGAGCGGCACGGCGCCGAGCGGATGCAGGGCGTCGTTGATTGCATTCATGATGCAGGCGGGCGCGCCGGCGGTACCGGCCTCGCCGGCGCCCTTGGCGCCGAGCTCGGAATCCGCGGTCGGCGTCACAACATGGCCGATCTCGATGTCGGGCATTTCGCCGGCCATTGGCACGAGATAATCCATCAACGTGGCATTGAGCATCTGGCCGGCGGCGTCGTAGAGGCAATTTTCGTACAGCGCGCCGCCGATGCCCTGCACGATGCCGCCGCGGATCTGCTCGTCGACAAGCTGCGGATTGATCACAGTGCCGCAATCTTCCACGCACCAGTGCTTGAGCAGCTTGACCTCGCCGGTGCGGATATCGACCTCGACATAAGACGTCTGCACACCGTTGGTGAAGGCAAACGGCCACTTCCGCGGCACGTAATGCCGCGTCACCATGAATTCGGCCTGGAAATCCGGCGGCAGCGTGTCGGGCCGGAAATAGACGACGCGCGCCACTTCATCGAGGCCCATGCGCTCGCGCCCGGTATCGGCATCGACGACAATGCCGGAACGGATATCGAGCTTTTTCGGGTCGGCCTGCAGGATTGAGGCCGCCGCCGCGAGGACATTGTCGCGCAACGCCTTGCCGGCCTGCCACGCCGCCTCGCCACCGATGCCGGCGGCGCGCGAAGCCCAAGTACCGCCGCCGTAAGGCGTGTTGTCGGTATCGCCGGTGATGACGCGCACCCGCTCGATGTCTACACCAAATGACGAGGCGACGATTTGCGCCAGAATGGAGTCGGTGCCCTGGCCCTGCTCGGTGACACTCGCCTGGCAGATCACCGCGCCGGCAGCGTCGAGCTTCAAGGTCGCACCGTCCTGCGAGGAGATGCGCGCGCCGCCAACGCCGTAAAAGGCAGCCGACGGATTGGTCACTTCGATGAAAGATGCGAAGCCAATGCCGCGATGAATGCCGCGCGTGCGCAATTGCGCCTGTTCGGCGCGCAGCGACTGGTAATCCATCATCTTGAGAATCTTATCGAGCGACGCATGATGCGACAGGCCTTCGAATTTCAAGCCTGCCGCGCTCGTCGCCGGATAGGCATCATCGGCAAAGAGATTACGCCGCCGCAGCTCCGCCGGATCCATGCCGATCTTGAGCGCGGCCTGTTCGACCAGGCCTTCCGTCACCGCGGTCGCGATCGGATGGCCGACAGCGCGGTATTGGCACATGACATTCTTATTTTGGAACACGACGCGGGCGCGGGCGCGATAGTTCGGGCACACGTAAGGGCCGCCGACCAGGTTGACGACCTGGTTGGCCTCGATCCCGCTGGTGCGAGGATACATTGAATACGGCCCGATGCCGGTCAGGTCGTCGATCTCAAACGCAGTGATCGTGCCATCCTTCTTGACGCCGATCTTGGCTTTGACGCGATGGTCGCGGGCGTGGATGTCGGTGACAAAGCTCTCCAGGCGGTCGGCGACGAATTTCACCGGCCGCTTGAGCAGTTTCGACAGCGCCACGGTCGCCATCTCGTCGGCATAGATATGCACCTTGATGCCGAATGAGCCGCCGACGTCCTTGGTGAGCACCCGCACCTGGTGCTCTTCGAGCGCCAGATGCTTGGCGAAAATGTTCTGCGTCATATGCGGCGCCTGCGTGCCCTGATACACGGTCAGACGCTGCTCGCCCGGATTCCAGTCGGCGATGATGGCGCGCGCCTCGTTGGTCACGCCGGTGTGGCGGCCGAAGATGAATGTCGTCTCGACCACTGCGTCGGCCTCGGCCAATCCTTTGTCGACTTGGCCGACATCGAGCACGCGTTCAAACGTAAGATTGTCGCCGAGCTCGGGATGGATCACCGGCGTCTTGGCGTCGAGCGCCGTTTCCGCATCGGTAACGCTCGGAAGCACTTCGTAGTCCACGCCGATCAGCGCGCAGGCGTCCTCGGCCTCGGCGCGCGAGCGCGCGACCACTGCGCAGACCGCCTCGCCCTGCCAGCAAGCGCGCGCGACGGCGATGGCATATTGCGGCGCCGACTTGATGCCTTTGAGATGAGTGAGCACGCCGACCCACGGCGTGATCACTTTGGCGAGTTCGGCGCCAGTGACGACCGCGATCACGCCCGGCGATTTCTTGGCCTCGGCAGTTTCAATATCTTTGATGCGCGCGTGCGCGTGCGGCGAGCGCACGAAGGCGACATGCGCCATGCGCGGCAGCGTGATGTCACTTACATATTGTCCGCGCCCTTGGGTCAGCCGTGCCAGATTCGGCCGCGGCACCGAACGGCCGATATAGGAATTCGGCCGGTCGAGCGCGGTCAAGCCGGACGGCTGGTCGGCGGCGATCTTCATGCCCCCAATTTTCATGCCCAGGCCGCGTCCTACAAGAACCGCGTCGGCCAATTCAGCGTGCGCCACATATGCGCCGACGGCGAATTGTCGAAGCCGAGGCCTTCTTTGGGCTGCCGAAAGTGGCGGCCGATAATGTCGACGAAGTCGTCGAGATTGACCTTGGCGTTCGGATCGAACGAATAGACGTCGTTCACCGTGATCAGGCGCGAGGTCATGTACCATTTGTGGTTTCGCGCCCGCTCGTATTCGGCGACGATATAGGGCTCGGGCTTATAATCGGCGCCGAAATGTTTGATGTACATTTCCGGATATTCGTAACCGACCGACAGGTCGGGGAAGAACCGCAGCGCCTGATGCATTCGGATCGCCCAGCTCACCTCCTCATCGACATAGGGCTCGATCATCTGCGCGCCCCAATAGCCGTGGTCGCAGCGAATGAAGCCGACGACGCCGACGTCGTGCAATAGGCAGGCGAGAACGACTTTCTCGTTGTGGCCGTTCTTCAAGGCGAGCGTCGCGCTCTGCAGCAAATGGTTGGTCGAGGCAAAGCGGTGCTTCATGAAATCGATCAGTGTCGGCTTCTCCGGCAGCGCCGGCAGCCGGGGATCGGCGCCCATCAAAAAATGCTTGCCCGGATTGGCCGCCTTTAGCTCTTGAGTCGACGACATTTCGACTTTGCCGTCGCCAAGATAGAACAACGTCGACTTTGTCGCGATGCGCTCGTTGAGATCGTTCATCATTTTTTCTTCGACCTCGTCGGCGCGCTCCGACAAGGTCATTGTTTTAAGGGAGTCGGGCTTTTGATGTTCATTCATGGAGAACCTGCCTTTTCCGCCCGCATAAGGGCCACGAATTCAATCGCATCCACGATCGCCTGGTACCCGGTACAGCGGCAGTAATTACCGGAGAGATGTTCACGGATCGTATCACGAGACGGCACCCCGCCGCGCGACAAAAGCTCCTGCGCGCCGATCAACATTCCGGGTGTGCAAAATCCGCATTGCAGTGCGTTGCGTTTTTGGAACGCCTCCTGCAGATCGGCGATGAGCCCCGAATCGGAGATACCTTCGATGGTCTCGACTTCGGCGCCGTCGCATTGCACGGCGAGCACGAGGCAGCCGCGCACCACCTCGCCGTCGATCAGTACGGTGCAGGCGCCGCAGACGCCTTGCTCGCAGCCGATATGGCTGCCGGTCAGTCCCAAATCCTCGCGCAGGAAATCGACCAGCGTTTTTCGCGCTTCGACGCGCTCGTGCACGTCCTCGCCGTTGACGCGGATAGCAACGTCGAGCTGGCGCTCTCCCATAACCCGTCCGGGCCGTTATTGTTTCAGGGCTTCATAGCATCACAGGAACGGCAGGTTAGGCAACCTTACCAGTCACAATGCCGCGCACGATGTCGATGGCGCGGCGCAACAGCGTCTGCGAGGCTTCGAGCGTGCGGAAGGCCGCATGGGCGGTCAGCGTCACGTTTTCCATCTGGGCCAATGGATGATCAGGCTTGAGCGGCTCGGCGTGAAATACGTCAAGCCCGGCATGGCGAATATGGCCGCTGCGCAAAGCCGCGATCAGCGCGGTCTCGTCGACCAAAGCCGCGCGCGCCGTGTTGACGAAAATGACGCCCGGCTTCATCGCTGCGAATTGCGCCGGACCGAGAAAGCCGCGAGTCTCGTCGCCGAGCGTCATATTCATCGAGATCACATCGGAACGTGCGAGCAACTCATCGAGCGGAACCAGCGGCGCGCCGGGCCGCGGCGACCGATTCCAGGCGATGACCTTCATCCCGAGCCCTTGCCCGATTCGCAACACCTCGCTGCCGATGCCGCCGAGCCCGATGACGCCGAGTGTTTTGCCGAGAAGCTGCAGACCGCCATGCGGCACCCAGGTTCCGGCGCGCACTTCGCGATCCATGGCGGCGATGTCGCGGCAGGCGGCGAACATCAGCGCAATCGCATGCTCGGCGACCGCCGTGTCGCCGTAATTGCGGATGGTGTCGACCTTGATGCCGCGCTCAGCGAGCTCGGCGATATTCATGTAGCTCGCGGCGCCGGTGCCGAGAAAAACCACGTGCTTGAGCGCGTCGCATTTATCGACCAGATCGGTCGGCAGATAAGAATGATCGTCGATGCAGATGTCGTAGCCCTTCAGTACGGCCGGCAGATCGCAAAGCGCATAGGGCTTGCGATTGACGTCGATCGGCGGATCGTCCGGGCGCACGACGCTCGCCCATACCGGCGCCAGCTGGTCGTTGCAGTCGATAAAGAGAGATTTCATGAGCATTTTCAGGGAAAGGAAGGAGACCGGCGTTGACGGTAAGATCGCCGACTTTTAACACATCGTCCGGATCGCGGAAGGCGGCGGGGCGCCGTCTGTGTTGTGAGAGGATGTGATATGCGCCTTGCAAGCTACGCGCTGCGTGGCCGCCCGAGTTTCGGCGCCGTGAACGGCGACGGCATCGTGGATCTGCGGCCGCGGCTGCATAAGTTCCACAGCCTTGTCGACGTGTTCCGCGCCGAGGCGCTCGCCGAGGCGCAAGCCGCCTCCGACGGAGTGCGGCCCGACGTGCCGTTGAGCGAGGTCGAGTTGTTGCCGCCGCTGTTGACGCCGGAGAAGATCCTGTGCATCGGCATCAATTATGCCAACCGCGCCCAAGATTATAATGTCACCAACAATCCGAAATATCCGAGCATGTTCTACCGCGCACCTAATTCGCTGGTCGGCGCGGGACAGCATCTGATCGTGCCGAAAGTTTCCGAGCAGCTCGACTATGAAGGCGAGATCGCCATCGTCATCGGCCGCGACTGCAAATATGTGCCGAAAGACGGCGCGCTCGAGATGATCGCCGGCATCACGCTATGCAACGAAGGCACGATCCGAGACTGGACGCGCCACGGCCAGTTCAACGTCACCCAGGGTAAGAATTTCGACGCCTCCGGCAGCATCGGGCCGTGGATCGTGACCGGCGTCGATCTGACAAAGCCGCTGCATCTGCTCACGCGCAAGAACGGCGAAGTGACGCAAGAAGACTCGACCGCGAACATGATCTTCTCGTTCAGCGACATCATCGCCTATGCGACGACCTTCATGACGCTGAAAGCCGGCGACGTGATCTGCACCGGCACGCCGGTGAAGAAGATCAAGTCCGATCCTCCGGTCTGGCTCGAGCCGGGCGACACGATCGAAGTCGAGTGCCCCGAAATCGGCACGCTGCGCAACGCCGTGGCGGCCGAAACGTGAGCACGACCACCCCCGCGGCCTGTGTCATCGGCTGGCCGATCGGGCATTCCCGCTCGCCGCTCATCCATAATTATTGGCTTAAAGCTTACCGCATCCCGGGCGAGTATCGCAGCGAGGCGGTGCCCCCGAATGAGTTCCACGGCTTCGTGCAATCGCTCGCCGCACGCGGCTATGTCGGCGCCAATGTCACGGTGCCGCACAAGGAGGCAGCACTCGCCTGCTCGCGGCCCGACGATCCCGCCAGCGCGGTCGGCGCCGCGAATACATTATGGCTCGACCGCGGCGAATTGCGCTCGACCAACACCGATGTCGAAGGCTTTTTGGACAATCTCGACGCCTGCGCGCCGGGCTGGAGCCAAGGCGCGAAACACGCTGTCGTGCTCGGCGCCGGCGGCGCGG
>Ga0210388_10001109_pt1 | contig 21373 bp, 22 predicted proteins | sample IncBWC19OmetaG_FD_155485 | JGI IMG/M metagenome (GOLD analysis project Ga0210388, IMG submission 155485) | Forest soil microbial communities from Barre Woods Harvard Forest LTER site, Petersham, Massachusetts, United States - Inc-BW-C-19-O ... | reverse complement strand
AAGTATAATGTGAATTATATATCTCCGTCCATTACTTCAGGATTGGAAATTAGTGGTACAGGGCTTAGCACAATAACTGTAAATGTATTAGCTGCAAATAGCGTAACACTTGCTTCAAGTATCATATTAAGTGATTCACTTAATATGGTTAGTGGCGCGTTAATTCTAAACGGACATAAAGTTGTTGTAAATGGCGCTATAACAGGTGCAGGTACAATAAGCGGAGACTCAAAAGCGAACCTTGCAATTAATACAGCAAGCGGTTTAATTTCAACTATTTCTTTTACCAGCGGTTCACGTGTGCTGAATAGTCTTACTGAAAATGTGGGTCCGGGTAAGTTGGTTAATCTTCTATCTGATCTTGTATTAGATAGCACCTTAACCCTTTCCGGTGCAAGTAATTTAAACATGAATGGAGTTATGCTAACATTAAATGGCGGCTTTAATGGCAATGGTTTAATATTTGTGAATACTAAATCGGCCATAGTTATTAATGGTGCGGCCTCTATATTACCTGATATATCTATAGATGGTAATCTTGGTAGTTTCGTATTGAATGTAGGTACAGGAAACACTGTAACTTTAGGTTATGATTTAACTGCGGATACTATTAGTCTGCAAACTGGAACGTTGGTGCTTAATTTCCACAATCTTTCTGTTAATGGCGATATTAGTGCGCTTGGAACCGGTGTAGTATTCGCTACTGCTGGTTCTAATATTTCTGTAGCAGCATCTTCGTCTACATCTGATTCCTTAACTTTTACTTACCCTGGAAATACGGTTGGTAATTTTACCGTAAATATTGGTGCAGCTGGCTCGGTAATGATTGGTTCTGATCTTATAATTCATGGAGAATTGAATTTAATAAATGGCCATATCAATACAGGAACCAATAATTTGCAAATAGCAACATCTGGCTCTATAGTAGGCGCAAATAGCAACTCATATGTAATCACAGCTCCTGGTGGCTACTTAACAATGAATGCTGCAGTATCTGTTATAGATACCTTTCCAATAGGTACTGTATCCAGTTACTCCCCTGCAAGTATTATGCTAAATACAGGCTCTTCAGTCGGTACTGTTGGTGTAAATGCTTCAACAGGTGTTTATTCATTGGGCACATCGGGTACATTATTATCTGCTACCCAGCCAATGGTAAATACAACATGGTTATTTGAAACCAGTATTGCATCGGGTCTTAATGCGAATATGCAGTTGACATGGTCACCGGCTACCGAGGTAAATGGTTTTATACATACTGGCGATTACATCTCTCATTATATATCAGGTGCATGGGATAAGTCATCAGATTCTTTAAATGCAACTAATGTTACAGGTGGAATGTTCAGCATAGAAAGACTGGCTGTTACTTCCATGAGCCCCTTTGCTGTATTTAACAGGAACGCAATTACAGGTATAGATGAAGTAGTTGTTGGGAAAGCATTTAATGTATATCCCAACCCGGTATCAGGAAATCTTTATATACAGAACAATGCTGGTACCACTGGTGTTACTCATGCTGATGTATTAAACATTCTTGGTCAAGTTGTTGGTACGTATACTCTTACAAATACTATGACAATAGTTCCTATGGAAGGATTAACTACAGGAGATTATTTTATCAGGCTTTACAATGATAAAATGACTGTTGTAGAGAAAGTCGTTAAGCTTTAAGTAATAAAGTAGTAATCAACTTTTATGACAGGGCTGATATAGAAATATATCGGCCCTGCTTCTTTTAAGTGAACTGGCTATTTATGAGAAGGATGTAACATATTCCAATTGTTGTATAACATCCAAAGGACAGGGCACATCTAATTTTGTCAAATAAATAAACAACAATTAATAACTCAATCAATAAAATGAAAACACTAAAATTTTACCTATCCATAAATAAGTGGAAGAGAAGCAATCATTTGTCTGCCCGAATACCACGGTTATTTGGGAAAGGCCTTTTATTGCTTGTAGCATTTCTTACAATGCAATCAGCAGTAAAGGCCCAAGATAGGGTAAGACCAATCTGGTGGTTTGGAGTATCAGGTGGAGCAAACTTTAATTTCTATCGTGGTTCAGCTCAAATTCTAAATGATAACACAACTACACCCAGTTCATTCGAGAATGGCTTTGGAGTAGCTCCTTATTTTTCTGTATTCGCTGAATATAGAAAGAGTAAAGTATGGGGTTTAATGTTTAATGTAGCGTATGATGGTCATAGGGGTTCATTTACTGAAACTAATGCTCCTGATGGTGCAGCAGCAACCTCATTGAATGCAGAGTTTGACTATATAGCATTTGAACCAAGTTTAAGAATCGCTCCATTTGCGGGTAATCTTTACTTCTTTATAGGCCCAAGATTTGCTTATAATGTTGAAAATGACTTTAATTATCAACCTGCATCGGGCCCTAATAACGAAGCAAAATGGAGCGATGTATATGGTGTAAGGTTTTCAGCACAAGTAGGTGTAGGATATGAGATTCCGCTTTCAGCACCGGCTAGTACTACCCAAGTAAACTTATCGCCTTTTGTTGCTTTTCTGCCTTATTTTGGCGATCAACCAAGGAGCATAGAGGATTTAACTTTAACTACAGTGCGTGCCGGCATAGCTATAAAAATTGGTTGTGGCCCAAAGCAAGCGGCAACAGCAATAGTAACTCCTCCTCCGGCAGCTCCGTTCATTCCTGAAGTGCAATTTTCGGTTGCAGCTCCAAGTTCAGTGCCCGACCAGCAGATTGTAAAGGAAACACTTCCACTTTGTAACTATGTATTCTTTAATGCGGGCAGTACAGAAATCCCAGGCAGATATATTGTACTTACAAAATCTCAAGCCACTGGCTTTGCAGAATCGCAATTACAAGATTGCCAAAAGAACCCAGGCACCCGTTCATCAAGGCAAATGACAATGTATTACAATGTAATGAACATTGTAGCCTACAGAATGGAAAAGCACCCTGATGCTACTATCACATTGATAGGCGCTTCAGCCGGCAAAGGAGAAGAAACCGGAAAAGCTAACGCTACTGCAGTTAAGAACTACTTGGTAGATGTATTTGGCATAAATGCTTCAAGAATTAAAATCGAAGCAAGAAACAGGCCATTAATCCCATCTGAATTAGCTAATAGCACTATTGATACCAATCTTACTAATGTGGAAGATAACAGGGTTGATATAGTAAGTTCATCTCCTTTCCTTATGATGGAAGTAAAGGATAATTCAGCTTTATGTTTAAACCCAATTGAAGTTACTGCAATAGACGGCAGTTCTGCAAATGACGCCCCAGTAACTTTAAATGCTGTTGGAGCAAGTGGATCTTATAAATCATGGTCGGTAGATATTACCGATGGAATGGGAAACACAACTCATTATGGACCATTTACAGGTGATGTTACAACCCTTTCAGGTTCTACAATCTTAAATGGCAACAAAAGTGGCACATATAAAATTGTAATGACCGGAACAACTAATTCAGGAGAGACTATAATAAAACAGACCACATTTACTTTAGTGCGTAAAAGCGCACCTAGCCAACCTGAGCAAATGACGAGTATTTTGTTTGAATTCGACAAATCTAAAACAGTTGCAACCTTCGATGACTTTCTTACGAAAGTAGTGGCACCTCATATTGTGTCGAACTCAACAGTTATAATAAGCGGGCATACTGATAATGTAGGTACTGCTGAACACAACTTAAGCTTATCGCAAGAACGTGCACAACAAGCGCAATTGATACTAGAGGGTGCCATAGCTAAATCTAATATTACCGGTGTTACTTATAAAACAAACGGATATGGTGAAGCAGGTGCAGCATTCTCAAACAACTTACCTGAAGAAAGGTTTTATAACAGGACAGTAGTTATTGATGTAGTATCATCCGGAACAGTAGTAAATAAATAATTCCAACCGTAAACAAGAATAGTTCTTAAACAATTAAAATTAAACAACATGAACACAACACAACTGAAAGGAAACTGGAACGAACAGAAAGGCAAACTGAAACAAAAATTTGCAATTCTAACTGATAATGACCTTCTATTTGAGGAAGGAAAGCAAAATGAAATGTTCGGTAAACTTCAAATTAAATTGGGCAAGACCAAAGAAGAGTTACAAGAGATAATTGCCAGTCTTTAAACACTGAACAATTCCACAGGAATTTAAGAAGCAAGCATTGGCGGAGATAAGACTTCTGGTATGAGAAGCCCTCCGCCGGTGGCGGCTTCAGAATAATAAGGCATAAATAAACAACATGAATACAAACAGACTTTCAAAAACCCTTGCTGCTGAACTTAATATTCAGATGACCAAAGAAGCACATGCTTCTCAGATTTATTTAGGCTATGCCGCATGGGCCGACAGCCAGGGATACGGTGGGTTATCGAATTTCCTTTTAAGACATGCACAGGAAGAACGCAACCATATGATGAAGGTATTGGAATACATATTAAAAAGAGGTGCCGAAGTTCATATAGAAGCAATTCCAGCTCCTCCGGAAAATCCAATAAGTATGATGAATTGCTTTGAGAAGATATTTGAACATGAAGTAGAAAACACAAAAGCAGTATACAAACTTGTTAAAATGAGTTTTGTAGAAGAGGACTGGGCTACCTGGAATTTTATGCAGTGGTTTGTAAAAGAGCAAATAGAGGAAGAAACACTTGCTTTGAGGTTACTGGATAAATTGAAAATAACCGGTGAAGAAAAGATAAGCAGTAATGCTTTGTATTCATTTGACCGCGACCTTGAGAAAACACCAGATGAAGTAAGATCAGCGACTGAAGTCACAGCAGAGAATCCTTAGGTAATGAAAACCATATTGCTAATTGATGATACCATAAGTATCCTTGAAAATTTAGCCGAATATCTGGAAATGAAAGGTTATAAGGTAATTGTGGCAAATAATGGTAAAAAGGGAATTGAAATGGCAAATGAGTTTGTGCCTGATTTAATAATTTGTGATGTTGTAATGGCTGAAATGGATGGTCATGAAGTTTTAAGGTTGCTTTTGGACGCATCTAAGACCTTCGAGATACCCTTTATTTTTAGCACATCAATGTCGGAGAAAGTTGATAGGACTGAGGCCATGGCACTTGGGGCAGATGAATATATAATAAAGCCTTTTGAACTACAGGCCCTTTTAGAAATAACAGAGAAATGTATAAAGTCTGGTAGTAAAAGGCATAAAGAAGTACTTTAATTATAAAAATAGAATATATGTGGTTTTGGACATGGTGGGGTATGTTAAGCGTTGCATTGGTTATTGTAGTAATAGGTAAGGCATTGCATATATGGAGGAAAAAGTAATGGAGAAGCTTGTAAGTGTGAGGCCTGCAAAATCGAAAAGAAAGAAAATACTTATTATACTAAGTAGTATTATCATTTTAATTCCAATCGTTATTATTATTTGTATTTCGCCAATAACTAAATACTTGGTAGAAAAGTATAGTGTAAAGTATATTGGTAGGCAAGTTAAAATGGATTGGGCCTATGTAAATCCATTTACTGGATATGCTTACTTCAAGAATCTAAAAATAAATGAATTTGAAAGCGATAGCATATTTATATCTGCAAATGGTGCAAGTGCTACATTCAGTTTGCTTAAACTATTCTCAAGAACATGCGAAATCACTCAAATTACATTAGATCAGCCAAACATTATAATTATAGAATCACAAAAGGATGTGAATTTTTATGACCTTATACAAAGGTTCAAGCCCAAGGACACAATAAGTACAAATTCTCCATTTCATGTTAATGTGCTAAATATGAAAATCGTTAATGGGGTTTTACGCTACCGCGATAACCGTGTACCCGTTAATTATTCTGTAGTACACCTGGATATTGAGAGTCCGGGATTGCAATGGAATATGGACACCTTAGCTGCAAAGGTTTCTTTGTTATCGGGAAATGGTGCAGGGGGAATAAAGGGCCATATTACAATTAACCTAAAAACCCTTGATTATAAGCTTGATGCAGTTATAGATAAACTTGAATTAGAATTTCTTAATCAGTATCTTAAAACAATGTCTAATTATGGCAGTTTTAGGGCGAACCTTGATGCAGATATTAAAGCCAATGGTAGTTTTAAAGATGCTGAGAATATGGAAGCTAAAGGCCAGGTTGTAATAAGTGATTTTCATTTCGGCGAGGATTCAGAAAGGGATTTTGCTTCCTTTAAAAAGTTTACACTAAGGGTCAATGCGTTGAACCCTAAGAATAAGGAATATTTAATTGATTCCGTATCACTAAGTCACCCATATTTCAAATTCGAGCAGTACGATTATTTGAATAATGTTGAGCGTATGTTTGAACAAAAGGGAGAGGCAGTGCAACAAGGGGTAGGGAAGTTCAACTTGATTGTAGCTATAGGTAATTATATAAAAGAATTGTCACAAAACTTTTTCAGGAGTAACTATACGGTAACCCATTTGGCTGTTTATAATGGTGACTTTCTATATGATGATTTTTCGCTAAACGAGAAATTCGCTATAGCTGCTAACCCAGTATATATAAGAGCTGATTCTATAAAAAAGACTAATTCCAGGGTAAAAATATCCTTTAACACCGGTATTAAGCCTTATGGCTCTGGTACAATTAATCTAAGTGTTGATCCTCAGGATAGCTCAGACTTTGATTTAAATTATAATCTTAAAAAAATACCTATTTCCATATTTAATCCCTACCTTATCGCATATACTTCCTTCCCATTAGATATGGGCACATTGGAACTTAATGGTACATGGAAAGTAAGAGAAGGGGTAATACAAAGCGATAACCACTTACTGGTTATTGATCCACGCATAGGACAGCGTGTAAAAAATAAAAACAACCACTGGCTTCCAATGCGACTGGCTATGTTTTTGATAAAGGAAGAAGATAACGTGATAGATTATCAAATACCGATCACAGGAAATTTGAAGAGCCCTTCTTTTCATCTTCATGAAGTGGTTATGGATATTATACGGAACATCTTCGTGAAACCTGCTACTTCGGTATATAGAACCGAAGTGAAAAACAGGGAAGATGAAATTGAACAATCTATGACTCTTAAATGGGAAACCCGGCAGTTTTCCTTATCAGGATACCAGAGAAGGTTTTTGGATAAAACGGAAAAATTTCTGGAAGAAAACCCCACTTCTTCGGTTCTCATATCGCCTGAGTTATATGAAGCAAAGGAGAAAGAAGGAATATTGTTCTACGAGGCTAAGAAGAAGTATTATCTATCAATTAATCAGGGGGAAACCAGGCCATTCAGCGAAGATGACTCTGAACATGTAGAAAGAATGTCAATAAGGGACTCTATGTTTATACGTTATTTAAATAAGCACCTTACTCATGCTCTTGAGTTTACTTTACAAGATAAATGCGCTAGTCTTATAGGTGTAGCAGTGATTAATACTAAATTCAATCAGCTAACTAAGAATAGAAAGAATGCCTTTCTTTCTTATTTTAAGGATAAAGATGTTGGAACGCGAGTAAAATTCAGCCCCATTCAAAATAACATCCCATACAACGGCTTTTCGTATTATAAGATCGAATTCAAGGGTGAATTGCCTGACTACTTGATTAAAGCCTATGCAAAAATGGCTGAACTAAATACCAGGAGTCCCCGCGAAAAGTATAGCAAAGAGAGGAAAAGCATTTTGTAGTTATTTGTAAGATTGGAGCATAATAGTGTAACACTTCTAAGAGTAGCTATTTCCAGCTTTGCACAATCTAATTATCGCAAATGCGATTTAACTCCATCACATATGAAAACTACACCATTAAACTTATCAGTTCTTGATAAGAACTCAATTATCATAGGTCCACTCAGTACTTACCTTAACACCAGGTTCGGTGAAAGGATCAATATAACTCCATATTCAGATGCTGAACTATGCATGCAGTTTATTGACGATGACTCACATGTAATTATCCTTGATTATTTTATAAATCATGAAGATAGAACCGGCACCAAAGGATTAAAGCTATTTGAAACAATGAAAAAGCGTAACCCAGGGAGTAAGATAACCATGCTAAGCTCAAGGGAAGATATTGATGTGGCTACCGAGGAGATGCAGCAAGGTGCCAGCAAATACATTATGAAGAACGAAAGGGGATTATACGATATAAGGTTTGTGCTGGATAAAGCTGTAAGGCCAATGAAAACAATCGTAATTCCGGTTATAACACTCCCAATAAGAAAACTAGTGCATTATTATAACTTGAAATCATACCTAATGATGTTCCTTGTAGCATTTATATCTGTAGGTATCCTGGTAATTGCAGGGTACGTTGGCCTGAAATTCGCACACTTATTAAATATATAGTCGAATAATACAAAACATTCTAACAATTGTATAATAATGCTAAGTGCGATGGTATCCAACTTTGCATATAAATTAACAACCATTAATAATTGAATATATGAACATTATAACTTATGGCTTAACAGGCGCAGGGGTATTTGTACTCTTTATCATAATATACTCTTATATAGAGACCCATTATAAAAAGAAAACGTACAAGATGAAACTGGAGGAAAGGTTAAAAAGCGAAATGGACACAGAGGAAGATTATCGCCACAAGCTATCTGATACAATACCTATCAGCAATGAGAAATCATTAAGCCATAAAGAAGATGCCCGTAAAGATGAAATAAAAACAGCGATAAAATTATAGATGTAACATATACATAAGTATGTGTAACACTCTACCGGTTGAACTGCCACATCTTTGCATCGTAATAATTTAATAATACTTTAATAAAATAAAATCATGGAAACAACTCAAAACAAAACTTCTGAAACAACTCAAAACAAGACTCCAGAAGCAACTCAGAGCAAAACCCCGGAAGCAACCCAATCTACTGAATCATTTAAAGTGACCGGTAACTGGGCTACTAAATCACAAGAACTTAAGTCTCAATATTCAACCCTTACCGATTCAGACGTAAAGTTTGAAACAGGTAAAGAAAGTGAACTATTAGGCAGGTTACAAACCAAGTTAGGTAAGAACCGTGAAGAGGTAATTGCTTTGATTAAGCAAACCGAAACTATACAAGCTTAAAGATATACCGATTAAATGAATAGTGTTACAGCTATTTCGTTTGAAAGGGAAATAAAAAGGCAGGATCCCCAATACCTGCCTTTTTTATAAAACTGAGATAATGATAAGAAAAAGATAAGGAGTTTAAAATATTCCTTTTTATCGGATACTCATAAAAGAGCGCTTAATGGCGCTCTTTGCTTTTTAGGGAAGTTAGCAGGAATAGTGTAACCTAATCAGGCAATTATGTAACAATAGTAAGCCAGAGCTAATAGACCTTTGTGCGTTGTGAAAATTCATTCATAATCTAATTTACTAAAAATGAAAAAGTTAAAATTAATATCAACTCTTGCCATCGCATCGGTTGTCTTACTGGCAGCATGTGCCAAGAGTGACACTTCACCTACCACAACTACTACTACACCACCAATTGTTATACCCGTTCAAACTACTATACAAGGATCTGTTTCTCTGGGTAGTTCAGCCAGTACCATGGTAGTTATTGCTGGTTCAACAGTTACAAGCACCGGGGCAACAAATATTACAGGTGACCTGGGATTAAGTCCAGGTACTGGATTAAGTGGATTCCCTCCCGGGATAATTAATGGAACAAAACACATTGATGATACTGCAGCCAGCCAGGCTAAACGTGATATAACAGCAGCCTATAACGATGCTGGCAGCCGCACTTCTGCCGATATGGTAACACTTTCGGGAAATATTGGTGGGCTCACACTTACCCCTGGCCTTTATAAATCAACCTCTTCACTTGCTATATCATCAGGTAACCTGACTTTTGATGCAAAAGGAAATGCAAATGCCGTCTTTATAATACAGATAGCTTCTTCATTAACTGTGACATCGGCACGCCAGGTAATTCTTGCTGGAGGAGCTTCAGCCGCAAATATATTTTGGCAGATTGGCAGTTCTGCTACTTTCGGAACTACTTCAGTAATGTATGGAACTGTATTGGTAATGCAATCTATTACACTAAATACTGGGGCAACACTTAATGGCAGGGTATTTGCAAGAACCGGAGCGGTAGTAATGCAGGCAAATACTGTAACTAAGCAATAGGTAATCTTGTTTTTATACAAAATGGGGTATATGTGTGAATAGTGTAATATATATGCACAGTTATGTAATACTTATAAGTGCTAAGGTAGGCACCTTTACCAAGTACAATTAATTCATATTAAATCAAGTCCCTTAGGGGCAAAAAAAATGAAAAATAAACTATCTAATATGCTTACAGTTGCTATGCTACTGGTAATTCCTTCTCTTAGTTTTGCACAAGCACCAACGCTTGGTACAGCAGCTGATTTTGTTCTGTTTACTACTAACGGAGCAGTAAAGAATACTGGCACATCTCAACTTACAGGTAATGTAGGGACCAATAATGGATCTAACACAGGCTTCGGCAATGTAAATGGTGTTATGCACGCTAAAGATGCAGCAACTGCAAAATGCGATTCAAATGTACTGGTTGCTTATGGCCAATTAAAAGCTGATGTTCCTACTTTCTTTCCTTCTGCTTCAATGGGAAATGGGGATACACTTATACCAGGTGTTTATTCTATTGCTGCTGCTGCAACGTTGAATTTGAACCTTTATTTAAATGCAAAAGGGAATCCAAATGCAGTGTTTGTGTTTCAAATAGGTGGGCCGCTTTCAACCGGCGCATTATCTAAAGTAAAATTGATTAATGGTGCATTAGCATGTAATGTGTATTGGAAAGTAGAAGGCCTGGTAAGTATGGCTGCGGGTTCTACCATGCGCGGAACAATTATTATAAACAATGCGGCTATTAATATGAACACTGGTGATACACTTGAAGGCAGAGCGCTTTCTATTGCAGGTGCAGTTACAGTAAGTGGAATACTTGCTTACACCCCGATAGGTTGTAGTAGCCCTACGTTAACAGGCCCGGCGGCTCCAACGCTTGGTGCAGCAGGATGTTATGCAGTTTTTTCTACCGATGGCGCTGTAACTAATTCCGGAACAACACACTTAACTGGCGATGTAGGAACAAATGTAGGCCTAACCACAGGGTATAATGCAGTTGACGTAACTGGTACCATACATCCTAAACCGGATGGTTCAACTGCTGTTTGCGCGTCAGATCTGCTTTCTGCTTACAATTACCTTAATACTCTTCCATACGATATTGAATTATTGTATCCTGCCCAGTTTGGCCATAACCTGGTACTTACTCCTCATACGTATATTATGAAATCGGCAGTCACTTTTACCGATTCTCTTTATCTGAATGCTGAAAATGATCCGGCAGCCATATTTGTAATACAAGTAAACGGTGCTTTTGCTACCAGTACCTTTTCAAAGGTTATTTTAATAAATGGTGCACAGGCCGCAAACGTGTATTGGGTAATAAATGGGGCAGTAAGTATTAACAAGTTCTCTACTTTTAATGGAACTGTTGTTTGCAATAACGGCGCAATTAACGTGGTTACCGGAGCTGTGATCAATGGCAGAGTTCTTACCACTAAGGGCCAGGTAACAACTGATACAATTACGGTTACAGCCTCAGCTATTCCGGGCAATTGTTCAACAGTAGGAATTCAGAATATTAATGCAGATGATGAATCAGTTACTCTGTATCCTAACCCATTCAGGTCTTCTTTAGCTATTAAAATAAGCGACAATGCAATTCTAAATAATTGCAATTTGACTATTTATAATGTACTTGGACAAGAAGTATTGAAAATGGATATTACCGAGCATTCAACTACTGTTGAAACAAGTAAGCTGATCTCGGGAATTTACTTTTATAAGGTAATTGAGAATAACAATGTAATACAATCAGGCAAGTTGATATCACAACAGTAAGCTTTTATTAACTAAAAAGCCCTCTGCTTGGTACAATCCGGGCAGGGGGCTTTTCTTTTGTATCTACCTTATATATATAACTATTACTTAAAGTTATGTAACAGCTGAAATAGCCTAAATACGCAGCTTTGTATCGTCGTGAAAATTATTTCACACATAAAACAAAAATCATGAAAAAGTTATTTATCGCAATAAGTTTATTGTCAATGTTCTTTGGAACAAGAGTAATGGCTCAGGATGGAACTGATCCAAGGGAAGATCTTACATTTGGTTTAAAGGTGGGAGCCAACTATTCTAATGTTTACGATGCACAAGGACAAAACTTTGTCGCAGACTCTAAAGTTGGTTTTGCAGGTGGGGTATTTTTAGGAATACCATTAGGCAAATATTTAGGTTTTCAACCTGAAGCCCTGATATCGCAAAAAGGATTCCAGGGATCAGGGATATTAGAAGATGAACCATACTCTTTTACCAGAACTACTACCTACCTGGATATTCCACTATTACTGCAATTAAAACTTACTCCATGCCTAACTATATTAGCAGGACCGCAATATTCTTACTTATTGAGTGAGAAGGATGTGTATACATATGGTGCAAATAGCGCTGCCCAGGAACAGGATTTTTCAAATGATAATATACGGAAAAACATTTTTGGCTTTGTTGTTGGTGCTGATGTTAGCATTTCGCACTTCCTTATTTCAGGAAGAGCAGGCTGGGATTTGCAAACCAATAATGGTAATGGCACTTCTTCTACGCCTCAATACAGAAATCAATGGTTACAATTAACTGTAGGCTTTAAGGTTTAACCAGTAAAGTAAATAAACCAGTAAGCTCTCTATCCTATAAACAGGATAGGGGGCTTTCGCTTTGTAAGATATTCATCAAATCGGGATTTATGTAATTAATCCCAATAGTTATGTAACACTTAAGGATAGCCGGATGTTCACTTTTGTACCATTGCAGAAATTCTTTTGTAATCGTTAATTAAAATCTAATAATGAAAAAAATATTCCAACAACTCCTGGTACTAACGGCATCAACTGTATTGCTATCATCATGCGCTAATATTTCTAAATTATCACTAACAAAAAGGCACTACAGAAGCGGCTACTTTGTTGATTTTGGAAGTAGTAAGCATATTACACCTATTACTGTAATACACAGGAAGCCTCAAAATGAAACTTTAACCCCGGTAACGGCAAAATCTGCGCAACCAGTTGTAACAACTGCCGCAATAATTGCAACCAATGAAGTAAACACAGCTCCTTCAAATATAGTCCCTAAGACAAAAAAGGTGAATGCAGCTAAAATAGCAAGTGCAAATGCGACAGCTCATGTAGCACTGGCAATTACGGCATCACCAACTACTTATGCGAAAGACGAATCAGACTTAGATCATCATACTCAGGTTGATGTTAATGTATCGTTTGTGGTTATTGTGCTTTGTGCCATATTTATACCACCACTTGGTGTAGCACTAATGTATGGTATTACTACTTATTTCTGGATCGACTTGATCTTAACACTGCTTTTTTTCTTCCCGGGAATGATATTCGCTCTGATAGTCGTTCTTAGTTAGAAAGAATAAAATCATTAATCAAATAAATAATAAAACATCATGGGAAATCTATTGTACGTAATAGCAGTAATACTAATCATTTGCTGGCTAATTGGCTTTGTAGGATACGGAGCAGGTGGGTTAATCCACATACTACTTGTAATTGCCATAATAGCTGTTATTATGCGTGTAATTCAAGGTAAAAAACTATAATCTAATATTCTAACAATAATATATATGGATATTTCAAATAACTCAGGAAAAATAATTGGCGCCTTATTAATGGGAGCTGCAATTGGCGGTGTACTTGGAATTCTATTTGCTCCTGATAAAGGCAGCAAGACTAGAAGGAGAATAATTGGCAATGCAGAAGACATTACCGATGCAATGCAGGATAAATTCAACGAATTTCTTGATGAGATAAAAGAAGAAGTTGAAGCCGTTAAGCTTAAGGCAGAGATTTTTATTGGAGACGGTACACCTAAGAACCATAAACTAAAATAAGAACATTAAGAATGTAACTTATTTCGGATTATGTGTAATACTAAGCCGGAATCAAGTTACCACTTTTGTATCGCTGTAGAAATTCATTAACAACATAAAACTAAAAACATGAAAAAGATAATTTTTATACTGGCCGTATTTATTGGCCTTTCAATGCAAGGTTGTTTTATTGGTAGGCCTCATGGCGGTGGCGACCATCATGAAGGACACCATGATGACAGGCACTAAGTAAAAACTAAAGGCTTTCTGTTGTTTTATTAACCGAATAGCAGAAAGCCTTTATCTAACAAAATCCAATGGACGTTTCTTTTAAAGTACCTTTCTATGCAAAGACAGCATTGATATTCATCGCAATGTTCGCTTTGGTATTTACGTTGTATGTTGGCCAGCATATCATTGTCCCGATAGTATACGCCACTATCATAGCTATTTTACTTAATCCTTTTGTTAATTTGCTAGTAAGGAGAGGAGTTAATAAGATAGTGGCAATTTCTGTTGCGGTAATATTTGCAATTGTTGCCGTGTTGGGAGTCCTTTATGTGGTTTCTTCCCAGATAAATATGATAAGTGATACCTATCCTCAGCTAAAGGTAAAATTCAACGTTACCAGTACACAGCTTATACAATGGGTTTCCACTAAGTTTAATGTCAGGGTATCGAAGATATATGCCTGGATGGCGGTAACACAAACTGAGGCTATCAGCAATTTTGCCATAGGGGCCAAGCTTACTGCTGCAGGGCAGTTACTAATGACGGGGATATTATTGCCTGTCTACCTTTTTATGATACTGTTTTATAAACCCTTACTTCTTGAGTTTATACGAAAATTATTTAAGCTTGAACATCATAACACAGTAGTAGAAGTATTGACAAACTCTAAGAAGATCATTCAGAATTACTTAGCAGGTTTATTCATTGAGTTAATAATTATTGCTGTTTTGAACTCGGCTGGCCTTTTGGTTATTGGTATAGATTATGCCATTATCCTCGGAATTACCGGAGCCATACTTAATATCATTCCTTATATAGGTGGAATAATCGCTATAGCATTACCTATGAGTATAGCCTTTATAACCAAAGATTCCATTACATATCCTATTCTGGTATTCTTTGTATACGTATTTATCCAGTTTATTGATAATCATTACATTATTCCCAGGATTGTTGCGTCAAGAGTAAAGATAAATGCACTGGTTTCAATTATTGTGGTTCTTATAGGCGGAGCCATTTGGGGTATACCTGGTATGTTCCTGTCTATTCCCCTAACAGCCATTATCAAAGTTATTTTCGATCACATTGACAGCATGAAGCCCTGGGGCTTTTTATTGGGAAATATCGTTCCCACTGTTTCCCGATTTTCTTTTATCAAACCAAAAACCAAACCATCATCGAACCTATAGTAGTAACAGAAAAGGTAATTGTTCCTTCCGGAAGTAAGCTGATTAAGTTCATGAGAAGCTTTTTTGAAGAAGTAACTATGTTGACCCGTTTCACATTGAGATTTTTCAGGGAAGCAATTAAACCTCCTTATGAATTCAATGAGATTCTTAAACAAGCTTATTTAGTAGGGTATAAATCACTTCCCTTAGTTGCTATTACAGGGTTCATATTGGGGCTGGTATTAACTATTCAATCAAGGCCAACATTGGCACAATTTGGGGCTGAATCATGGCTTCCGGCTATGGTTGCAGTTTCAATAATCAGGGAGCTTGGTCCTGCTATTACTGCATTAATATTTGCAGGTAAGGTAGGGTCTGGGATAGGAGCCGAGCTGGCTTCAATGAAAGTAACTGAACAGATAGATGCAATGGAAGTCTCAGGAATGAACCCATTTAAATATATAGTTGTAACCAGAGTGATAGCTACTACATTAATGTTACCAGTTTTGGTAATAATGAATGATACAATATCATTGCTTGGGGCATATCTTGCAGTCAACCTTAAGGGAGATGTTAGTTTTCATTTGTACTATTTGCAAGTATTCCAAGGCTTGGCTTTTTCTGATTTGTTTCCGGCAGTTATTAAAACTGTCTTTTTCGGTTTTGCAATTGGGATAATTGGTTGTTATAAAGGGTATAATTCAACCAGAGGTACTGAAGGTGTTGGTATTTCAGCTAACTCAGCCGTAGTTATAGGATCATTATCTGTTTTTATAATAGACATGATTGCTGTGCAAATAACCAGCCTCTTTACATAGATATAATGGAAGCAATTGTAGAGATAGATGGGTTAAAGAAGTCTTTCGGTAGCAATGAAGTGCTGAAAGGTGTAAGCCTAAAAATTGAGAAGGGAAAAAACCTCGTCGTATTCGGAAAATCAGGGAGTGGTAAATCAGTACTTATAAAATGTCTGATTGGATTATTAGAACCGGATGAGGGTAAGATTACTCTATTTGGACGGGATATTACTGAACTAAATGAGCAAGAATTAAACATGGTTAGAAAAAAGATAGGTTTCTTGTTTCAAAGTGCGGCTTTATACGACTCTATGACCGTGAGAGAAAACCTGGAATTCCCATTACGCGAATCAAAACTAAAGCAAGAAGAAGTAGATGCATTGGTTATAGAGGCTTTGGCAAATGTGGGGCTATCTGAAGCAATTGAAAAAATGCCATCAGAACTTTCAGGCGGCATGAGAAAGAGGGTTGGGCTGGCCCGTACATTAATACTAAAACCTGAGGTAATACTCTATGATGAGCCAACAACCGGATTAGACCCTATTACTTCAAGAGAAATAAGTCAGCTTATTTTAGATATACAGAAAAAATATAATACAGCATCCCTAATCATTACCCATGATGTGGAATGTGCACATACAACGGCAAACCATATTATGGTTATTAAAGAGGGGTTGGTTTTTGCTGAAGGCACTTTTATTGAGTTATCAGAATCGAAGGATGAGTGGGTAAGCTCATTCTTCAAACAATATTAAAATTTAGATCATGAAAAAGACAAAAGGAAATAAAATAAAGCTAGGAGTTTTTGTTACAGTAACTGTAGCTTTGCTTGTTGCAGGCATATATTTTATAGGCCAAAAGCAACAGCTATTCAACCGCACATTCCAGGTAAGCGGAGTGTTTAAAGATATAAGCGGCCTGCAGGTTGGTAACAATGTACGTTTCTCGGGTATTAATGTTGGTATTGTACAAGATATTGAACAAGTAACTGATTCAACTGTAAAAGTAGATATGCAAGTTGATGAACGTACCAGGAAATTTATTAAAAAAAATGCCAAAGCGGTAATAGGATCTGATGGCCTGATGGGGAACAAAATAGTAGTTATTGTTGCAGGAGTACCTGGAATGCAGGAATTAGCAAATAATGATGTCATTGCAACTGTGCAGCCTGTAAATGTTGACGAGATACTCTTGAATCTAAAGGTGACTAGTAATAACATGGCAGATATTACCTATGATCTGGCTGGTATTATGAAAAATATACACGATGGCAAGGGAACTATAGGTGAATTATTCATGGATAGTTCAATGGCAAAGAACGTTAACCAGGCATTTGTAAATATAAAACAAGGTGCTGGCGGCTTTAAAAATAATATGGATGCTGCCGGGCATAGTTTCCTTTTAAGAGGGTACCTAAAGAAGAAGGATAAGGACGAAAAGAACAAGAAGGATTCAAAGTAATAATCACTTCATTAAGAAGCACTATACCAAAACAATACTAAGAAGCCCCTACTTCTTAGTAGTAGCCATAAGCACAACACCACTTACAAGTAATATACCGCCAAGTATAGGCGACCATTGCACAGGGTGATTCTCGGTTTTATTAATCTTAATATCCCCTATATCAACTACATTCTTTGTGCTTATATAATTAAAGCCTGTATAAACCATCATAATTGCACCAATTATGATGAGCACGATACCTAAGTTTTTTGTTTTCATGTTTTTAGTTTGTATTTTTAGAATTAGCGGACGGAATATTTATTTTATGCATTTTCCCTTCGTGCAGGGTGACAACCCACATACCCGTGGAGAACCCAATTGCACCTCCCAGAAAACTGTCAGATGCCCAATCTTGCCCTTCGTAAATGCGAGAGAGGACAGTAAGTGCAGCAGGTAAGAATGAGAATATCTTTAAAAGAGTGGAGTGGGCATGACGGAACATAATAGTTGAAAGAGCAAAAGCGCTTGTAACATAAACACTTGGAATGGAATTATAACCACTTGCAAAAGTAAATGGATGATAAGTAAACGCCGCTTTATTTTCGTAAGGCTTTGCCCTGCCGATACCTACAATCAATTTCTCAGTAATTAGTTCGGAATAGATTCCCGATTGCAGTAATTCTATGGCAATTTTTTTCGCTTTAATATTATGAGTCAATATTCCATACCCGGCAAAAACTAAAGTAACGGCGCCTATAGAATACCATTCGCCGTATATCCTGCCTGTTAATACAGGTATGTTAACGTATCTGTATTGCTGCCTGGTTATTGTGTTAGATACATATTGATCTATGGGCATGATAGAAAGCGTTAAAGCTGTTACTAAACTAGCCCTAATCCAGTCATTACTATGCCACCGTACCGGTGCTTTTATAAAAAGAAAAGTTTCGTGTTCAAACTGTCGAAGCCCATAAAAATGGGTTTCCAGTTTACTTTCTAGAACGGTGTCCTTTTTTGTTTCTTCTCTTTTAGAAGTGTCCTTAATTACAAGTTGAATTATATTCCCTAAGCTCTTAGTACTATCTTTTACTGCCCCCTGTGCCTTTGTAATTATAGAAATTCCAATAAAAAGCAGTACGAGTATTTGACGCATTATTTAGCATCAGCTGATGGAATATTTATCTTGTGCCTTTTCCTTTCGTGAAGATTAACAACCCAGCTGCCTGTAGCAAAACCAACTGCAGCACCGAAGAACTCGTCCGAAGCCCAATGGAAATCTTGATAGATACGAGAGAATAAGGTAAACCCCGCCGGCACATAGGCTAATATTTTTAACCAGGTTGAATGTGCATGGCGTGACATTACTGTGGAAAGTGCAAATGCGCTGGTAGCATGCCCGCTAGGGCTTGACTGGTAATCAACATTTATAGGTGTAAATGGGTGAAAAGTATAAGCACCATCATTAACGTATGGACGTGCCCGGCCTACTATAATCTTTATTATTTCAGTAAACAGCTCGGAATATGCACCAGCCTGGAATAGTTCAATTGCAATTTTCTTTGCAGAAGTATCATGTGCCAATATTCCGTATCCACCAAAAATGGCTGTTACTGTTCCAATGGAATACCATTCTCCATATATTCTTCCCCCAACCACAAATGGGCTATTATAGTAGTGCTGGTTACCTTGTGTGCTATTTGTAATTCCCTGGTCAAAAGGCATTATTGCAGCAGTTACAGCAATAGTTACACCAACTCTTAACCAATCAGCCGTGCGCCATCTAAAAGGGGTTGCAATAAATAGAACCGTTTCATGCTCGAATTGATGAAACCCATAAAAGTGAGTCTCTAATTTCTTCTCAAGAATAGTATCCTTCTTAGTTTCCTTTCTTTGTATAGTATCCTTAATAACGGAGAGTGCAAGCTTTCCAAGCTTACTGGTGTCTTTTTTTGTGGAATCTTTTGCAAGATTCTGTGCAGAAATACTTGTTATACCAAGAAAGAAAAACAGAAGCCCCCAGATTGTATGTTTCATATGTTCCGTTTAGTTATAATGTCCTCTGCGTTGTGGGTCTTCAAAAAAGAATTGAATAAAAAATTTCTGTTCTGTTTGTGCGACAGTGTATGTTGGAAATCCTGCGTCGGTATGAGTTTCAGCATATAGGAAATATTCATATCCTATTGATAGGTCTTTATAAAGCTTCAAAGTGATCTTTGGCCTTAAAATGCCTAATGAATTATTACCTAAACTTCCGGTAACTGGTTCATCTTGCCCTACACTGTTAATACAATGTAGCATAAAATAATAATATGCAACACCTATTGTGGCTATTTTCCCAAGTGAAAGGGATGTTTCGAATTTAGCTTCAGCTCCATAACAGAAATTAAAGTCACGCGATTGTGATGTATCACTTATAGGCCCAGTACTTGTACCACCAAATGGTACAAGCCCTATCTGTAAGTTTGTGTATAAATTAGTATTCTTGCCTATAGGTAATTTAGAAAAAACTCCTGGACCAAGTGCTATAGTAGATAATTCAAAGGTTGGATTATCCCAATAGTCGTAATTCAAGAATATGCCTTTAAGTAAGGCTAAATTGTCATATTGGGCATTCTTTCCAAATAATATTCCATAACCATTTATATTATCAATAATTTTCCTGCCTTCCCCTATATCAGTCTCTACCTTGAGCATAAAAAAGTCGAAAGGATCTCGGCGTGAACGGACTTCAAACGGATTGCCATAATCAAATTGAACATTTATCATTTCATTAGTAGTTCCTGAAAAAATGGCACTTGTATGGTTGTTTACCAAGTGTAAACCGGCATAAAGAGTGATATTCAATGGTTCTTTTTGGTAAACTTCTTTGTTAGTGTGCCTGGATGTTTTTCCTTGTATTAGGCGGTTAAACCCCCTCATAGGATCAATCATAGCAGCTAATAATTCCCTGAAGAACCTTTCTGTTCCATAGGTGCGATCATCGAGTATATTGGAACTTATACGATAAAGTACTTCCCCAAGTGATATACCATCTACTGTAGTAGCAATTAAACTGTTCCTTTCGGGAGTCACATTTTCTCCGCATATCTTCCACACATAACTACCAACTAATGCAAATGGTGCTGATTCCCAAAAATTGTATCCGTTGGAACGGGCATCGTTATAATATAGGTTGCCAAAGTAGGGGTGACCCAAAAAGTCATTCCCAAATCGGGTCTGATCCCAATCCCATTTTCCACTCCATGGAAACCCTGCATTGAAATTATTTTTCCAGGTGGTTCCATCTACCATTGCCCATGAGTACTTTAGAATTTTTCTGTCAACTAAACTCAATAGTAAATTATCTCCGAACCCTTCTGCAAGGGGTATCCATAAAGTGTATCTTTTATTGTAAGCTGAATCATTCTTTAACAGATCACCATATTTGTTTTGCATTACTGTATCAACCTTCGAAGATTTCTTAGGTTGGTTGCCCACTGAGTCAGGCCCAATAGAATCAGAGTGAAGCTTTATTTTGTCGGCCTTTATTTGTTGTAGTTGCCCTTTTACATCACCCATATTCGGGTTAATAGTATCCTGTTTAGCAACATGTTTAGATGTATCGGGCGGAGTAGTGGTTTGTCCGATAATATAACTTGTTGAAAGAAGAAATAATGCAGAGGCGTAAAATATTTTCATGACTTAATCAATTCTTCTGCCTTGAATAACTCTTAGAATTACTGCAATAAGAGCTATTACAAGTAATATGTGAATTAGGCCACCTGCATTATACCCCAGGTAGCCAATGGCCCACAGAATAACTAATACTACGGCTACGAG
>Ga0210388_10001108_pt1 | contig 21383 bp, 20 predicted proteins | sample IncBWC19OmetaG_FD_155485 | JGI IMG/M metagenome (GOLD analysis project Ga0210388, IMG submission 155485) | Forest soil microbial communities from Barre Woods Harvard Forest LTER site, Petersham, Massachusetts, United States - Inc-BW-C-19-O ... | reverse complement strand
CGATCCAGATAGTCCCGGTAGTACGCCGCGGAACTCCGCAGCAATTCCGGATGATCCTTTGCCAGGTGACCGTAGATCTGCGCCAGGGGCGCTGGTCCATCGAACCCTGCCGCTATGACGATAAGTTTCGTGTCGCTCCCTTTTTTCGTCGCACCCAGAAGAATCGAATCTTGTGGAGAGGAAAAATAGTTGGTGGAGTATTCTTCGGAGCCCTTAACTGCTGTCGGAGAACCGATCAGGGCCTGCAATTTTCCGGACTCTTCTCCGAAGCGGAAGGCGCGCAGGGCCGGATCCCAATCTTCACCAACTCCGGCAAGGGCTGCGGGCCACTCCAGTTGAAAATCAGGTTCGAAAACTGCTTCGATCTCCAGAGGCTCGGCAGTTTCAACTTCAAGAGTGATAATGGCGCCTGATCCATGCACCGGTACAAACAAGGTTTCGCGAACGGAAAAAACGTCGGCGGCGTAGACAATGGTGCTCGACTCGGGATGAACAATCAGGGTTCGGGCAAGAGCTTCCGCAGGCAGCGTGGCGCCAGCGATGTGGAAAAGTAAATGAAAATTACGGACGATTTTCAAGGGATAGACCCATGCTTCCAGGGTTCCTTGTTCGTTCCCGAAGATTGCCGCACGCGTGCCCACGGCTGAAACAAACTCCCACGGACGAACGGGCCGCGAAAGTTCGAGTGGTTGCCGGGGTTGCTCAGCCAATGCAACGCAGCAGAAAAGCAGCAGCCTGCAACCCAGAACGAGTCCCGCCAGAGAAAGCCAGTTTGGCCGAAAAGGGCTTGGGGAGCGGTGCATGATTTAAAGGGACGTACGCAGGACCAAGGGAGTATATACTCTTCCCGGTTTTCAAAAGTTTCAAGAGTTAAATGTCTTCTCCAAGAACGCCAGCCCAATGCATAAGAAAACTGAAAACTTCAGAATCGTTTTGATGCACGCGCTGTTCATGGTGATCGCAAGCGGTGCCATACTTTCGCAGGCTGCGCCCTCGGTGATTGTGAAGTGGGAGAAGAAAACGCCCAACCGCACCGTTCCCACCTTGCAAGCAGTTGTCAATCCGATGCTGCGCCGTGGATCGCCCATTCATGATGTCTCCCTCGAGGCCCTCCACAAGCTGGGGCCTGATTATGTTCGTTATGCCTTCTGGTATCCATATCCGAAGCTGGCAGTTGCAGAGTTGCGCCCGCCCGATGCAACCCAGACGTTCTGGGATTTCCAATACATGGATCCTCTCGTCGAGGACTTCATGCACGCGTCGGAGGGTCACAGCCCGGTCTTCAGCTTCAGCACAATCCCCGAGTGGATGTTCGCGACGCCGAAGCCGGTCGTTTATCCCGACGACCCGAACCAAGTTTTCTGGGAGTATTCGCAAGGCTCGGAACTCAACGATCTCGGGGCGATGGCCGACTACTATGCACGACTGGCGGCCTGGTACACACAGGGTGGCTTCACCGACGAGTTGGGAAAATTCCACGCCTCCGGCCATCATTACGACATCCGCTACTGGGAAGTCTTCAACGAGGTCGACGGGGAACACGACACCACGCCGCAGCATTACGTAGAACGCTATGACGCGATAACCCAGGCGGTGCTCAAGGTCGCGCCTGAGATGAAATTTGTGGCTCTTGCTCTATCAGCCCCATCCGATGCCCCGCGAACCTTCGCGTATTTCCTGGACCCAAAGAATCACAAGGCGGGCGTACCGTTGGACTACATTTCCTTTCACGTCTATGCCACGCCATCGGCTGATCAAACGCTTGAGAGTTGGCAATACACTTTCTTTGATCAGGCGAGCGAGTTTCTTGCGGTGACCCGTTACATACTTCAGATACGGGATCGGCTGTCGCCGTCAACCAAAGTCATGGTCAACGAAGCCGGCTCAATCCTTAACGGTGACATGACTCAAGGCGAGCCAAATCACGTAGAGAAACCAATCCCGCCAGCCTACTGGAATCTGAGTGGAGCGCTTTACGCCTACCTTTATGCGGAGCTGGCAAAACTTGGGGTTGACGTTGTCGGTGAATCGCAACTGGTCGGCTACCCTTCGCAGTTTCCGAGCGTCAGCATGGTCGATTGGACCAACGGCAAACCCAACGCGCGCTTCACTGTTCTGGAATTGCTCAAGAACAATTTCGGCCCCGGAGACGAGCTTTCTGACACCGAAGTTCGGAGCAACGGTTCGCTGGCCGAGTCCGACGCCATCGAAGCGCAGGCCTTCACTAACGATGGCCATCGAAAGTTGTTGTTGATCAACCAGCGCAATCGTGAAGTCACAGTGGAACTGCCGAAAGAATGTTTGGGGGCTGCAATCCAAGCCATCGGAGGAGCCTCACCAGGCACACAGACGCAAAATGTTGCAGACGTGAAAGTTCGATTGCTGCCCTTCTCGGTGTCCGTCGTTGCCTTGAAGAATTAACCGATTCTAACCTCCTCCGGCAAAGAAGGCGTTTGGCGCGGCTTTTGTGTGACTTCGGGTCGTTTGCGATTGATAAATTTGGGACGCGACTTGCCCTATCGGTAGTAAAATGCCCACATTCGGCGCCTTGGTGTGCTGGGCCCGGTTCACTCCGGCGATGCCCCAAGAGACTTTCCCAGAGGTTAGGTCAATGAGATTCCTTTCGCGGTACCGGGTTTGCCTGCTACTGCTGTCTGTTCTGGCCGGCGCGATTCTTTCTCGAGCGACCTATGCGCAGGATTCCTCTGCGGCGCAACCACTCCCCAGACGTTTGGTCGGCGACTACGGTTATTGGAGCAGAACTCAGACCCCGCCTTACAGCTCGGCACAGATTCCATTTGAGAAGCTGACCCACATCAACCATGACGGCGTATCTTTTAACGCAGACGGTTCATTGTCCGTTCCCAGTGGCTTCCTCGAGCCCGAACTCATCGCGAAAGCCCATGCGAAAGGGGTTAAGGTTCTTCTGCTCATCGGCGGCGATTTTTCCGGGGTTGAGGCCGCCGGCACTCTTCTGACCCTAATCGAGAACCTTACCGCCTTCGCTGCAAAACACAAATATGATGGCTTCGACATAGACTGGGAATATCCCGTGACCACCCAGGATCGTGACTTCCTGGTGGAACTGATGGCAGGACTCCGCGCTACGAACTCCGACTACGTTCTCTCTATCGACGCCGCACCCTGGGGCGGATACGGTTATGATCTCGATCAATTGAAACGATCGATTAACTATTTCAATATCATGATGTACGACTGCGCTGGCCAGTGGACCGATGACGGCCAGCTCAACGCGCCGATTTTTTGGGATCCGAACGATCCCCAACCCTGGGAGTGCCAACCAGGAGGCAGCGACCACGATGCCGCCGAAATATTTCTCGCAAATGTCCCTCCAAAGCAACTGAATATGGGAACGCCATTTTATGGCTATTTCTACAGGAACGTCAGCGCGCTATTCGGAGTGTGTCCGAACTCGTTGAAGACGTCGGACGGAAACTGCGATAACTCTGTTTTGACCGAGAATTACGCGCCCTTTATTAAGAATCGTATCAACAAGGATGGGTGGGAGACCTTCTATGACCCGATTGCGCTTGTTCCCTACATGCTGAGAACCGATGGGAAGCCTGGCTACATTACCTATGACGATCCGGTTTCGACTTATCTCCGGGTCTCATACTCCGATTGGATGCTTGGTCTGGGCGGTACTTTCATGTGGTCGCTCGATGCCGACTATGACGGTCACTCCCAAGACTTGCTCGACGCGATGTATCAAGCGACGATAAACCGAGGCCAGTAGCCAGGAGACTCGAGGGACGGACTTCAAAACATGACCGCTCCCTTCAAAGGGTCGCTTGACCGATGGGAGGAGCTGATGTCAAACTGTTATTGAGAGAGAAGGTAGAAGCCGGGGCGCGGTTCTTTTGCGCGGTGGTTTCTTATTCGGCTGGAATTCTCTCAGTCTGCTCCGTTTAGGATCTCTTGATTCCATGATCATTCTTGTAACCATTATCCACGTCATTGTTTGTCTGTTTCTGATTGTGGTTGTTCTTCTGCAGAGCGGCAAGGCGGGAGACATTTCGGCGGCTTTCGGCGGACAAGGCAGTCAGGCTGCTTTTGGCCCGCGCGGCGCAGCTACCGCACTCTCAAAAGCGACAACAATTTCCGCGGTTCTTTTCATGTTGACTTCCGTCACACTCTCCATCAATGCAATTAAGCAAGGCGGCCCCAAGTCCGTGTTGCAGGGCGTGAAATCCGCTCCAGTTAAGACACAGCCAGCCACTCCTCCGCCAACGCCCACCCCCTCCCCTGCGCAGAAGTAAGCTGAATTTCCAGGAATCAGCGATCAGGGTTGCGGTACCACGGCCTCCCAGGTAGGGGTTTCGTCGTAATTGTATTTCCCTGATGTGGGTGCTACCATCCGATTATCGGCACTTATAAGCCGGGAGGTGTCTGCTATGTCGGATCGCGAAAGTAACAGTTTTGTGTGGTTCCTTGCCGGGCTAGGTTTGGGCGCGTTGGTCGGAGTTCTATACGCACCGCGGCCGGGCAGCGAGACGCGGGACGTACTCCGCTCCCGGGCCGAAGAGGGGCGCGATTACATGCGCACCCGGGCGCGCGATGCCCGGAGTCAGGCTTCGGAATGGGTCGATCGGGGACGCGACGTCGTGAATCAGCAAAAGGAACAGTTCCGCGCCGCCTACGAGGCAGGCCGCCAAGCCTATCAAGAGGCTACGACAGAGACCGGAGCACCGAAGAGCTTGTAAGTCTCTTGGAGCCGGCGGTGCGGCTCGGGAGAGCGCATTATGGAAAATCTTACTGTATTCGTCGCCCTGACCGGAGCCGCAGTGGCGCTGCAAGCTGGCGTTCTCGTGGCCATGTATGTGGCCATGCGCAAGAGCAGCGCCCGCATGGAAGCTCTGGCCGTTGAAGTCAAGACCAAAGCCCTGCCTACGCTTGAGACGGCGCAGGCCATGCTGGCGGAACTCCGCCCGCAGCTCACGGTAATCGCCGACAATCTCACGGAGACTACGCACTCAGTACGTTCGCAGGTGGAACGGATGGATGCGACGGTGAGTGACGTTGTGGATCGAGCCCGCCTGCAAATCATCCGTGCCGATGAACTTCTAAGCCGCACCCTTGACCGCGTGGAAGAAACTTCTGACATGGTGCATAACACTGTGGTCTCGCCGGTACGGCAATTCTCCGGCCTGATTCAGGGGGTGACGGCGGGCATCGAGTTCCTGCTGGGCAACCGTGGCCGCAAGAACGGAGGCGGCCGCGAAGCGCGGCGGCCCGTGCCGCAGGACGAGATGTTCATCTGAGATTTTAGATTGCCGGTTTTTTGATTGCTGACTTCGATTAACCATTCGCAACCGCCCATTTAGTCAGCTATCCGTAAATCAACAATTCCCCCATGCGATATCTGGTTCGAGCCCGCGTTAAACCCGGTCGCGAAGGCGATCTGTTGAAAGCCATTGAGAACGAAACCCTGGGGCAAGGTTCGGTTGCCGAAGGTGAATATCTACGCAACATGAGCGCAGCGCGGGTTTGTGAAGACCAGACCGTGCGCTGGGTGGAAGTCTGCTACTGCCCTACCCCTCTACAGGAAGAACGTCCTTACTGGGAGAAATATTTCGACCTGGCGCGAGTGCAAGATGCGCACGACCGGCGCAAGTGCCGCGACGAAAACGGCAGCGAGCCGTGGGCATGCGGCGACTGCGATTGCACCGTCCGGTTGGAGCAGAAGTTGAAGGCCTCAGGCATACCTTTTCGCAGCTCATTGTGCGTAAAGAAAAGACGAGGTGTCTGATAGATCCAAGAGCTTCGAGGAAATACTCCGCGGTAATGAGTGACTCGACAACGCCCTCTCTGGTTTATTTTGGCTTCTCCGAAGGCGCTATCTGAACCTGTATTGCGTGAACATTGTCGGATTTTGAGGTGTCGACCGACACCACTTCAAAACTGCCATTCGCGTCGCGCATTTGAATAGTTTCCGTGGCCTGCGCGCCGGAGGCACCCGGTCGCACGGAGTCGCTTGTGATTACTGTCACTCGCAGGCCCCCACCCGGATCGCCGGGGTCAGGCTGTTCTACTTGGCGTCCGGTCGCTTGCTGGCCGGTTGCGCTGGTTCTTTGCGTCGTGGTTGAGCGCTCAACCAGATGCAAGCCTTCGTCCCGAGCGGCCCCTGGAACATCGACCGAATACCTTTCCACGGTACCGCTCTTTTCCCCTGAACCCTCGGATTCCCTCCTCACGGTGCGAGATACTTCGTTCAGCTTGCCATCGGCATCCGGACGGGAGACGCGCTCCTCCGTGCTCCGGTTCTTTCCGTCTTGCCTCGTGGCAGCTTGCCTGACTTCGCTGACTTGCCAGCTGCCGTTGAGATCGGGTAGCAGCGTGGTCTTTTGCGATGCAACCGTGTCATTCGCTCCCAGCTGACGACGCTCCTGCACCATCATCGCTGGAGCCAAAGCCCCGTCGGGGCCCGGGAGCATCACCGTGGTTTTTGTCTCCTCCACATCTTTGCCAGTCTTTCTTGTTTCCTCGACTTCGCGCTGAACCACTTGGAGGTTGCCGTCAGCATCGGGATTCGAGGTCGAACGGACGACGGAAGAGTCACCACTGGCTCGCGTGTGCCTTTCTTCTTCTGTCACCTGCACCAGCGTTCTTGCGCCGTCGGCATCGCGACCAAAGGTGCGCGTCATGGTTCGGACCGTGGCCGAATCCACCTGTACGGTGCTTTTCTCGATATCCTGGTACGGTTCGAAATCTCCATCAGCGCCACGGCGCTGGATTGATTCACTGTCTACCGCGCGATTTCCGCTCTGGGTGTGGCTTTCGACAGTGCGCGTCGGGTTCGCGCTCCCACCTTGCAAATCGGCTGTCCTCGTCCAGGGCCTGCTCGCGATGTCTGATTGGGAGTCAGATGTTTGCGCCTTAATTGCGACACCCGAAGACAAATATGCTCCGACTGCCAGCAGCATGATCCGGGCCACGCAGGAAACCCGTGACGGGCGAGTGTAGCCGTTCTCAAACTCACGACAACCGCGCGCCGACGGCCGAACTCCATTCAGTTCCCAAATATCCGCTCTCGGCATATCCCCAATTCTGCTCCTGGGGACAGTCGATGTCCAGTCGACCACCAGCCAGGTCTCGACCGGAGCACTTATGTAAAGTGTGGTGGCGCGGATTTCGGGTCCATTCTAAACTCGGGTAATCGCTTCGACCATGACAGACACTTATAAGCTGACGCTAGGGACGCTTCTGGACGTGGTGCGAACCACAGTAGCTGCAGTCGTTTCTATGCTGCTGGCTCGCATGCTGAAGCTTCCTGAGTATTACTGGGCGCCGATCTCCGCTATCGTGATTATTCAGTCGACCATCGATCCGAGAACCCTGGCGTGGCAGCGGTTTGCGGGCACAGCCTTGGGCGCCGCTTTAGGAGCCTTGATTGCCACGTTCTTTTCCACGAACGCGATGGTGTATGCCGTCGCGATTTTCTTGTGCGGAGTGCTCTGTGCACTTCTCCGATTCGGCGGCGCTTACCGCTTCGCGGCGATAACTTTGAGCATCATTCTTCTAATCGCGCACCAGCGTCCGGCGTGGATCGTGTCTTGGCATCGCTTCGTGGAAGTTTCGTTGGGCATCGCCGTGGCACTCGTCCTGGCTGAACTGTGGCCGCGTCGCGCGTGATCGGCTATGCGATCCAGGCGCCGCCGACGACGGTCTCGCCGTCGTAGAACACCGCCGCCTGGCCGGGAGTAATAGCTCGCTGCGGCCGATCGAAGGTGACGAGAACCTCGTCGTCACCGACTTTCTCGAGCATCGCGGGAGCGGGCTCGTGGCGATGCCGAATCTTCACCGACACTTGCAGCGGCTCGCGCAGGTCATCAACTGAGATGAGATTCACGCGGCGAGCGTGCAGCGTCCGCGAATAGAGATGTTCATCGCCGCCAACCACGACCTGCTTGTCGGCTCCGTTAATCTGGATCACATAGAGCGGCGATCCGGTCGCCACACCCAAACCCTTGCGCTGACCGACGGTGAAGTTGTGAATGCCGCTGTGCTCACCGATCACTTCCCCGCTCGCGGTCACCAACTCGCCCGAAGTGTCGGGCAGCGCCTCGCCGCTCTCGGCGAGATAGGCGTCAATGAAACGCTTGTAGTCGCCGCCGGGCACAAAACAGATTTCCTGTGAGTCTGGCTTCTCGGCCAAAGCAAGCCCTTGCGCGCGCGCCATCTCTCGAACCTCCGGCTTGGTCATGCCGCCCAGTGGAAAGAGCGTGCAGCTCAGTTGCTCCTGCGTCAAGCCGAAGAGAAAATATGTCTGGTCCTTGCTCCGGTCGGCGGGACGCTTGAGCAGCCAGCGTCCCCTTGCGTCGTCGTATTCCACACGGGCGTAATGGCCGGTGGCAATGCAGTCGGCGCCGATCTGCTGCGCGACGACGAGCAACTGATCGAACTTCAGGTGATTGTTGCACAGGCTGCAGGGGATTGGCGTTCGACCCGAAAGATACTCGGCGACGAAGGGACGCACGACATCACGCTCGAAACGCTCTTCGTGGTTCACTACGTAATAGGGAATGCCGATGTGCTCTGCCACACGGCGGGCATCGTAAACATCGTCGAGCGAGCAGCAGCGTCCGGTTACCTGCTCGGGCAGGCCTTCGTGTCCGGCCAGCCGCCGCTGATTCCAGAGCTGCATGGTGAGCCCGATGACGTTGTGTCCCTCGGCGCGCAGCATCGCTGCGACAGCGGAGGAATCGACTCCGCCCGACATGGCTACGGCAATGGTCTTTGGATTCGTCATGCTAAGAGTGAACAACTTGTTTTCGATACGACGGCGACAGCTCCCGTAACCGCGCAACGGTTTCCGGCACCAGCCCCAATGCGATGTCGATGTCCTCGGTCGTGTTCTGCTTGCCCAAACTGAGGCGGACGCTGGCGCGCGCTTGATCGGGTCGCAACCCCATTGCCATGAGCACGTGGGATGGCTCGATTGCGCCGGAGGAGCATGCAGCGCCTGTCGAAACCGCCAGGCCTTTCAGGTCAAGGGAAATGACCATCGCCTCGCCCTCGATATGATCGAAATAAATGTTCGTCGTGTTCGGGACGCGAGCAGCGCTGTTGCCGTTCACCCCAGCATCTTCTACCTGAGCAAGAATTCCCAGCTGCAGGCGGTCGCGCAATACTGACATTTTCTTATGATCACCGCGCTCAAAGCCCTGCATCGCCAACTCTGCAGCTTTGCCCAGCGCAACGATTCCGGGAACATTCTCGGTTCCGGCGCGCCGTGAGCGTTCATGCCGTCCGCCGTAAAATAGCGGCTGGAGGCGCGTCCCCTTGCGCACGTAGAGCGCACCAACACCCTGCGGCGCGTGCATCTTGTGACCGGAAATCGAAAGCGCGTCACAGCCTATCGCCTTCACATCAATCGGAACCTTGCCCCCGGCCTGCACCGCATCAGTATGAAAATAGACGTCAGCCTCCGCGGCAATCCTTCCAATCTCCACGACCGGCTGCAGAACCCCGGTTTCGTTATTGGCCATCATGATCGAAATCAGCTTGGTGTTAGGCCGCAACGCACGTTGCACATCAGCTGGATCGACCAGCCCACGGCCGTCCACCTGCACATACGTGACTTCGCAACCGGTTTCCTCCAGATGCTTACAGGCATGGAGCACGGCATGATGCTCGATGCCGGAAGTAACAATGTGGTCGCCCGGGCCCGTCAATCCCGCAATGGCCAGATTGTCGCCTTCAGTTCCACCGCTAGTGAAGACAACCTCCGACGCCCGGCAGCCAAGAAGTGCAGCCACAGAATCCCGCGCCCGTTCCACCGCAGCCCGCGTCTCCTGACCGTGGTGATGGATCGACGACGCATTGCCGAAGCCCTCGCCAAAATACGGACGCATGGCTTCGAACACTTCCGGTAGAACCGGTGTGGTGGCGTTATTGTCGAGGTAGATCCGGGGCATCGCGCTCACTGTTCCATTCTAGCTGAGGAGCGCATGGTTCGACACTTTGGACGGCCGCTATCGCTTTTCGATCGGCACGTAATGGTTGGGATAGTCCGGCCCGAGATACTCAGCACGCGGGCGAATCAGGCGATTGTCGTCGAGTTGTTCGATGACGTGCGCAGCCCAGCCGCTAATGCGGGAAACAGCGAATACCGGGGTGAACATATCTTCATCGATCCCCAAGACATGGTAGGTGGAGGCAGAGTAGAAGTCTACGTTGGCATTGAGTTTCTTCTCCGCCTTAACGAACTTCTCGATTTTTTCTGACATCTCATACCACTGCGGCTGCCCACTGGAACGCCCGAGATCCCGGGACATCGCACGCAAGTGAGTGGCTCGCGGATCTTCAGTGTGATACACGCGATGGCCGAAGCCGGGAACTTTCTTTTTTTCAGCCAGCATGCCGCGGACATAATCCACCGGGTCGGTTTTCTTGCTGTCGATCGACGCCAGGATGCGAAAGACCGCTTCATTGGCTCCGCCATGCAGCGGACCCTTCAGCGTGCCGATTGCGGACGTGATCGCCGAGTGCATGTCTGACAAGGTCGCAGCCGTGATCCGAGCTGCAAACGTAGAGGCATTCAGTTCGTGATCAGCATGCAAGATCAGGGCAATATCAAGCGCTCGCTCTGCCGTTGCAGAAGGCTTGGTTCCGTTCAACTGCAGCAGGAAATTAGCAGCATGCGACAGCGAGCGATCGGCCTCGACGTAAGGCTTACCCTTGCGAATCCGATCATAAGCGGCAACAATCATCGGGATCTGCGACGTCAGCCGGATGGCCTTGCGGACATTGGCATCGTGATCGTTCTTTTTCTCATCCGCGTCGTAAAAAGCCAGCGCCGAAACCGCGGTGCGCAGCACGTCCATGGGCAGAGCAGTCTTGGGTGCGGTGCGCAGAAACTGGATGATCGCCGGATCCAGGCGGCGCTCTTCTGCCAGACGCTCCCGCAAATCCTTTAGCTCGTTGCGATTCGGCAAATGTCCAAACCAAAGCAGGTAGCAGGTCTCTTCAAACGTGGAGTGGTCGGCCAATTCATGAATATCGATGCCACGATAGGCAAGAACACCGCGGTCGCCATCGATATAGCAAATGCTGGAATTGGTGGCAACAATGCCTTCCAAGCCTTTCGGGGCAGGAGCGCTGGTCAGGCTGGACATATTCTCTCGCTTAATTGGATTGATCACCGTTGCCGAACCGCGCCAGGGGTGCGCGGGGTATGCAACTTTCTGTTATACGCCAAACTAGCACTCCGATTCCACACGCCACCGTGATTTTGGCGAGTCGCGGTGTCAAACAACGCTAGATTCAAAGACCTCGAGGAACTCAAGCGGGCCAAATCCCTAGCGCCGTCTTGCTCAGGATTTGCGATTGCAAATCTTCGCTCAACGGCAGAGCGCGGAATTCATCAAGGTTCTTCTTAACATCCGGCACCCCCGGACCCGGCCAGTCTGTGCCGAACAGAGTCCTGTGGGCGATTTCCGCGAGGCGCGGGAAGTACTGGAGCAAAGTCTTGGGTGGAATGCCGCTGATGTCGAGATAGACGTTGGGATGTCGACGGATGAGAAAGAATGCCGTCTGCATCCAGAGCGGACGGCCGCCGTGCGCCAGCAGGATTTTGAGCCTGGGAAAATCGACGGCTACGTCATCCACATAAATAGGATCACCATACTTGTTGCGCGCTCCGGGAAAGATTGACGTTCCCGTATGGAACATAACTGGCACACCGTTGGCTTCGGCTGCGCGGTAAATAATCTCCAGTTCCTTCACGCCGTTCAGGTAGTCGTTGGGAAACAGAAGCTGGTGCGGAGGATGAATCTTGATCATGCGGATTCCCAACCGCAGAATCTGCTCCATATCGGCCAAAACGTTCGTAGTATGCCGCGGATGCAGGCTGCCGCAGGAGAGCAACCGCTTCGGATCTTCCTTCACGTAATCCGCAATGAATTGATTTATGCCGTTGGTGAAGCCGATTACCTCCGGCGCAACATAGTTGATCAGCGCCGCGCGGTCGACGCCGCAGACGTCAAGATATTTCAGAAATGCCTTGGGCGAGCGGCAGAACTCGGCAATCTGCTCGAAGTTCGGCCGCTTCTTCTTCATGAGTTCCAGCGCCTGGGGCTTAAACATCTCCAGCGGCGCTTCTTCTTCATGAGTTCCAGCGCCTGGGGCTTAAACATCTCCAGCGGCGAGATGTGAATGTGGCAGTCTGTAATCATTGGATCGGATTCACTCGTGCGCCCTTAGTTGCAAGCAGCAGCCAGCATGCCGCGATTCGCCAATGCTCCAATCATCGCTTCAGTAAACCGGCACAGTGCCGTCCACGCGCCGCGACCATGCATCGATGCCACCCCGCATGGATTGCGCCTTCTCGAATCCCTGCTGCCGCAGCCACGCAGTCACGTTCATCGAGCGCACGCCGTGATGGCAAACCACCACGATGTGATCCTCCGGATCCAATTCCTGATGCGCGCGGGACGGGACATCTCCCATCGGCACCAGCTTCGCCCCAGCCATGTGCACCGTTTCGAATTCCCAGGGCTCGCGCACATCGAGCAGCGTGAACTCCTCGCCCTGATCGAGCTTCATCTTCACTTCTTCAGGAGTGATCTCGTAGTCCATGCTCTAGTCGCTGGCTCTATTTCCCTGTCCACTGTGGCGCACGATTCTCCATAAAAGCGCGTACACCTTCGCGTGTGTCCGCCGTCTTCATCAACTCCTCGAGATAAATCTTCTCAGCCCGCGCCAGGCCCTTGTCGAAATGGATCGCATCCCATGCGTAGATCGCTTTCTTGGTGACCGTCAACGCCGCAGGACTAAGCCTGAGCAGTTCCTGCACGGTTCGATCAACTGTCGAATCCAGTTCCTCGTCAGCGACGGCACGATTCGCCAGTCCGATCTCCGCCGCTTCGGCACCAGTGATCGTCCGTCCGGTCAGAATCAACTCGGAAGCCCGCTTCTGCCCGACCAGCGCGGCCAGTGCAGTGCACGCCACCGGCGGATAACAGCCTAGCTTGATCTCTGGAAATCCCCACTGCGCCGAAGCGACCGTGTATACAAGGTCACAAACCATCGCGACCTCGGCCCCACCCCCCAGGCAGTGCCCGCGCACGGCGGCGATGGTCACCTTCTTGCTCGCAACCAAAGACCGAATCACCCCGTGAAACTTGACCAGCATCGTCTCGACTTTGTCAGGAGTGTGGGCCGCCACATCGACGCCTGCTGAAAAGGCACTGCGCTCGCCGCTCAGTATGATGATTGAGACATCCGAACGAGCTTCGATCTCTGCGAGCGCCTGAGCCAACTCGTCCATCATCGGAATGTCGATAACGTTCAGCGCCGCATGGTTCAAGGTAAGTCGCGCCACCGGCGAGCGCAGGTCATAAGTAATACGTCCAAACGTCGTCGTAACAGTCGTAGCGGTCATTCGATCGCACTCGTTGTTCGCTGCCCGTTTTCAACTATAGATTGATGGCTGACTTCCTGACCTCGCCGATGCTGGCCAGCGGGTCGCGCGCTCCGGTTTTCTCCGCAATCCATTTCTTCTCAGTGCCGATGATCTCCAGCAGCAGCTTCTTGTCTTCCGCGGATGGCATGTAATCTTTTAGATGTTCTGCGTAGGCGCGATCATCCAGCGGTTCGCCCGTCTGCGCGTGGAACTTCTGTCCCGCCCAGCGACCGATCTCGCGATTGAATTTGATGTGCGGCGCGTACAGTTTCGGTTGCCCGGACTTCAAAGCGATATTGAATCGCTCAATCAATCCCGCGACCTCGTCGCGATAGAGGTTGCGGTTGTAATCGTTCAAATCGTCCAGGTCAGGGGCGTGCTCGTTCTTGGGCTCGTCATATCGTCCCTTGACACCCCACACGTAGGCCCAGTGCGCCGACGAAGAGTGGTCGGTGCCAAACAGATCGTAAGAACTTGAAATCCACTTATTGAGATACTTCTGGATCAGCCAACCAGGAATCACACCCGCTTCCACAATGCGCCGCAGGCCGTCGTTGCCCGTGCCCATGTGGAACGCCTCTTCGCGCAGCATGTACGACATCGAACGTCCCAGCGGCGCGAAGGCCGAAAACTTCAGCATCTGCAACTGAAACTTTCCGTCGCGATCGACGAAGTCGGTGTAGGTAAAGAAGTCCATCCAGTTGTCGACATCGACATTGAAAGCCCCCAGCAGCCGCTTGTTCTCGAAGGCGCGGCGCTCCAGCATTTTCTGCGCCTCGACCTTTCCCGAATAGCCGAAATGATCCACCAGCAGGGCGCACATCTGCCATCCGTGGCGCATCTCTTCAATCATGACGCGCGTGATGGCACGGCGATCCCAGTCAGTGGGAGCATTTTCCAGAAGATTGCGCTGCTGCTCGACGCTAGCGAACTCGGTGTCGCCCTGATAGACGATCATGTTCATCAGCGCGTCGCGCATTTGCTGTGTCGGCATCTGGCGCAGGTTCTCCCACTTCCGCCGCCCCTTGTACGACCCGAATTCGATTTCTTCGGTATCGATCGCGCCGTAGAGCGTGTCGAAATGGAAGGCCTCAATGTCCGCCGTGTTGACGCCAATGTCCTTGCGCCAATCGTTGAACATACCCTCCCAATCACTGAAGGTTCCGATCTTCGCTACTTTACCTGGCATGAATGCTTCCTCGCTGATTGCTTCCTTAGCTACTTCGCTTTGAAAACCGCAGGCCGCTTCTCCACGTAAGCAGCCAAACCTTCCTTCGCATCTTCGCTCTGGAACAGGATCTGCTGGTTCTCGCGTTCAACTGCCAACGCCGACTCCATAGGAATTTCCCATCCCGTCTGCACCGCGCGCTTGATTCGTCCCACGGCCTTGGCAGCTTTATTCGGCGGACAGAACTGTTTGGCGTACTCCATCATGTTTTCCATGAAACCGTCCCGCTCATAGATGTCGTTGATGATGCCAAGTTCCTGCGCCTCTTCAAACGAAAAGGTATTGCCCGTAACCATCAGCTCGATCGCTTTGCTCTTGCCCACCAGCCGCGAGAGCCGCTGCGTGCCACCGGTGCCGGGAAGCACGCCCAGATTCACTTCCGGCAATCCGATCTTGCCCGCGTCTTTGCGCGCGATCCGGATGTCGGCAGCCATCGCAATCTCAAGCCCCCCGCCCACGCAGTGGCCATTGATCGCCGCAATCACCAGCTTGGGCGTGTGCTCGAGCCGCAACAGCATTTCGTTGGCGTGCAAACAGAAGTAATACTTAAAAGTGGGATCGACGCTTGACAGCATCTTGATGTTCGCGCCCGCCGAAAAAAACTTGTCGCCCGCTCCGGTCAGCAAAATGACGTAGACGTCATTCTCCATGCGCGCGCGCAGGATCGCCTCATCGAGTTGCCGGTTCATCTCGTAGGTGTAGGTGTTGGCTGGCGGATCGCACATTTCGATCACCGCTACCCCGCCATCCGTGCGGTAGTTGACAAGCTGTTTGGTGGTTTCGCCGGCGGCCGGCTGCGTCGTGGTGGCCATGTCTATAACTCCTTATTTTCTTGTAGATCTCAGTTTAGTTTGCAGATCTATTATCTCTCTGTCATTCCAATAAGTCTTTGTCATCTCGAGCGTTCTTCTTGTCATTCCGATCGCTCTTGCCGTCGTTCCGAGCGAAGCGAGGAATCCTGGTTTTGCGGGAAGCAGCACCAATGCTGCCTCAGCGCCCATCTTTGCGTGCCTTGGTAGCTCCCATTACACCTCGCAGAAAGATCTTGCCCATCTCACTGGCGAGTTGTTCGGCGTCGGCATCAATCCGCGAGTTGTGCCAGGTATAAATCCAATTCATCATGCCGAACAGGCTCAGCACCGCGATGCGCGTGGAGAACTGCAACCCGCGAACGCGTTTCAATTCGTCCAGCAACCCCACGCAGATGCGATAGTACTCGCGTTTGATCGCCGCCACTTCCGAAGCGAACCCATTCTTCAGTGCCTCAGCCTCGTGCGTCAGCACTTTCATGCTCGCCGGATGGGCGAGGAAGTATTCCAGATGATTCAGGATGAGGACACGGATTTGCTGCTCCGGATCGCTGACGCCGTCTAGTCGCGATTTCAGCCGTTGCACGATGGTCGTGAACGTGTGTTTCTGGATGAGAAAGAGCAGCCGTTCCTTGGACTCGAAGTAGTAATAGAGCCCGGCCAACGACATGCCGCTGGCGCGCGAAAGGTCACGCATCGAAGCCCCCTCGTACCCCTTCTCGCAGAAGACCTCCGTAGCGTGGATGAGGATTTGCGCCATGCGCCGGTCAAAGCGTGTGACGGGAACAGGCGCGGCGCGATGCCGCGGCGCCGGAACTCGGGCTGTAGTCGAAGGGCTCGCCATGCACTGTATAATTCGAACGTTCGTTAGAATCAGTTTACGGGAAGCCCGATCTGGACGCAAGCTTCGATTCCATTTTGCGCGGCACGGAATTCACGGTTAGCGAAAAGTTCTAGCTGGGGCGGCTGGACCCAACTCGGGCGGCAGATATCTTGCCACAATTGATAGTGAAGCGGGCGGGCCTGAGGCGGAAATTGTGGTCTCAAATTTAATCGTTTCGCCGGGGCGCACATTATTAACCGCGATCGTGGCCTCGCCGATTCGCACCTTGTTCTTGTCGAACAAGTAGAGAGAGTAATTAGCGTTCGAAATTATCTTCGTCCAAAGATTTTCGGCCGTAGTCTCGGTCATGAAAGTGCGCTGGTTGCCGAGTCCGCCGATCTCTTTAAACTTCGAAAAGGTAAATCGGAGTATTGGTGTGCCAGTCTCGGGCCAGGCGATGGTCTGGAGTGGCTGCTCTTTTCCCTGGGCATCGGGAAGGAGCAAAGGCAGGAGAATCAGTATGCTGGCAAAAAGGGCACGCCGCAACATGGCTGTTTGTCTAACACAAACGTTCTATTGGATGCAACGCGTGATTCTGTTAGTTGCGAATGTCGGCGAGCAGGCTCTCAATTTCTTTCTTAGCTTCCCCAGTGAGCGGCAGCAGCGGCAGCCTTGCCGGCCCGCCGAAGTAGCCGTTGAAATCCATGCCATACTTCACGCCGGGAATGCCAAGGTCACCAACCACCCGTTGCGCGGCCAAAGCGATCCGCTCCTGCTTCAGCCGCGCCAAGTCGACGTCACCCTCTTTCCATGCAGCATAAATTTCGTAACACGACGTTGGCGCAAGACAGGCGAAGGCCAGAATCGCTCCCACCGCTCCGGCGTCGAGAGACGGATGCAACTTATGCGCCGCCCCCACCAGCACCTGGAATCCCGATTCCTTCTGGCGCGTCTTCATTTTGCCCACCACCGAGACTGCCGCGGAAGAAGGCTTCGCCGAAGACAGAGACGAAGACGCGCCCGTCAACACTCCGACCTGCACCAGTTCTCTGCCCTCGCCGCTCGAGCCCGCCGTCGCCGCCGCGAGCATACGCGGCGTCACAGCCTCAAACGTCTCAGTCACCGTGGCGATGCGCTGGATGTGCCGCGTCCCCTCCACCATCTTGCGCACTTTTTCCACGTCACCGCTCGATTCCTTGATCCCAATCAGGTTCGGATGCTCTGCCAGCTCGATCACCAGCTCGGCTGGAATGTCGTAGCCAGTCGCCTGCGGAAAGTTGTAAATGATGACTGGCAGCGGCGAGCGGTCGGCAACGGTGCGGTAAAACGCCAGGATGCTGGCCGCTTGCATCTGCTTCTTGTAGTAATGGGGCGTACGCACCATGGCAATGTCGTAGCCCAATCCAGCCGCGTACTCAGTGAGCTGCAAAGTCTCGATCGCCGACTCGACTCCGGTGCCTGCAACCAGCACCTTGTTTGGCGCAGCCGCCTCACGCGCGGATTTCAGTACATCGCGCCGCTCCTGATCGGAGAGCAGAATGGCTTCGCCTGTCGAGCCGAGCACAACAATGCCGGCGCAAGGCGTGCGCGAATAGCGTTCAACGTTGCTTTCGATTTTCTTGAAATACACATTGCCGTCGGGATAAAACGGCGTCGTTATGGGAGGGAAAATACCGTGAAGTAGCACCGGGAACCTCGCGCATCCATTATTACACGCGACCGAACCGCGATATCGGCTCTACCGGCTCTTTACCGCCCGCTCCGCGTGCAGCTGTTGCAGCGCCCGGATATTCACTTCGCCGCGCTGCAAGGCCGCAATTCCTTCCGCCGCCGCCCGCGCCGCCGAAAGAGTGGTAATGGTGGGAATGCGCGCCATGACCGCCGCGCGCCGGATCGCCTTCTCGTCGAACCACGGCTCCAGCCCGGTAGGAGTGTTGACGATGAGATGAATGCGCTGGCCCTTGATCAAATCCACCACGTTCGGGCGGCCTTCTTTTACTTTGTAGACTCGCTCCACTTTCATCCCGGCAGCCTCGATCACGTCGGCCGTGCCCGAAGTAGCGACCAACTTGAAGCCCATATCCACAAACTTGCGAGCGAGATCGGCAACGTTGCGCTTGTCATGCTCGGTAACGCTGAGGAACACCGTCCCCTGCGTTGGCAATTTCTGGCCCGCTGCCAACTGCGCCTTCGCAAACGCTTCTCCGAAACTGTCGCCCACGCCCATCACTTCGCCAGTCGATTTCATCTCCGGCCCCAGCACGGTGTCCACCCCCGGAAATTTGCTCCAAGGGAACACCGGCGACTTCACGTAGTAACAGCTTCCCGTGTCGAGATCGGCGCGCCGGTCGATATTATCAGGGAGGAATTCTCGCAGCTTGCGACCTGTCATCAGCCGGGCCGCAATCTTCGCAAGCGGAACGCCAGTGGCCTTCGAAACATATGGAACCGTGCGCGAGGCCCGCGGGTTCACCTCCAGTACGTAGACTTTCCCGCCGTCCGCACTGTTCCCCGACCCGCCGTTGCCGCGTGGGATGGCAAATTGAATATTCATTAGCCCAATTACCTTCAACGCCCGCGCCAGCTTGAAAGTGTAGTCGCGCATGCAATCCATCTGCGCCTGCGGAATATCCACCGCCGGCAACACACAGGAAGAATCACCGGAATGAATCCCGGCCTCCTCAATGTGCTGCATGATTCCCCCAATCACCACGTCTTCGCCGTCCGAGAGCGCGTCCACGTCCACCTCAACCGCATCTTCGAGAAAGTGATCAATCAGCACCGGACGATCATGCGAGTACTCAACCGCCTCTTTCATATACCGCACGACCGATTCTTCGTCGTAGGCGATCACCATGGCCCGCCCACCGAGCACATAGGAAGGCCGCACGACCACGGGATATCCAACCTGCTTCGCTCCCTCAACAGCTTCTTCCAGCGAGGTTGCCATCACTCCCGCAGCCTGCGGAATGTTCAATTCTTCCAGCAGCTTGTTGAAGTGCTTGCGATCTTCAGCCAGATCGATCGACTCCGGAGAGGTGCCGATGACATTCACGCCCGCGGCCTTCAGCGGTAACGCCAGGTTCAGCGGAGTCTGCCCGCCGAACTGCACGATCACGCCCACCGATGCACCCTTTGACGCTTCGTGCTGGTAGATCGCCCATACATCTTCAAACGTCAGCGGCTCGAAATAGAGTCGGTCACTGGTGTCGTAATCGGTCGAGACCGTCTCAGGATTGCAATTGATCATGATCGTCTCGTAACCGTCTTCATGCAGCGCAAACGAAGCGTGACAGCAGCAGTAATCGAACTCAATTCCCTGCCCGATCCGGTTCGGCCCGCTGCCCAGGATGATGATCTTCTTCTTGTCGGTCGGTGCTGCTTCGTCTTCGTCTTCGTAAGTCGAATAAAGATACGGCGTGAAGCTCTCGAATTCCGCCGCGCAAGTGTCCACGCGCTTGTATACGGGCATCACGCAGTGCTTCTTGCGCAGGTGCCGAACTTTCTCTTGCCCCTCGAGCCGCCAAACGCTGGCCAGGCGGCCGTCGGAGAAGCCCATGCGCTTGGCTTCGCGCAGCACCTCGGTCGGAATCGATTCGATCGGGTGCTTTTCCAGCTCAAGCTGCATGTCGTTGATCTCTTTGAGCTGATACAAAAACCACGGATCCATCGAAGTCATCTTGGCAATCTGCTTGACGGTGTGTCCTTGCCGCAAAGCGTACTGGACATATGCCAACCGCTCGGGATGGGGCGTCACCAGCCGTTGCGTCAGGATCTTGGGCTCGATCTTCGCGCCGCCCACACGCTTTCCGGTGTCGAGCGACCGCACACCCTTCATCAGCGCTTCTTTGAAAGTGCGCCCGATCGCCATTACTTCGCCGACCGACTTCATCTGTACCCCAAGGTTTTCGTCGGCTCCAGGAAACTTTTCAAACTGCCACTTCGGAATCTTCACCACCACGTAATCGAGCGTGGGCTCGAAGCAAGCCGGCGTCTTGCGCGTGATGTCGTTGGGAATTTCGTCCAGCGTGTAACCCACAGCGAGTTTCGCGGCGATCTTCGCGATCGGGAACCCCGTAGCCTTCGACGCCAGCGCAGACGACCGCGACACGCGCGGGTTCATCTCGATCACCACCATGCGCCCGGTCTCAGGATTCACTGCGAACTGAATATTCGATCCCCCTGTATCCACGCCGATTTCGCGAATCACGGCAATCGACGCATCGCGCATCGCCTGGTACTCGCGGTCCGTGAGCGTCTGCGCCGGCGCCACGGTAATCGAATCGCCGGTGTGCACGCCCATGGGATCGAAGTTCTCAATCGAACAAATGATGATGACGTTGTCCTTGGTGTCGCGCATCACCTCGAGTTCAAATTCCTTCCAACCCAGCACCGACTCTTCAATCAGCGCCTCGCGCACGGGAGACATATCCAAACCGCGGCTAAGCACTTCAACGAGTTCTTCGCGGTTGAAGGCAATGCCACCGCCCGTGCCGCCCAGCGTAAACGAAGGCCGCACGATGACAGGAAAACCAATCTTGCCCGCAAACTCCAGGCCGTCTTTCGTGCTGTTGACCAGCGCCGACTTGGGCACGTCGAGACCGATCCGCTGCATCGCGTCCTTGAAGAACAGCCGGTCTTCGGCCTTCTTGATGGCTTCAACCTTCGCGCCGATCAGGATCACGTTATATTTTTCAAGCACGCCGCCATCGGAAAGCTCAATCGCTAGGTTGAGCGCAGTCTGCCCACCCACCGTGGGCAGCACGGCAAAACCCGCGCCCGGCGACATGTCCCGCTCGATGCGGATGATCTCTTCCAGATATTCGACTGTCAGTGGCTCAATATAAGTGCGGTCAGCAATCTCTGGGTCGGTCATGATGGTCGCCGGATTCGAGTTAGCCAGCACCACCTGATAGCCCTCCGACTTGAGCGCCTTGCAAGCCTGCGTGCCGGAATAATCAAACTCCGCCGACTGCCCGATGACGATGGGACCGGAGCCGAGAATCAGAATCTTCGAGATGTCAGTGCGTTTGGGCATTTACGATGCTAATCTCCTCACCCTTTCCACTCCTCCATCATCGTCACGAAATCCTTGAA
>Ga0210388_10001107_pt1 | contig 21385 bp, 15 predicted proteins | sample IncBWC19OmetaG_FD_155485 | JGI IMG/M metagenome (GOLD analysis project Ga0210388, IMG submission 155485) | Forest soil microbial communities from Barre Woods Harvard Forest LTER site, Petersham, Massachusetts, United States - Inc-BW-C-19-O ... | reverse complement strand
ATCCGATTGTTGCATGGGACGAACGGGGAGTATGATGTCCGGACCCTAACCTAGTATTGGCCGGTCGTTGGCCCGTACATGGTCCAACCCACGGCCCCTTGCAGAAAGCACTGTTTGGAGGTCAGCCATGAAGAAAAAGCCCCTCATGATTATCGGCGGGATTGTGGTGGTGTTGCTTTTGATCGTTCTGGCGTTGCCGCTGTTTATCAACGCAAACCAATTCAAGCCAACATTGCAAACCCAGCTGGGCAGCGCGCTGGGCCGTTCAGTGGGGGTCGGCGATATCAGCCTTTCGATCCTTTCGGGTGGAGTGACGGTCTCGGACGTTTCCATCGGAGACGATCCGGCTTTCAGCAAGTCGCCGTTCTTGACAGCGAAGTCCGTGAGCGTCGGAGTCGAGATGCTGCCGCTGATTTTTTCGAAGAAACTCGAGGTGCGCTCGCTGATTGTGAAGGATCCGGAAGTGAATCTGATACACACGGCGAACGGAACGTGGAATTATTCGAGCCTGGGTGGAAACGCGAACACGCCGAAGAAGCCGGCGTCGGGCGACAGCGGGGCTGCCGGCTCGTTGAGCGTGGGGAAAATCAGCATCGAGAACGGAAAAATCATCGTGAGCGCGGCGGGATCGAGCGCCAAGCCGAGCATCTACCAAAACGTCAGTCTGGAAGCCTCGGACCTTTCTTACACTTCACAATTTCCGTTCAAGTTGACGGCCACCGGCCCTGGAAACGCCGCGCTGAAAGTGGAAGGCAAGGCGGGACCTATCGATGCGGCGGATGCTTCGCTGACGCCGCTGGACGCGACAGTGGCAGTGGAACATTTGGACCTGGCCACTACTGGTTTTCTCGATGCGTCCTCTGGAGTTGCGGGAGTGGTGGACTTCAATGGCACGCTGAGTTCCGACGGCAAGCAGATGAATGCCAAGGGCACGGTGAAGACGAACAAGCTGAAATTGTCCGCGACGGGCGCGCCTTCTTCTGTTCCGGTGAATATTGACTACGCGACCACCTACGATCTGAAAAGCCGGTCAGGAAATTTGAACCAGGGAGACATTCACATCGGAAACGCGCTGGCACGACTGAACGGGGCATACAACGTTGCGGCCGAGCCTGCTAAGCTGGATATGCGGTTGAACGGGCAATCCATGTCGGTGGGCGACCTGGAAGGATTTCTTCCCGCGGTGGGAGTGGTGGTGCCGGCAGGATCGAAGCTACAGGGCGGGGCGCTTACCATGAATCTGACGATCAGCGGCCCAGCGGACAAGCCGGTGATTGCCGGGCCCGTGAATTTGTCCAATGCCAAGCTGGCGGGATTCAGCTTGAAATCAAAACTGGGGGCGCTGGGGTCTATTCCCGGGCTTGGCGGCGGAGGCAGCGGTGGAGGTGGATCAGACACGGATATTCAAACGCTGAGCGCGAACGTACACAACGATCCATCGGGAACGAAGATTGACAATTTGAATTTGGTGATGCCGTCGCTCGGCACTGTTACAGGGAATGGAACCGTCAGCGCGGCCGGGCAGCTCAATTTCAAGATGGTCGCGAATCTGGCAGGCGCTGCGGGCGCGCTGACCAGCGTGGCAGGCGCGGCCGGAGGCGGAATTACGAGTGGGCTTTCTTCGTTGACCGGAGGTGGGGGGGGAGGGAGCAAGAGCGGGAACAACGGAATTCCATTTATCGTGCAGGGGACTACGTCGAATCCAGTGGTGCTTCCCGATGTGGGAGGAATGGCCAAGAATGCGCTCAAGGGTACCGTGCCGGGAGGCCAAGGCAGTCCGGCGAGTGCGGCGACGGGATTAGTTGGCGGACTGCTGGGGAAGAAGAAGGCGCCGCAGTAACGGGAGCGCGTTGCGCATGGATGATGACGCTCGCGGTCGTGGGGTGCGGACGAACTACCGCGGGGAACTGCTGCCGTTCATTGCGGCGAATTTCTTGGGCCAGCGCTCGACAACGTGGCTTCGGCGTCAATGAAAAGATTGCGCAGCGCACGCACTACGAAGCGAATCAGAATCGTGATCACGCAGAGCGCCACCACTACAATCACGGTAGCTATGTATGGGTGACGCGTGACGATCCACATCAGAAAAACCACCAGCGCGTCTTCGGCTGTGCTTAACGCGAAATTCGAGAATGGCTCTGGCGAATGCGCGATGGCTGCGCGCGCGGCCGTCTTGCCGCCATGGGCTGCGAGAGCTATCAGGCCGCCCGCGAAGGTGGCGGCGATTTGTTCCCACTGAGGCAGTTGCGACGTTGCGGCATATGCCAGAAAAGCCGCGACTGGAACGCGCACGAACGTGTGCGCGGCGTTCCAGAGCAGATCGAAAACCGGAATTTTATCCCCGACGAATTCCAGCAGGAACAACGCGCAGCAGATCGCGATGATTTCCCAATCCCGCAGTGCGTGCAGAGGGGGCGGTAGCGCGAGGACGTTGAAGCGGGCTAGCAGGCCGAGCATTCCGACGGTGGCGTACACGTTCAGGCCGGCGGAGAAACTGACGACTACGAGGATCGCGGTTAGCTCGGTGCCGGTGGGAATTAGCGGGGATAAAGTCACCAGGATCATGGATGGGCGAGACGTGCCGCGCGGCGGGCATCGCAATGTTCGCCGCGCGGTAGATTCTGTTCAGTTCGCGGGCATCCAGCGCTTGCGCGCCGGACTACTTGGGTGTCGGTTGCTTGGCGATCACCAGATTGCTGATCTTGTCGTAGGTGGCTTTGGGGATGATTTTTTTTCGCAGGAGGTCGGTCTTCGCGCGGTATGGACGACCGTCAATAATTTTCTGCGCGTAGGCCTCGCCGATTCCCGGCAGGGCATCGAGTTGTTCTTTAGTGCCTGAATTCAAATCCACCAAACTGCCGGCGGCGGGGGCCGCGGCTGCTGATTGCGCCGCAGCGGTGTGGCTGTGCGGCAACACCGGGGCGGAGAGAACGAAAAGCAGCGATGCCGCAAGCAGCAAAAATGAAAAACCCAGTCTTCGCTTCATGAACGTGCTCCTTTTCGGATAAAGAGGCCGACAAATCCGGCGCGCGGTCTGGACGCCGGCAGCCAGCCACGCGGAAACGCTTGCTGCCGCATACAATAACACCGCGGCCATTTTGATACTACGGTCGGCTCGGATCTGCCACTGCGCCGTGCCAATTTGCGCCCATCGGTCCGATGGGATGAAACGCTGCAGGCTCGGCCGGCGCGCGATGTCACCTCTCTACATATTGACTAAACAATCCCCGCTGCGTGAATTTTTGGATACAATAGCGCCCGCTGCGGGGTGGTGATGCTTGTCGGACCGGGTCAGTAGGGCGAGTGGAGCAGGCGGAGCGTTCTCAAAATTCTCAGAAGAAAGCCGAAGGCAGCGGCGGGGCCTGCTGATCGTGGTGTGCGCGGTGGTCCTGAGCGCGGCGCTGCTGCCGCTGCTAGCGCAGCAGATTTCCGCGCGCCGATCGCGTGCTGCGGCTGAGCCGGGATCCGTTGAGTTGGTGCGCAAGCGCGCGGAGTGGTTTTTTCGGCAGCGCGCATCTGTGAACGGCCACATTCCGAACGGGCTCTTGCTGCAGGCCTTCGCGCGTAACCGGAACATGTTCAGCGGCAGTGGGACTTTCGTCGAACATCTCGCCGCACTCAAGCCTGCCATTTCTCCTTCACTGCAATCTTGGACGCCGCTGGGCCCGCAGCCCACGGCGAACACGGAGTTTTACGGAAATGTTTCCGGCCGTGTGACGGCGCTTGCCGTGGATCCGTGCGATGCGACGGGCAACACGGTGTACGCCGGCGGCGCGGACGGCGGCGTGTGGGTGAGCTTCAACGCATTGAGCGGCAATCCCGTCACGTGGCAGCCGCTGACGGATAATGAGCCGTCGCTTTCCACCGGCGCGATCGCGTTGGTTTCGAAGCCGTGCCAAACGTTTAATGGCCACGCGCAGAGCAATTTGATTCTGGTGGGCACGGGCGAATCGAATTACGCGCACGACAGCTTGTACGGCGCGGGAGTGCTGCGCTCGTCCGACGGCGGCCAAACCTGGACGCAGGATTCCACTTTCACGAGTAGCGCGTCGCTAGGCCCGGGTGCGAGTGGTCCTTATATTGCGGCGCTAGCCGTGCAGCCGAAGCAGACGAATCCGGTGGTGCTGGCTGCGGTGCAGGGAACTGACTTCGCAGGGGGCGGAGGACTGGCGTCGGGCGTCTGGCGTTCGACGGATGGCGGAAATACTTGGGGCCGTGTGCAGCCGGGCGGTAGCGCGAGCGGTCCACCACTTAATCCGGCGACGGATGTGCGTTTTGATCCCAGTGATTCGTCGGGACTGACGGTTTATGCGGCGCTGGGCGATCCAAACGGCGACACGGACGCGAAGGCGGCGTGTGCCAGCGCGCCTTGCAACGGCGTCTATGTTTCGCAGGACGCTGGAATTACTTGGAATCGGGTGGCGGGCCTCGACAGCGCTTCTACTCCGTCGCTGTACGGCAGTATTTCGTTCGCAATTGCTCCGGGCAGCTCGCCGGCCACGTCGGTACTCTATGTCGCGATTGCCGATGCCAGCACGAATTCCGATAATCTTCTCGGCGTTTTTTCTGGCTCGGGAATTCAGCCCAGCGGAAGCGGCCCGACGTTCACCACGCTCTTTCCCAATGTTTCGAACTTGCCCGATTTCTGCTCGCCGCAGTGTTTTTACGACATGAAGCTTGCGGTGGCGCCGGGCACTTCCGGCCAGACGATTTTTGCCGGCGGCTCGGCGCAACCGACGAACGGCAAAGTCGTAATCGGACATTCGTCGGTGTATCGCTCGCTCGACGGCGGAAATACGTGGGGCGATGTGAGCGCGGATGGCAGCGGCAACGACACTTCGATTCATGTGGACGCTCACGCGCTGAATTTCGCGGTCGGGAGCGGCGGCCAATTGCTGGCGATGTTTGCGGGGAATGATGGCGGAGTGTGGGCGTCACAGGATGTGTTCAGCGCCGCGACGGCGCCGGGCGCACAGGTGTGGGCCGACCTGAATACGAATACGGGCAGCGCCAACACGTCGCTGAATTTGACGCAGTTCTATCCGGGGATTTCGATTCATCCGGCGACCGATCAGATTCTTTACGGCGGAACTTCAGGAAACGATGTGCAGCAATTCAGCGGCTCGCTGATCGGGAGCGGGACCGAGGCTTGCCCTTACGATGGCGGCTTCACGGCGATTGATCCACAGATGCCGAGCACGATCTATGCAGCGTGCAGTTATCTAGGTGGGCCCGGCACGCTGAACAAGAATATTCTGAATGGCGTTCCAGGCGCGGATGGCGTCAATTGGGTGGCGATCGACAACAGCGGAATTAATTTTACCGACAACGCCGATTTCATACCGCCGCTGGTGCTGGATATGAAGAGCAGCCAGAACCTATATTTCGGGACGTTTCGCTTGTACCAGACGATGAATGGCGGGACAAGCTGGGCGGCGATTAGTTCGGACCTGACGAGCGATAGCAGCCAGAACTTCGTCACCACCATTAGCGTGGCGCCGAGCGCTTCGAACGCGATTTTCGTGGGAACTTCCGATGGGCGGATCTGGCAGTCGGCGCAGGCGCTCAGTGGCGCGACGGATATTCACATGGTGAACCAGAGCAATCAGCCGGGGCGCAGCGTCACGGCGATCGCGGTGGATTCGGCCAATCCGACGGCGGCGTTTGCGGCGTTTTCCGGATTCTCATGCCCTGGAGTAAAGGGGTGCGACGGGCTGGGGCACGTTTTTTTTACGAATAATTCTGGGGCTTCCTGGTTGCTGGTGGATGGCAACCTGCCGGACGTTCCGGTGAACGACATCGTGATTGATCCGAGTGACGCGACGGACAACACGATTTACGTCGCCACGGATTCCGGCGTTTACGCCAGCGCCAATGCTACTGCTGGGGGTGCGACCGTCTGGAGCGTGCTGCAAACCGGCTTACCGAATTCGCAAGTGCTGGCGCTGCGGCTGCGCAATACATCGCGAACGCTGGTGGCGGGGACGCACGGGCGGGGGTTGTGGAGTTTGTTGCTGCCGAATCTGCCGGGTTACGCGCTGACGGAGCTGAGCCCGGTTTCGGCAATCGCCGGTTCGGGATCTTTTCAGCTGACGGCTACTGGCAATGGGTTCACGGCGCAGTCCGTGATTGATTTCGATGGAGCCGCGCTGCCCTCTACTTTCGTAAGTGCGACGAGCTTGACGGCAACGGCGCCGGCGAGCGCGGTGAACTGCGGTGGCGGCGTGCCGGTGACGGTTTCTGATCCTACGCTGGGCTCGACGAATACGCTGACATTCAGTTCTGTGGGCGCAGGCTGCGATTTTTCTTTTGGCGCGACGGTTCCGGCGAGCAGCACAGTCAGCGCCGGTGGGACGGCGAGTTACCAGCTGGTTTTGAACGCCGTGGGAAACGCCGGCGGCAGCGTACAGCTTTCCTGCAGTAGCCCGCCCGCAGGCTTCACTTGCAATTTTACGCCGAATCCGGCGACGACTGCCGCGGCTGCGAGCAACGTGGCGCTGACGGTTTCCGCGCCGACGACGGCGGGCTTGCCCCTTGCGCGTTTTTCGCGTCCACGAACGCTAAACGGCGCAGCGGCGCAGATTGTATGCGCCGCGATGCTGACGATTATTATTTTGTTCATTGAGCTAAAGAGAATGGATCGCCCGCGGGTGCGAATGGCATTTGCCTGCGTATCGGTCATCGTGCTGCTGGGCCTGATGGCGGCTTGCGGCGGCAGTGGAAGCGGCGGCGGTGGTGGCACGGCCCCGCAGACATTTGAAATCACGATTCAAGGCGTAGCGGGGAACTTCCAGCATTCAACTACGGTGCAACTCGTGGTAGATTAGCCTCGTCAGCCCCCAGTCGGGCCAGTGCCTCGGCCGCAGCCACTTTTCGATCGGGAGGAGTCCCGCCATGACTTGCCCGCAATGCAACCAGCGTATACCTGCAAGAGTGCTTTGGACGCCCGCGGGACTTTCGGGCGTGGTGTGCCCGCATTGCCAAGCGGCGCTTGCCCCGAAGCCGATTTCCGCGATTCTGGTTTTTGCGGTTTCCTTCGGTCTGGGAGATCTGGCGCTGATGCTGTTGCGGCACAAGGGCGCGGAATTCTGGCAGGCGTGCGCGGGATTTTTCGTGGTTTTTGCGGTGGTGTTCGCGCTGGCGGCGCCGCTGTTTCTGCGCATGCGTTTGAAGGACCATCATGACCCGCATCTGAGCGGCCACCGCGCCTGAGTATGATCAAGATCGCTGGCGTAAGCCAGAGCGCAAATTTTTAGAGCATTTGGCGTAGAACGTACTGCAGAATCCCACCGTGCTGGTAGTAAGAAACTTCGAACGGCGTGTCAATCCGCGCTAAGACCTCGAAGTGAGTGTCCTTGCCCTGCTGATGGCGCGCGGTGACTTTCATTTTCTTGCGCGGCTCGAAATTGCCCTCCAGCCCTTCGATTGCGAAGATTTCCAGACCCGTCAGGCCCAGTGATGCGAGGGTTTCTCCCGGCAGAAATTCCAGCGGCAATACGCCCATGCCTACCAGGTTGCTGCGATGAATGCGTTCAAAGCTTTCCGCGAGCACCGCGCGGACGCCGAGGAGAATGGTACCCTTGGCGGCCCAATCGCGCGATGAGCCGGAGCCATATTCTTTTCCGGCGAAGATAATCAGCGGCACTTGCTCGTCGCGATATTTCATGGCGGCATCGTAGATCGACATCTTTTCGCCGGCGGGCTGGTGAATGGTCCAACCGCCTTCAGTGCCGGGCGCGAGCAAATTGCGGAGGCGGATATTGGCGAAGGTGCCGCGCATCATCACTTCATGATTGCCGCGACGCGCCCCGTAGGAATTGAAATCCTTGGGTTGGACGCCGCGCGCGATCAGATATTTTCCGGCAGGCGTGTCGGCGGGAATGGAGCCGGCGGGGGAGATGTGGTCGGTGGTGACGCTATCGCCCAACACGGCGAGCGCGCGCAGGCCGTGCAAATCCTGGAGCGCGGTGGGCTTCAGCGGCATGTTTTCGAAATATGGCGGATGCTTGATGTAAGTGGATTTTTCGTCCCAGGCGTAGAGATCGCCCTCGGGGATGGGCAGCGCGCGCCAATGTTCGTCGCCAGTGAATACGTCGGCGTATTCTTTGCGGAACATCTCGCTGGTTACGGAGGAGCGCATGGTTTTTTCCACTTCGTCCGGTGTTGGCCAGATATCGCGAAGGTAAACGGGCTTGCCCGCTTGGTCGTTGCCCAGCGATTCGTTGACGATGTCAAAATCCATGCGTCCGGCGAGCGCGTAAGCGACGACCAGCGGCGGCGAGGCCAAATAATTTGCGCGGCAGAGCGGATTGATGCGGCCTTCAAAATTTCGATTACCGCTGAGGACCGAGACCGCTACGAGATTGTGGTCCTTGATCGCTTTTCCGATGGCGTCCGGCAGCGGTCCGCTATTGCCGATACAGGTGGTGCAGCCGTAGCCGACGAGATTGAAGCGCAGCGCATTGAGCGAGGGCCACAGGCCAGCCTTCTCGATGTAGTCGGTGACGACTTTCGAGCCGGGCGCGAAACTGGTTTTTACCCAGGGCTTGGTTTTCAGGCCGCGCTCGACTGCTTTTTTCGCGAGGAGGCCGGCGCCCAACATCAGCGAAGGATTCGAAGTGTTCGTGCAGCTGGTGATTGCCGCGATGACGACGGAGCCATCCGCGAGATCGAATTTGTCGCCATTATTTTGCACGCTGACGTGTTTTGGCTCCGCGGTCAGCGTCTTTTCGAACGATGCTTTGGCTTGCGTCAGAGGAACGCTGTCTTGCGGACGCTTGGGTCCGGCCATCGTGGGCACCACACTGGCGAGGTCGAGCTCTAGCCGGTCAGAGAAAATCGGATCGGGCGTTTGATCGGTGCGGAACAGGCCTTGCTCGTTTGTGTAGGCTTCGACCAGGCGAACTTGATCTTCAGCGCGCGCGGTGAAGCGGAGGTACGCCAGCGTTTCGCTGTCCACGGGGAAGAAACCCATCGTCGCGCCATATTCCGGCGCCATGTTGGCGATGGTGGCGCGGTCGGGCAGGGTGAGGCTGGAAAGTCCGGTGCCGTAAAATTCGACGAATTTTCCGACGACGCCTTTCTTGCGCAGCATCTGGGTGACGGTGAGCACCAGGTCGGTGGCCGTCGCGCCTTCGGGCAGGCGGCCGTGCAATTTGAAGCCGACCACCGCGGGAATCAGCATGGAAAGTGGCTGGCCGAGCATGGCCGCTTCCGCTTCGATTCCGCCGACGCCCCAGCCGAAGACGCCGAGGCCGTTGACCATGGTGGTGTGCGAATCTGTGCCGACGAGGGAATCGGGGAACGCGAGGCGCGTACCTTCTTGCTGCTGGCTAAAAACCACGCGGGCCAGATATTCCAGATTCACCTGGTGGCAGATGCCGGTGTCCGGCGGGACGACTTTGAAATTTTGAAATCCCTTTTGGCCCCAGCGCAAGAACGCGTAGCGCTCGATGTTGCGCTGCATTTCAAGGTCGGCGTTGAATGCGAACGCGCCCTCGACGCCAAATTTATCCACTTGCACAGAGTGGTCAATTACCAATTCGGCGGGCAACAGAGGATTGATTTTTTTGGGATTGCCGCCGAGGTGGCGCATGGCTTCGCGCATCGCGGCCAAGTCCACGACGGCGGGAACGCCGGTGAAATCCTGCAGCAACACGCGCGCGGGCATGAAGGAAATTTCTTTTTCCGTCGCGCCCGCCGCGCTGGAAGGATCCCAGCCCGCGAGCGCATGAATGTCTTCGGAAAAAACGAAATGGCCATCTTCGTGGCGCAGCAAATTTTCCAGCAGGACTTTCAGGGAAAAGGGCAGCCGCGAAATATTGCCGATGCCGGCGCGTTCCAGCACGCTTAACCGGTAGATGTCGTAGGAATCGTTGCCGGCGCGCAACGCAGTGCGCGTGCCGAATGAATTTTTCTTTGCGGAGCTCATGCGGGGATTAATTCTCCTCTCTTCACAACTGCTCATTTTAGCGCACTACCGCCTCGGTTCCGGCGCGAATTTCGCGCCGGATCGCGGGAGTGTTCGCATAAGTTGAAGCCGCGTTCAGGCAGGGATCTGATTGCGATGCTTCCTAGTGTTTGGGAGGTACGTAACTGTCCGGCAGTTTTGCGCCTTCGCCGAAAAAGTAGGTCTCCATCTGCTCTTCCATCACCTGTTGCGATTTCGGATCCAGAGGATTCAGGCGAAACTCATTCATCAACATCTTGGAATGTTCCACCCACAGCTTCCAGGCTTCCTTGGAGACGTTGTCGTAAATCCGTTGGCCGATTGGGCCCTTCCACGGAATGCGATCGAGGCCCGGCATCTCCCGGCCGAACTTGACGCACTTCACGATGTGTGGACCTTGGGGCGCGGGCTGAGCGGAAGCAGCCGCGCCCGGATTTCCTGAATTTTTCTCGTCGGCCATTTACCTCTCCTTGCAGAGTGTGCTGCAATTCAAGATACTGCATCGGTGGCGGAAATTCCAGTTGGGGGCGGCCTGCTCAGCCCGGGAGCGGCGACGTCCTGTAGCAGGGCATTTGCAGAGTTGTGATAGGCTCTTGTGGAAGGGCGGTAGTTTTAATAAAACATGAGGGGGCGTGCGGTGGAAGTGGGCCGGACGCTCGGGAAGATTGACATGAATACTAAGGCAATTGTCGAACCTCAGAATTCCCAGATCGGCGCCTATTTTTGCGAAGCGCCATCGGATCCTTGCGCGATCGTGATGTTTGGCGCGTCGGGCGATCTGGCGCGCCGCAAACTTCTGCCGGCGCTGTACGATCTGTCTTACCACGCTTGTCTAGGGCCGCGGTTTCGGCTGCTGGGTTTCGCGCGCACAGAAATGTCGGACAGCGACTTCACTCAGAAGGCCGGTGAATACCTGCCCAGCGGAAATCAGGAAGGCGCCGACGACGGCAAAAAGACGGAATTCCTGAAATGCCTGCGATATTTTTCGGGCAACTACGACGATCCCGAAGCGTTTCGCCGCCTGGCGCAGCGTTTGGACGAGCTCGATGGCGAAGGCCAGCTCGGCGGGAATCGCCTTTATTACCTGGCCACGCCGCCGGAAGTTTATTTGCACGTGATCGAACAGCTCAAGAAGGCTGGGCTGAACAAACCGAAGAATGAAAAATCCTGGGCGCGCATCATCATCGAAAAACCGTTTGGGCACGATCTGGAATCGGCAAAAGAGCTAAATAAAAAGGTTCTGGAGGCGTTCGATGAATCGCAGGTGTACCGCATAGATCATTATCTGGGCAAAGAAACCGTGCAGAACATGCTGGTGTTCCGGTTCGGCAACGGGATTTTCGAGCCGTTATGGAATCGCAATTATATTGATAGTGTCCAGATCACCGCCGCTGAATCGCTAGGGGTGGAACGGCGCGCGGCGTTCTACGAATCGGCGGGCGCGCTGCGCGATATGATTCAGAGCCACGTGCTGCAGCTCACGTCGCTCACCGCCATGGAAGCGCCGGCGACTTTCGACGCGACCTCCGTGCGTAACGAGAAAATTAAGGTTCTGCAATCCATCCGGCCATTCACCAAGGACTCGGTATTCAAGTCTGTTATTCGCGGCCAGTACGGCCCCGGCCAGGTGGACGGCAAGCAAGTTCCGGGATATCGGCAGGAGCCGGGAGTGAAGCCGGATTCCGCGACGGACACGTTTGTCGCATTGAAGTTGCATGTGGATAACTGGCGCTGGAGTGGTGTGCCGTTCTACCTGCGCACGGGCAAGCGACTGGCGCGGCCACTGACGGAGGTTGCAATCCAGTTCAAGAGCGCGCCGCACATGGTGTTTCGCGGCGAAAACCACGAAACCAATTCGCTAGTTATGAACATTCAGCCCGACGAAGGTATTTCACTTTCCTTCGGAGCGAAATCACCCGGGGCGCAGATGCGCATCCAGCCGGTGACCATGGATTTCAAGTATAAGGATGCGTTCGGCGGCGGGACGCGGCCAGCATACGCCACGCTTATTAATGATTGCATACGCGGCGACGCCACGCTGTTTGACCGCGCCGACAGCGTCGAGGCGGCGTGGACATTGGTGGACCCAATCCTGGAAGCATGGAAGAATGCGTCGCCGCCGCCTTTCCCAAATTATCCGGCGGGGAGCGATGGACCGCGGACGGTGGACGATTTGGCGAATGCCGATGGCCGGCATTGGCGTCCGCTATGAGGCTAGCGCTAATTCATGCACACCACGTTCGATTCGCAAGCTCGGAGGCCTAAATGATTTTGGCGGGCGACCTGGGAGGGACTAAGGCCAATCTAGGTCTGTTCGACGTGAAGGCAGGGAAGTTGGTCCGCGTCGCCGACAGGCGCTATGCCACGCAAAAACACTCGGGCTTGGAAGAAATCGCCAGCGATTTTTTGAATGGGGCAGGGGCGAAAATCACGGCGGCGTCATTTGGAATTGCCGGCCCCGTGGTAAACAACCGCGTGCAGGCGACGAATTTTCCCTGGGTGGTGGATGGCGCGAACGTCGCGTCGCACCTTCACCTGAATCACGTGCGGCTGGTGAACGACGTAGAAGCAGCGGCGTACGGCATCGGCGTGCTGGAACCCAGCGAGCTGGAAACTCTGCACGCGGGAGTGCCTTCGCCGCGTTCAACGCAAATCGTGATCGCGGCGGGAACGGGCCTGGGCGAAGGAATTTTGTTCTGGGACGGCCAACGGCACGTCCCGATGGCCACCGAAGCTGGGCACGCGGATTTTGCTCCGAACACCTTGCAGCAAGCGGACCTGTGGAAATTTCTGAATACGCGACACGAATGCGTGAGCGTAGAAACGATTTTGTCGGGCGGTGGATTTCAGCGCGTACATGAGTTTTTGAATCCAGACGTGCGGCATCCGGGGTTCGATGATGACAACGCCGATCCCGCACCGGAAATCACGCTCCGTGGATTGAGCGGGGAGTGCCCGGTGTGCGCCGCGACGTTGGACCTGTGGGTGGAAATCTACGGCTCGGAGGCGGGAAATCTGGCGCTGCGCACGATGGCACGCGGCGGCATTTACATTGCGGGCGGAATTGCCGTGAAAGTGCTACCCAAGTTGAAGACCGGGAAATTCGTCGCTGCGGTGAAGCACAAGGAAAAGCTGGAATCTTTCCTGGTGCAAATTCCCGTTCACGTGGTTTTGAACGAGGAGTGCCCGCTGCTGGGTGCCGCGTCGGTGGCCTGGAAAAACCTTTAGTTCGAGACGGTGGGCCGCGCTCGGTTGATCAGCAACTTCGCATGCGCGGCTTGATGTACACCAGCCTACGGCGCCCTCAATCAGGGACGCCGGTTCCTTGTCGCACGCTAAGCCCTAACTTTCCCGGCGGTTACTCGAAACTTCCGGTTACGCCCTGGAATCCGTGGCTGGCCTGCTTCAGCAGCCACTTCATCACGCGAGCAGCGTCGTAACAGTACGCGACGTTGTAGCCGAGCGTCGAGAAGCAGTGTGGCTCGCAACCCTGCTTCATTTCGTGCAGTTGCTTCAGGTCGAATTTCTGATTTTCCACCTTGCCCCAATCGTAGCCCGCGTTGTACATCGGGAAACAGGGCGCGAGCGTGCCATCGGTGCGAATGATCAGCCAGTTCTGTCCCGCGCGGCAGCCCCAGTGTTCGCCGACGCCGCGCATAAATCCCTTCATATTCTGCAGGCGCGGAATGGAGTCCACCATTTTGTAGCCCTGGCGCTGCTTGTCGATGAGCCAGTCAAGCAAATCGTCCACCATCGGAAAATCCTCGGGGCGGATGTAAGTGTCGTTGGCGTCCAGATGCTTGAAGTGCGGCTGCTCCATCATGGGCGCTTCGTTGATGTGAAAAGTGAGCGAGATGCCGTTATCGTGCGCGATTTCCACCAGCTGTTTCACGTCCTCGATATTCGTGCGGCAGATATTCGTATTGAAAAAGGTGGTGTAGCCGTAACGATACTGGCGCCGCACCAGATAATCAAAGTAGGAACTCACATGTTCGAATGCTTTCGGCAGGCCAGGCTTTTCCTTCACGGTGTCCACGGCAAAGTTAATGGTGGCGATACCCGCGTCGGAGAGGCGATCAATTACATCCGGGCGCAGCAAACGCGCGTTGGTGGCGAGATAAACCCAAAAATCTTTTTTCGCGGCATAGTAAACGACTTTGTGAACAAAATCCGGGCGCACCAGAGGCTCGCCGCCCGTGGGAGCGAGGACGCGGCACGGCGTGTCATGCAGCCAGTCAATCGCGCGACGGGCGGTGTCTTCAGTCATTCCTTTGACGCGATTGTCGTAGGACCAGCAGTAGTGGCAATCCAGATTGCATTTCCACTCGGTGAATAGGTACGCGATGATCGGTTGAAAATCGCCGGGCATGATGCGCGATTTGAAATAGGGCACCATCCAGCCACGCATGTTCTTAAAAATACGCGAAGCCGGCCAGTGGCGTTTGCCGGTCTGCAGGACCTGATCGTGCGCGGCGACATCTTCCGCGTCCAGATCGTGGAAAAGTTCGGGCTGGCTCGGGAAAACGGGAATAGGCAGTGTCTTTTTTTCTTTAGATGATTCCGGCGTATGTTTCTCAGGGGCTTCCTGTAGTAATTTGTGCAGCGGTACATCCAGACGGAAGGGATAAGAGGGAACTGTGGGTAGTGGTTGATGATGATCGGACATGAACTCCTCCTTGAACAACAAAATTTGGCGGAGCTGTCGCGCCCGACAGCATCGCTGTCCAATGCTCCGGTAGTATGCCTCGCATTTTGCCCGCGAGTTTGTACGCTAGCGGACACTGCCTCCTCGCAAGACGACCCCGGCCTGGAACTTTGCATTCGATTCACTACCACAGCAAAGGGTTACACTTGAAGAGCAAAAATTTGCGTCCTCCGGAAAGACGCAATTAATAAAGATACGCAGGCGCCGCTTCTTTTTTTGGCCTGGGTGCATCTATACTTAAAACAGGGTGGCATTTTCTGGGTGGAGGAAATCGGACAGTGATTTCCAGGCAAATTCCGATAGCCGTTATTGTTTGCGCTGCATTTTTGATTGGGCCGCAGGTCTCGCGATCCGCAGCGCAGGAGATAATGCCGGCTGCTTCCGCGTCCCCCGATATGGCTTCAAGGGTGACGCTGGCTCCCAGTCCTTTCGCTCAGCTAGTAAAGGATGCGCAGGAAAAGGTGAATCCGCAGCAGACGGCACCCCAGCAACCACCGGCCCAGCAACACGGCCAGCAGCCGACGGCAACTCCACAGCAGACCCCGCAACAGCAGACTCCCGGTCAGCAGAATGGCACGTCGCATGACCGGCTGTTTTGGGCGCTGCCCAATTTTCTCACGGTTGAGAATGCCGAAAACGTTCCGCCACTGACGCCGGGACAAAAATTCAAATTGGTGGCGCGCGGCGTGTTCGACCCGATGGAATTTGTGCTGGTGGCATTCGTGGCGGGGTTGGGGCAGGCCAGTGATAGCGATTCGTCGTACGGGCAAGGGGCGCAGGGCTACGCCAAGCGGTACGGCACGGCATACGGAGACAATGCCATTGAAAATTTCATGGCCTATGCCGTGTTTCCCTCGATACTGCATCAGGATCCGCGTTATTACCAATTGGGCCATGGGGGATTCAAGAAGCGCGCGGGGCATGCCTTGAGCCGTGTGATCATCACCCGCTCCGATTCCGGCCAGACGCAATTCAACTACTCCGAGATTTTGGGAGCCGGCAGCGCTGCTGCTATCTCGACCTATACTTACCACCCACAGAACGAGCGCAGTTTCGGGAACGTGGCGACCACGTGGGTCACGCAGATGGGATGGGACGCGGCGACATACATGGTGAAAGAATTCTGGCCGGATCTTCGCAAGAAACCGCACAAGGACAAGCAACAGTAGCGCCGTCTGTTCCAGCCGCGCGAGCGATAGGGGAGCTTTCAAGCATTGAAATGGCCTGCAGTCAGCGGCTGGGTGAAGGCTACGTTGCCCGCGCTGGGTGGACCAGGAGTTTTCCTCGCGTCCTTTCTAGACTCATCTTTCGTCCCACTTCCCTTAGTCACAGACCTGATCGTTATGGAACTCTCGATCCGACAGCCGCTGCGCATGCCGTACTACGCGGCAATGGCGGGGCTGGGTTCGCTCGCGGGGTCCATATGGATTTACGCGCTGGCGCGCAAGGCCGGCGAAGTTTATTACCGCAAAAAGCAGGGGCACGCACCGGGGCGTATTCGTAAATGGGTCGAGCAGTATCCCTTTACGTCTGTGCTGCTGCCGGCCGTCGCGCCTTTTCCTGTGCCATTTAAACCGTTTGTGATCGCGCAAGGCGTGTTTCGGGTGCCGTTCACGCCCTTCGTGGTGGGTACTCTTGTGGGGCGCGGAGCTTTATTCTTCGCAGAAGGCTTCTTGGCTGTGCGCTACGGAGCAGCCGCGAAAGATTTTGTGTTGCACCAAAAATGGGCTTCGCTTGCGATCTTGCTGGCGTTGATTTTGGTGGTGCTGGCAATTCGGCGCCTGCCGCTCGATCGTCCCGGCGCCCCATCGGCAACGGATTAGAGTTCCCTCACGCGCCGCTCCAGCTCCTTTGTGATCTCACTCGGATCCTGATCGGGGGAGAAGCTCACGACCTTTCCGATGGTCACTTGCACGTGCCCTGGGCGCGTGAGTATGCGATTCGCCTGCCGGAGATCGAAAAGCCCGCCAAGACGCATCGGGACTATTGGGATGTTCAGCTGTTTTGCGAGCAAGCCAACGCCGGCGCGAAAGGGAGCGATGTGGCCGTCCTCGGTAGTATGGCCTTCGGGAAATATCAGAATGTTCCAGCCGCGATCCGCGAGGTCGCCGGCAAACGAAAAACTTTTCAGGAAGCCAGACCGTTGTGGGAGAGGAAATACGTTGAACAGCGACAGTGCCAGGAAATAGTCGAGTCGCTCGCGGAGGCGGTTGAACAGATTCATGTTTTTGGGAGGACGCCGCATTTCGGCGAGGCGTTCGGCGCGCATGGCGGTAGCCAGACGATTCCGCAGGCTCGCGGGCAATGCTGGAAGAACCCAGGCGATATCCAGATAGGTGACATGGTTTGCAATTACCAACACGGGGCCGCGAAGCCCGCGGAGATTTTCGCGACCGCGGATGCGCGGGGCGGCAAGAATATATGTGGCGGGCCAGGCAAGCAGGTAATAGACGCCGAGGCGCACAGCGGTGGTGAGCCAATTTTGCGGCCACCGGGGATAGAGATGTTCTGGAGGCGCGGAGGGGGACTCCGTGAGAAGTTTTTCCAGCTGGGCGACGGTGGACACTTCACTGAAGCGGACATCGCTGAGGTCCGTCTGATAGCGACTTTCCAGAGCGCTCATCAATTCGACCCGATCGAGCGACGTCATGTGCAAGTCGGCATCCAGTGCGGCATTGCTTGAATCGGCGGCGACGGGCCGTCCGGTGATTTGGGCGATCAGCGTGGCCAGGGAGCTATTGCCGTCTTTTGAGATGACTGCTTTGTCGAGTCTTGTGTTGACGATCTCGCGAATGCGCGGGAGCAGCGGCTTCAAGGTCGGCGTGCGCGGGAAGTCAGGATCGGGCCACAGAAACAAGCGGCGAATCTTTTGATATTCCGCGAGGGAGCGATTGGCGTTTTCGAGTATTGCCGCTTGGTTCGCGTGCGGCGAGTCTTCGAGCAGCAGCACCGCGCACGGCTCCGCATTGCCGTCGCGTTCGATGCCGATCACCACGCAATCGCGCACTCCCGGCTGGCTGCGCACCGCTTTTTCGAGATCTTCGGGATAGACGTTCATGCCCGCGGGCGTGACGATCACATTTTTGCGGCGGCCTTTGAAATACAGGCGGCCGTCCGCGTCGGCTTCGCCCATGTCTCCGGTGCGAAACCATCCATCGGATTCCGCAACGGATTGCGTCTGGTCGTGCTGACGGTACGCGGTGGCGACATTTTCGCCGCGCACCAGGATTTCGCCGTGCTCGTCCACACGAACTTCCATGCCGGGAAAAACTTTGCCGATGGAGCCTTTGGCAGAACGGAAAGGATGATTGAGGCTGATGAGCGAAGTGGTTTCGGTCATGCCGTAACCTTGAATCACCGCATATCCCAGACGGTTCCAGAAAGCTTCCACTGGTTCGGGTAGTGCGGCGCCGCCGGAAATAAACGCCCAGAATTTCCAGCCGAGCAGCGAGTGGATTTTGCGGAATCGCCACCAGCGCAGCAGGAAGTGCTCTTTCTCGGCGCGCGCGAAATTTTCGTTGAAGCGCTGGGTGCGGTTGTCGCGTTCCATTTGGCGCAGGATTTCGCGCTGCAGCGATTCGATAAAGCGAGGAACCGCTACTAGGACAGAAATGCGCTCGTCGCGAATCACGTCAATCAGGCCGGAAGGTTTGAGCGAATCAATAAACACGACGGTGCCGGCGAGGAACGGCGGTATGAAGATACCCAGCATCTGGCCGAAGACGTGGCTCAGCGGAAGCAGATTCAGAAAGCGCAGGGGGTGAAAAATGCGCTCGTAGCGGAGGTATTTCTGGATTTCACGCTCGACGGGTTCGATGTTGGCGAGGACGTTGCCGTGGGAGATCACGACGCCACGTGGTTCCGCCGTGGTGCCGGACGTGAAGATGATTTCGAGAGCGTCGTGGCGCGAGAGCGGGGGCGCGGGGTACGGCGAAGAATCTCGGCGCTCCGTAAGCTCGGAAAGCGATTCCAGGACGATGGTATTTTCCGCCGGGCCGGCGTCCGAAAGTGCGCGGCTGTGAAAAATTAATTTGGCGTTCACTTCGCGGGCTACCCGTGCAGCGAACTCGGCCGTGGAGCCGTGGTCAATCGGTACGGTGACGGCGCCGCGAAGCAGGCATCCGAAAAAAACCACGATCCATTCGGGAGAGTTTTCTCCCCACAACAGAACGGCGTCGCCTTTGTTAATTCTGCGAGATTCCAGTTCGCGCGCCACGCAATTCGCTGCCTCCGCGATGCGCGCGTACGTCCAGGTTTCCATGCGGTAGCCGCGACGGTAGCGCACGGCGATTTCGTTTCCGCGCGCGGCGTACTGCGCGACGAAATCTACGAGCGAGTGCACATTCGCTCTCGAAGTAGTTTTTTCAGATGTTGGGGCATCGAGATGTGTCGGCCTCCTGCGCGTTCGAGTTCCTTTGCGTTTGATACAATTTACAGGTTGTGGGGCACATATACAAAACGGTGGTGATCGGCGGCGGCCTGAGCGGCCTGGCATGCGCGTTTCGCCTGCGGCAGTTGGGCATTCAGGCGCTCGTGCTGGAGGCTTCCGGGCGCGCTGGCGGCATGGTTTCCACCGTGAGGCGAAACGGATTTGTGTTTGAAGCAGGGCCGCAGTGCCCGCGATTTCCGGCGTCGGTGTGGAACCTGGTGCGCGAGTTGAACCTGGAAAGCGAATTCGTGGCCGGCGATGGGAAGGCCACCCGCTACATTTTGCGAGACGGCCGCTTGCACCTTGCGCCGTTCTCGCCTGGTGGCTTGCTCGCGACGGGGTTGGTCGGAGCGCGGTCGAAGTACCGGTTGTTGAGCGAAGTGCTGCGAAACTCGCAGCCTCCGGTCGAAGAAGAATCGCTGGCGGGATTCGTGGAACGTAAGTTTGGCGCCGAGGTGCTGGCCTATTTGGCTGACCCGTTCGTTTCGACGGTTTTTTTTGGCGACGCGCGCAAGATGGGCATGCAGAGCGCTTTTCCGGATTTGGTGGAGTGGGAACGAAGCCGCGGTAGCGTACTGCGCGGCGCGCTGCGCGCGTATCGGTCGAATGGCGATACGATGAAATCAGGTGGGGCGCCCTCGTCCGGTGATTCACAGGCACAGTACAGTGGCCCGTACGTCACGGACACGTTGCCATCACTGGGAACGTTCAAGAGCGGGATGGGGACGCTCGCGGAGAAACTCGCGGAAAAATTGGGCGAGGATATTCACTTTGGGGCAACGGTGGAATCGGTGGCGGCAGGGCGCAGTGGAAACAACGGAAGCAAGTCAAACTGGCAAATCCGGTTGTGCGGCGGTGAAGAATTGTCGGCAGAAGCGGTGGTGTTCGCGGCGCCGGCGTATGCCGCGGCCTCGATGCTGCAGCAAAGCGCGCCGAATTTGGCGGCGCTGCTGGCGGCGATCGAGCATGCGCCGATGGGCGTAGTTTCTTCGGCCTACGATCGCAGACAGGTGCAACACGCGCTGGATGGTTTCGGATTCATGGTCCCGCGCCGGGAAGGCTTGCACACGGTTTGCACGTTCTGGAATTCATCGCTGTTTCACGGGCATGCGCCGAAGGGCAGCGTGTTGATGACAAGCTATGTGCGCACCGACACTGGCGGCCTGATGACAGCTTCGTACGACGTATTTGCGCAAATGGTAGAAGCGGAAAATTCCAAAATTTTGGGGATCACTGGCGCGCCGATCGAACGGACGGTGTGGAGATATCCGCGCGCGCTGCCGCAGTACAATGTGGGCCACGCGCAACGAGTGAAGGAAATTCGCGAAGCGGAAAGCGGGTTGCCGGGACTGTGTCTCGCGGGAAATTATCTGGCGGGGCGCTCCATTGGCGATTGCGCGGAATCGGGTTTTCAAGCAGCGGAAAAGTTGCGTAGCCTGCCGCGCAGCTGAAGCATCGAATTCGTTGCGGCAAGAGAGGGAAGTTGCTCATTCACGCTCTCATTTGGATTCTTGGATCTCTTTTGCTGGGCGCGCTTGCCGGCGCGACCTACCAGAAGCTCGGGCTGCGCAGAGACCTCAAGCTGCATCCGGCTCCGGGCCGATTCATGGATCTCGAAACGCATCGTTTACACTTGCTTGAAAAAGGGCAGGGAAGTCCGACGATCATTCTGGAAGCGGGGCTGATGTCCACGGTGCTCAGCTGGAGCGAAATTCAGAGCACGCTCGCACAATCGTATCGCGTGGTGAGCTACGACCGCGCGGGATTGGGTTGGAGCGATTTGGGTCCGATGCCGCGAACCGCCGACCGCATGGTGGAAGAGCTGCATACTTTGCTCGAACGCGCGGCGATTCCTGCGCCTTACGTTCTGGTGGGGCATTCTTTTGGCGGGCTCACGATGCCGTTGTTTGCAGCGTGTTATCCGCAGGAGACGGCTGGCGTGGTGCTGGTGGATCCAGTCGCGCCGGCTGAATGGAATCCTCCTTCGGAACAGGATCGCAAGCGCGCCGAGATCGGCGCGACCGTGAGTCGGCGTGCCGCGCTGCTGTGCCGCATCGGCGTGATTCGTTTCGTGGCGTTCCTGCTCACTTCGGGCGCAACGAAACTGGCGGGTCGTTTGGTGCGAGTAATCAGCCGGGAAGCGCCTGTTGAATCCGGGTCTGTTTCCAGTCCTTGGTTCTGGAATTTGCCGGCTGAAGAACGCACGATGGCGGCGATCTTCTGGGTGCAGGAAAAATTCTGCCTAACCATCGCGAGCCAGCTGGAAAATATGCCGGGATCCGCCGTGCGCGTGGCCGAGCTG
>Ga0210388_10001106_pt1 | contig 21392 bp, 11 predicted proteins | sample IncBWC19OmetaG_FD_155485 | JGI IMG/M metagenome (GOLD analysis project Ga0210388, IMG submission 155485) | Forest soil microbial communities from Barre Woods Harvard Forest LTER site, Petersham, Massachusetts, United States - Inc-BW-C-19-O ... | reverse complement strand
TGCGATTCGGTCAAACTGAGGCGCCGCGGCTGGATCGACTCCGCGAACGCCTCGCCTCCGTCGGCCGCCAGATTGGATCGAGCGCGGCCGGCTCGCACGATTCAGGAGAGATGTAATCATGACGACCACCAACGACGACTCCGCATTCCAGATTCCACCCCCTTCTTCAGCGCCGCCCCCGACGATCGAGGCGCCGCCCGGAGAGCCGGCTGCCCCCACCATCACCTTCGCCGAGATGGGGCTGCACGCCGACGTCCTGCGCGCGCTCGAGGAGATGGGTTTCTCCGCGCCGATGGCCGTCCAGTCGGCGACGCTGCCCCTCATCGCCGCGGGGCGGGACCTGATGGTCCAGTCGCGCACCGGGTCGGGGAAGACGGCCGCCTTCGGCATCCCCTTCGCCAACAGCATCGTCCGGCCGGAGGACAAGTTCGTGCAGGCGATCGTTCTTCTGCCCACGCGCGAGCTGGCGCTGCAGGTGGCCGCCGAGCTGGCGCGGATCTGCGCCAACCGGCAGATCGCCGTCATTCCGATCTACGGCGGCGCGCCGATGGGGCGGCAGGTCGAGCAGCTGCACGCGGGCGGCCAGATCGTTTGCGGCACGCCAGGGCGGGTGCTCGATCACCTGCGGCGCGGAACGCTGCGGCTCGACCGGGTTCGCTGCGCGGTCCTCGACGAGTGCGACGAGATGCTCTCGATGGGCTTTCAGGAGGACATCGAGGACATCCTGGAGAAGACGCCGGCCGAGCGGCAGACGCTGCTGTTCTCGGCGACGGTGCCGGAGGGAATTCAACGCCTCTCGCGCCGCTACCTGCGCAACCCCGAGTTCCTGAAGCTGTCGGCCGACTTCATCGGCGTCCACGACATCAAGCACCTCTACTATTCGATCCCGGCCCTCCATCGGGAGAACGAGCTCCTGCAGATCCTGGCCTTCGAGGAGCCTGTCTCGGCGATCATCTTTTGCAACACCCGCGAGGAGACCGGGCGGGTCGCCGAGTTCCTGCGCCAGCACGGCCACGACGCCGAGGCGATCTCGTCGGATCTGTCGCAGAGTGATCGCGAGCGGGTGCTGGGGCGCATGCGGGCCGGCGGGATCAAGTTTCTGGTCGCCACCGACGTCGCCGCGCGCGGCATCGACATCGAGAACCTGTCGCACGTCTTCAACTACACCTTCCCGGAGTCGCCCGAGATCTACATCCACCGCACCGGCCGCACCGGCCGGGCCGGCCGCAAGGGGACGGCGGTGTCGCTGATCGGTCCGACCGAGGTCGGGTCGTTCTACTACCTGAAGCTCCTCTACAAGATCAAACCGGACGAGCGTGCGTTGCCGTCCGAGGCGGAGATCCGCTCGCACCGCGAGGGGGAGCGCGTGCTGGTGCTGCGCCGCGCGCTGACCGCCGACCCGGGCCCCGAGTGGAGGGCTCTCGCGCGCCGGCTGATCGGAGCCATCGACGGCGAGCGGCTGACCGCCGCGCTGCTGGCCCACTCGTTCGCCAGTGTCGAGGGGATGCCGGTCGCGCCCGCGCCGGTGGCGGCGCCCGTCGCGCCCCGGGCCGCGGTGCCGTCGTCATCCTCTTCGGAAGCGCCACGCGGCGAGTCGTACGATCGCGCGCGTCCGCGCGACCGGGGTCGTCCGTCCTACGGCGATCGCCCGGGCCGTGACCGCCCCGAGCGCTCCAGCCGCGGCCCCCGCGACGATCGCGGCCCGCGCACCGATCGGGCGCCGCGCGACGATCGCGGACCTCGCCGGCCAGAACGGCCGGTCCCCGCCCCCTTGCGCAGCGATCCGCCCCCCGCCGAGAAAGAGTTCTGGGAGGTCTGGGGTGAGGAGCGCGCGCAAGGCGCGCAAGGAACGCCGGAGGGTGCCCGCGCGGCAGCTCCTGTCGCCGAGGGACCGCAGCCCGGCGCTCCGGTCGACAACCGGGCCGAGCCGGCCCGTCCGGCCACGCCCGACAACGTCACGCGCCTCTATCTGAACCTCGGCCGCAAGGATGGCGCGTCCGAGCAGGAGATCCGTGACCTGCTGGCCACGCACGCCGGCCCCGCCGACGTCTCGGAGATCGACGTGATGAACACGCACACCTATCTGAACGTCGCCCCCGCCGACGCCGAGAAGATCGTCGGCGCGCTCACCGGCAAGGAGATGAGCGGCCGCCAGCTCGTCTGCGAGCAGGCCAAGCCGCGTCGGAGGTGACAACCCCGGGAACCCTCAAAGGGTTCCCGAACGCTCCCGCGATGAGCTGCGCGCGGCGAAGCCGCGCTCCGCTCGACGCGATCAGCGCGCCAATGGCAGCTGCACGAGGTCGTCCTGGCCGCCGCGTCTGGTGGCGGCCAGGGTTCCGCAGGCCGCGCCGATGTCGGCGCCGCCTGAATAGCGCCGGACCACGGGAACGCCCAGCGCCGTCAGCGCGTCGCGGAACGCGCCGAGCTCTTCGGCGGTGGCGCGCTGGTAGCGGCCGGTCTCGTCGGTGACGTCGATCAAGCTCAGCTTGGCGCGCATCCCGGCCAGCAGCGCGCCGAGCGCCCGGGCGTGCGCGGGCGAGGTGTTGACGCCGCCGATGACCACGTAGGCGAGCATGGCGCGCACGCCCCGCGCCTCCGCGTGATCGCGAATGGCGGCCAGCACGTCGACCACCGGCCAGCGGTCCTCGATCGGCATCAGCACGCGCCGCTCTCCGGCCGTCGGCGCCCCCAGCGAGAGGATCAGCCGGAAGTGATGCCCCTCGGCGGTGAAGCGACGGATCGCGGGGAGCACGCCGGCGGTCGAGATCGAGATCGCTTTGGCGGAGATGGCCGGTCCCGCCGGATCGCAGAGGATGCGCGCCGCCCGGATGACGTTCTCGTAGTTCAGAAACGGCTCGCCCATCCCCATGAAGACCGCGCCCCTGATCGGCCGGTCGGCCTCGGCGGCGATCGCCCGGTGCTGGGCCAGGATCTCCCAGGTCTTGAGGCTGCGAATCCCGCCCAGGCGCCCGGTCGCGCAGAAATCGCAGGCGAGCGCGCAGCCGACCTGCGAGCTGAGGCAGACGGTGTACTTCGCCGTCGGCAGCGCCTGCAGCCCCGCGACCTCACCGGCCCGCCGCCGTTCTCTCAGCGCGCGTGCGTCGGCCGGATCCGGCAGCGGGATCCGCACCGCCTCGATCGCATGACCGTCGGCGGTTCGAAACAGGTACTTCACGAACCCGTCCTCGGCGCGTCGCCGTTCGATGATCTCGAGGTCGGGCCATTCGCAGGCGGTCTCCAGCGCCGCGGTGGTCGCGTGCGCCAGCCCGCGCACCGATCCGGGCGGAAACCCGGCGGCGCCGAGGCCGTGCACCCGGGCGAAGACCCGCTGGGCCAGCTGTGGACTCACCCCGAGGGGGGCGAGCGCATCGCCCATGTCGCCGCGGTCGAGATTGCGGAGATTCAGCACGTCGGCGGCCCAAGGTAACACACCGCCACCACGCCGACAGCACGCCGCCCGTCCAGCTCTGCCGAGCGCCCGGCCGATTGGACGCTCCGACGAAGCACATGCTATTCGTTCCGAGGTGGGGGTCGACGATCCACGGATCTGGGTGGGGCTGACGGCCCTCTGCGCGCTGTCGGCCCTGCTGTTCTGGCGCGGCCGCAGCCGGCGCAACAGCGCGGCGCCGACCACCGCGGTCACGGTCGTCCACCGCAACGCCACCGTCCACATCGGCAGCGGCGACGGCCAATCGGACGCGGAGCGCCGCTCCACCGCGAAGATGGGGACGCCTCGCACGCCCGCCTCCGAGCCGCGAACGTTCGGGCGCTACCACCTGCTGCGGCGGATCGACGGCGGAGGGATGGCCGACATCTACGCCGCCGCGCTGCACGGCGCGGAGGGGTTTCGCCGCCTGTTCGTCATCAAGCGGCTCCGGCCGGAGCTGGCGCACAACCGGACCGCCGTCGAGCAGTTCATCGACGAGGCCAAGCTCGGCTCGTCGCTGGTTCACCCGAACATCGTGCCGGTGTTCGACTTCGGCAAGGTCGGCGACGAATACTTCATGGCCCAGGAGTACATCGTGGGTCGCGACGTCGCGCGCCTACTGCAGCGTCACCTCGAACGAACGAAGCGCTCGCTCGACGAGAAGCTGATGCTGTACGTCGCCCACGAGGTGCTGGAGGCATTGGCCTACGCGCACACGCGGACCGACGCCAAGGGGACGCCGCTCGGCCTCGTGCACCGGGACGTCTCGCCCGGCAACATCATGGTGACCGACCGGGGCGAGGTGAAGCTGTTCGACTTCGGCATCGTCAAGGCCATCGGCCGCCTCGCCAAGAGCGAGGAAGGGGTGGTGAAGGGAAACATCGCCTTCATGTCGCCCGAGCAGGCGCGGAGCGAGCCCGTCGATCCGCGCTCCGATCTCTTCTCGCTCGGCCTGGTCATCTACTGCGGCCTCACCAACCAGCGCCTCTACAGCGACGAGGACGGCTCGTTCGAGCAGCTCCGGCGAGCCGGTGAGGGGCCGACGCCCGCCCAGCTTGCCCGGATCGATCACCTCCCCATCGCGGCCCCCATCCTCCGCCGCGTGCTCTCCGTCGATCCGGCCCGCCGCTACCAGAGCGCGATCGAGTTCGCCGCCGCGCTCGCCCCCCACACCGCCGGAGCCAGGGGCGAAGCCGCCGCGCTCATGCAACGGCTGTTCGGCGACGAGCTGCGCGCGGCGAGCTAGCGCTTCGTGGAGACGCGCCGGCCCCCCTCAGTAAGCGGCCACCAGGTCGAGGCTGGATACGGTCCCCGAGGTCGCGTCGGGCAGAACACCCGCGATGGCCAGGGGAACGCGCACCAGCGAGCGCGCCACCACCCGCAGCCGCGGCGTGAGCCGCCCTTCGAGCTGCAACGAGCCGCCGAGCTCCGTGAGGGCGACCTCCCCCACCGGGCCGGCGAAACGGGTGACGTCGCCTCCCAGGCGTCCGACGAAACGAATGCGGGGGCCGGTCAGGATGACCTGCGCGTAGGCGCTGCGGCTCTCCATCCACCCCTGCCCCGCGGAGGCCCCGAGCCAGAGCCCGCCGCTCGCGCCGAACAGCCGGGGGAAATGCAGGTCCAGGCCCGCGTTGACCTCGTTGAGGTCGCCGTCCTGCTCGTGGTGCGCGTCCCCGTTCACCGCGACACCGACGGTGCGCGCGGGATCCCAGGCGAGGGCTACGCTGCCGTGGAACCCGCCGAGCACCCGCGGAAGCTCGTCGCGCAGGAGCGGCTCCAGCTCCGGCGCGACGCCGAGATAGCGGACCTGGACCCGGGCCGCCACCGACGCGGACCGCAGCCACGCTTCGCCATTGACCAGCTCCAGCACCGGTTGCCGGTCGACCTCCGGCGCGTCGCGCAGCGCTCCGCTGGCAGCGATCCCGCCCCCGGCGAGCTCGAGCGTCGCCTGCCCTTGCGCCTCGCGGACCCATCCCACCGTCGGTGAGTGCCGGATGGCGAGCCGCGCCTCTTCGGCAGCCATCCGGATGGCATCGTCGCGCCCACCCGGTTGCGAAAGAGCGCCGTAGAGCCCCGTGGTCCAGGCATCGAACGTCGGCGCCAGCGTCAGCGTCTCCGGGATGAGCCCCGCATACGCGCCGCCCTCGACGGTGCCCGTTTCGTTTCGGCGCCCCAGCTGGAGGCCGTCGAGGATCGGGAGGCCGGGCGTGTGCCAGGGCCAGATGCGCCCCAGGGCCAGCACCGTCTGCGAGTCGATCTCCCGGCGCGAGATCTCGGCGTCCCACAGATAAAATTCGGTCCCGCTCGCTGGAAAGCGCGGCGGCGAGCTCGTCTGCATGCGCACGACCGAAAACGCCGTGTCGAACCGGAAGCCGGAGCTTCCGAGCGGGACGTGATGAAGCGCGACGTCCAGCGTCTCCCCGACGTACTGGGGCGACCCGGGCCGGGTGGCGTAGACGGCGACGCCGAGGCCGGCGGTCCCGGTGGCGCCGACGACAGCGCGCGCCTGGGGGACGAAGTCGACCTTGTCGTGCGGAGACGCGGCCAGCTCGGCGGCGCGCCTGACCAACGCCTCGTCCGGCTCCGGGGGAGGCAGCGGTGCTGGGACCGGCGGCGACACGGGCGCCGGCCGGCGCGGCGCGGCGAACGCATCGCCGACCAAGGCCCCCCGCCCCCGGCAGACGGCGTCGTGGGCGCCCACCAGATCGATCACGCATCCGCCCGCTGCACGCCCCTGCCTCGAGAACGCCACCCTGTCCCCGGCCCGCACGCCATCCGCCGCTCCCTTGTCGAGGTAGATGCGCTTGGCCGTCACGAACCGGACCTGGCCGCTCGATGGGCCGGTCGCCGTCGCCGTCGCCGACGATCTCACCGGCGCCGACGCGGAGATCGCCGCCAGCAACAGCGACGCTATGGGACTGAGCGCAGATGGCATTGGTAGCACTTGGGGTCGCTGCAGCTGTAGCCCATGACCGATTGGTGTTCCTGATCGCTCCGCGCACAGCTGTGGTCGTGGCAGCTCACACAGGTGGTGTTCTGCGTGCTGCAGGCGCCGGTGACGACCAGGCCGGCCGCGCGCGTGTGGCATTGCGCGCAGCGAATCGGCGCGTGGGGCCCCGACGAGAGCACGAAGCAGAGATCGTGCGCGTCGAACCGGGCCGGAAAATACGACCAGGTGTTGTGGCAGGCCTGGCAGTTGGTGTCGAAGTGCGACGCCACGTGGTCGAGCGAGGTGAGCGCCGCGTTGAGGTAGTCCTGCCGGTGGCAGGCGACGCAGGCGAGCGGCGCCTGTGAGAACGTTCGATCGCGCATGTCGCCGTGGCACTCACGGCAGGGGATGAGCGCGTGCCGGCCGGTGAGCGGAAAGGAGCTGCTGCGGTGCGCGTCGGGACCGAACAGCGCCTCCGACCAGCGCGTCGCTTCATGACAGCCCTCGCAGTGAAGGCCGAACTCGCCGGCGTGGCGATCGCGGTGGCAGCCGCTGCAGAGCTCGGAGACCCGGGCGCGAAATCCGCTCGCGTGGCAGGCCTGGCAGGTCACCTTGACGTGCGCGCCGGTCAGCGGATAGCCGGTGCGATCGTGGTTGAACCTGACCTCGGACCAGTTGGTCTCGACGTGGCACGCCGCGCAGTTGGTGGCGGCGGCGCCCTTCCCGAGCGCCGGACCGGGCCAGGCCAAGACCGCGGCGACGATCAGAACGACCGCGGCGCCCCTCATGGCTCGAACCCCTTGAAGTCGCCGTGGTGAAAGTCGACGTGGCACTCCTCGCAGGCGCGCGGCAACGGTCGGTAGCGAACGGTCTGGAGCGTTCGCCCGGCCGCGGTCAGCGTAACGGCGCGGTGGCAATCCCCGCACGGCAGCTGGGCGTGCTTGCCCTGCAGCGGGTAGCTCGTGAAGCGGGCATCGTCATGCCGGAACCCGGTCTCCTTGAAGGTCGTCGTCTGGTGGCAGACGTCGCACCCCTCGGCGCCGCGCGCGACGCCGTCGGAGGGGAGCGTGCTCTGCAGGAACTGCCCCTGATGTTCGTCGCGATGGCAGCCGCCGCAGGAGAGCGGCAGCGGCTTCCAGCGGACCACCGGCACCTCCCCCGCCCGCACCTGCTCCACCCGATGGCAGCTCGCGCAGGGCGCGGTTCGGTGCGCCCCGGTCAGCGGAAATCGGCTGTCGCTGTCGTGGTGGAACGACGTCATGTCCGCGAACGACTTGACGGTGTGGCAGCCGCCGCAGTCGTCCTGCTTGATCTCGGCGTCGAACTGCCCCTCGTGCGGATCCTTGTGGCAGCGGGAGCAGGCCTCCGCCGCGATCTTGGGCCGCAGTACTGCCAGGCTGACGACGACCGGGCGGCGTTGCCGGGCCAGCTTGGCGCGCACCTCGTCCGGGACGCGGGACGACAGGCTCTTGTCGCTTGGGTGGCAGTCGCGACAGGCGGCGACCGCGTGCCCCCCTTCCAATGGAAAGCGCGTCTTGGCGTGGGCTTCCAGCTCATAGCGCGGCGGGGTGAACGCGCTCTCGTCGTGACAGGCGGCGCAGTCGGGCGCCGACCGCCCCGGCAGCGCGGCCAGCTGGCCGAGATGGGCGTCCTGGTGGCAGTCGCTGCATTTGGCGAACGGCAGCCCGCGGAAAACCGCCGGCTGGTGGCCGAAGGGACCGTGGCAGCTCTTGCATCCCACGCTCGCGTGGGCGCCCCGGAGCGGAAAGCGCGTCCGATCGTGAAAGCTCGGCGCCAGATCGCGCGCCGGCAAAATCACGTTCCACCCCTCTTCCGTGTGGCAGCCGGCGCAGTTCGCTCCGAACGAGCCCTTGTGCGGATCCCGATGGCAGTTCTCACAGGTGCCGTGGGCGACCGGCTTCATCTGCATGAACTTCGGATTCCGCGGCGGAGGGAAGATCTGCTTGAACGACGCCCGATCCTCGACGGTGGGGTGGCAACCGGCGCACGGCACCGGCTTGTGCTTCCCGCGCAGCGGGAAGTCGGTCTGCTGATGGTCGAAGGCGCCCAGCGCCGTCTTCCAGAAGAGCGCGTTGTCCCCGTGGCACTTCTGGCAGTCCTTGCCGAGCTGGCCGCGGTGCTCGTCGAAGTGGCAGCTGTCGCAACGCTTGGCCAGCCCCAGATAGGTGGTGCGCCCCGGCTGCGCCGCCAGCATGCGGACGATCGACTGGTCGACGAGCTGGTGACTGGCGTGGCAGCTCTCGCACGACGTCTGGGCGTGGTGGCCGCGCAGGGGCCAGCCGGTCCGCTTGTGATCGAACCCCTTGACGCTCCCGCCGAAGCTGATGAGCGAGAAGTCGCGGCCGCGATGGTCGGGATGGCAACTCTGGCACTGGTTCAGAACAGCCGGGGCCATGTGCCCGTGAAGCCCGTCGCGCTGTTTGAGCTCGGGCCCGAGCTCGGTGTGGCAGGTGAGGCAGCGGCTGGCGAAGCGCGACTCACCCTGCTCGTGGCACGAGTCGCATTGCTTGAGGCCCTTGTTGTCGAGCGCGGCGTGCGCCTTGGCGAGAGGGCCCGGCGAAAAGAATTGGGCCCGAGCCTCCTGGCCGAGTCCCAGCATCAACACCAGCACCACCCCGATCGCCGTCCCGCCACCCAGACCAGGTCTCCTCACGCCTTTCCCATGGGCCCGCTCACGACCAGAGCCACTTGAAGCCGATGCGCAGGCTGATCCAGATGTGCGCAGCGATGAGGCCGACCAGGACCACCGAGAGCGTGACGTGGAAGATTCGCCAGCCGTGCATGAGCCGCTTGAACCCCTGATGGAAATGGAGCTTCACGTCGCCGCGCCGCAGGTCGATCATCTGCGCGCGAAACGCCGGGAAGGCCCGGTGGTCGACGAACCAGGGCTCGAGCCGGCGGATCGCGCGCCGCAACGTCCAGGCGTCGCCCGGCATCCGGAGCAGCAGCGTCCCCAGCGAGGCCGGCAGCGCCCCTGGCGCCTCCGCGAGCGCCGCCAGCCGCGCCAGCGCGGCGGACCGCTCTGTGTCCGCATCGACGCTGGGGAGCGAGGCCAGCGCCGCCACGATCGGCCGCAGCCGCCCGCGCAGCGCCGCCACCCGCTTGGTCTCCTCGGCGTCGACCCGGAAGAGCCCGTAGATGAACCTCCCGAGGAGGCCCGTCACGACCACCACCACCAACGAGACGTAGGTCGCGGTCGCCAGCGGGTTGCCCCAGCGAAAGGCCGAATGAAAGAGGATCACCGCCGGTGTCAGAGTCCCCACGAACACGTGGAAGCGCAGCCAGGGGGCGATCGACCCTCGCCGCTTCAACCAGCGCGCCCGTTTGCGAATCGGGTAGATGAAGTTCAGCAGCATCACGCCGGTGGCGAGGATTCCGATCCCGTGGCCCCAGGATCCGGAAGGCTTCATCAGATCGTGCTGTGGTGACCGGTAGCGGAGCAGGTCCGGCAACAGGTAGTAACGGCCACCCGCCACACCCAAGAAAACCAGGATCGCGACGCCGACCAGCGCGAGCGTCGTCGCGGCCAGCCGCTCGTCTCCCGGAGCGCTCCCCCCGGCGGCGAAGGTGGGGTTGGCCATCGCCTTGTCGCCCCGGTGCCGCCGGATGTCGACACCGACGGTCTTCAGGAAATCCCCCGAGACCTCCCCGCCCAGACAGGCGATCACGAAGTCGTTGGGAACGGTCCTGGTCGTGCCGGCCGTCCTGAGATGAACCGCCGCCGGCTCCACCGCCGCGATCTCGGTCGACATGAACGCCCGCACCCGCCCCGAGGCCCGGAGCGCCTCCATCTTTTGCCGGTTGAGCGCGCGGCCCCGCGCGAACTGGGCGGCGCGATGGACGATCCCGATCTCCGCCGACGTCTCGCCGGCCAGCATCGCGGCCGCCTCCAGCGCCGAATCGCCGCCCCCCACGATCAGCACCCGCTTGCCCTGATACTGGGCCGGATCGACCAGCCGGTAGGTCACCTTCGGCAGACCATCCCCTGGCACGCCCAGCGCGCGGGGGGTGCCGCGGCGGCCGATCGCCAGCACGACCCGCCGCGCCCGCAGGACGCCGCGCGACGAGGTCACCAGAAAGTCGCCCACCTGCCCGGTGACCGAGAGGACCTTGGCCTTTTCGTGGACCTCGATCCCGGCGTCGGCGATGACGCGCTCGAGCGTCGCCAGCAGATCTTCCTTCGCCATGAAGGGGCGCCCGAACCTTCCATGGAATGGCAGGTTGACCGCCTCGGTCATGACCACCTTTTGCCGCGGGTAGTGGGCGATCGCCCCCCCGACCGTGTCCTGCTCGAGCAGCGCATACGAGAGGCCCGCGGCCCGCGCACCGGCGGCCGCCGCGATCCCGGCCGGCCCGGCGCCCACGATGGCGACGTCGACGAGATCCGCGTCCCCGCGCCGCGCCGCCGGACCGAGCGCGGCCCGCACCCGCGCCGCCACCTGCAGGCCCTGGGTGAGCGCATTCTTGATGAGCCCCATCCCCCCGAGCTCGCCCACGATGTAGATCCCGCGGCGGCTGCTCTCGAACGAGCCGTCGATCTCTGGCAGGTCGACGCCCCGCTCCGCCGATCCGAAGACCAGCTTGATGGCGCTGACCGGACACTCGGCCGCGCAACGTCCGTGGCCGATGCAGCTCGAGGGGTTGACCAGCGTAGCCACCCCGTTGATGAGCCCCAGGATCTGTCCCTCCGGACAGGCCTGGATGCAGGAACCGCTGCCGATGCAGACGTCCGGATCGATGACCGGGTGCAACGACTGGGGAACGTTCAGCTCCATCCGGACGGCTTCGTCCAGGGTCGCCCGCGCCCGGCGATGCTCGCGGCGCCGGACGACGAGGTAAACGAGCGCCACGACGAGCGCGACGCCCACGAACAACAGCGACCACGCCCCAGGTCCCAGCGTCAGCAGGCGCGTCGTCAGGGCCAGGGCGGCAGACCGCGGTGTCACCGAACGTCCCTAGTCGCTCGGCGCCCCATGGCAGTTGTAGCAGGAGGTCGAGTCGTAGGAGTAACCGGCGACGCTCGCGTGGTTCGTCGCCTCCACGTCCGAGCTGTGGTCGTGGCAGGTGATGCAGGTGAATGTCGACGAGGTGGTGGGGTCCTGATGGCAATCGCTGCAGGCCAGCGATCCGTGGGCAGCATCGGTGATCGGGAAGTACTTGAGACTGTGCTCGTCGGGCGTGATGGCTGCCTCGTTGCCGGTCGGGTGGCAGGAGAAGCAGGCCGACGATTGGTAGGTGAACCCGGTGATGTAGACGTGCCGCATGTCGGCGAGCGCCTCCGAGTGGTCGTGGCAGGAGATGCAGGTGAAGTCGGCGAAGGTGTCCGTGCTCTGGTGGCAGTCGGAGCAGACCTGCGCCGCGTGGTTGGTGCCGTCGCCGATCGGGAAGTAGATCGCGTGGGAGTCACGGGTGATCGGGGCAGCGATCCCGGCCTCGCCCCCGTCCGAGCTCGCCGGCGCCGGGGAGGTCTTCAACAGGACCTCGTTGCACCCGCCGATCGCCAGGAGCGAGGCGAGGATGATCGCGCCGCAAAGCGGGCGCCCACGCGTCGATCTGAAGCTCCTAAAGCCACCAACCTGCATGTGATCAGACCTGACTGAATCAACCGTTCGCTTGCTGCAACTTGTTGAAAATGCTCTTACCTCTGACTACCTGTCAAGACGCATCCAGTGCCGGAAGGACCGGCGGATAACCGCGTGGTATTCCGGAAATTAGCCAACGACTGCACGTACTTCCCGGCCGACGCACTGCACACTCCGAGTATGTGACCAGGTAGGTCGCGCCCCGTCGGAAGACAAGGCGGCCGCCGCGAAAATTCTCCCGCAGCGTGTCAGGAAGTCGCGAAAAATCGGAGCGCGTTCTCGCCCAGGAGCTTGGTCAGGCGAGCGCCCCGCCAACCCCGGCGCCACAAGATCTCGGTGAGCCGCGGCAGATCTCCGGCGTCGCGCAGCCCCCGCGGCAGCGGCAGGAAGCCGTCGAAGTCGGAGCCCAGCGCGACGCAATCCTCGCCGCCCACCCCGGCCACGTGCTCGATGTGATCCGCCACCCGCTCGAGCGTGCAGAACGTCCCCCCGAGATACGGCGCGACGAAGATGACGCCCACCACCCCGCCGCGCGCCGCCAGGGCGCGGATCTGATCATCGTCCAGGTTGCGCGGGTGTGGGTAGGCGCCGGCGGCACCGGAGTGCGACGAGAACGGCGGCCGCTCGGCCCGTTCGACGATTTCCCAGAAGGTCTTGCGGCTGGCGTGCGCGACGTCGAGGCGGATCCCGGCGGCGTCGCAGGCGCGGACCAGGACGCGCCCCTGGTCGGTGAGGCCGCGATCGCGCGCGGCGGCTGTTCGGCAGGAGGTGCCGGCGCCGCTGTCGCGCTCCCACAACGGCCCCAGGAACATGACGCCCGCCTCGGCCAGGCGGGCGACGCCCGCCTCGACGTCGTCGTCGATGGCGTAGCTCCCCTCGACGCCCAGGAACAGCGCCACCCGTCCCGCCGCGCGCGCCGCGCGGATCTCGCCCGCGTTGCGCGCCAGCGTCAGCACGTCGGGATGGAGCGCGCAGAGCTCACGGGCGCGATCGAGCTGCCGCCAGAACCGCCGCCGCCCCGGATCGATCCGAAAGCCCGAGAACATCAGGCAACCGAGCGCGTCGAGGCCCCCCCGCTTGATGCGCGGCAGATCCAGATCCAACCGGAGCGGGTTGTAGAACGTCGCGGGCCCGTGCTCGCGCGCGAAGTCGTAGCTCGAGTGGGTGAGCTTGGTGAGGACGTCATTGTGAAGATCGACGACCAACGCCGCGGCGTGTGCAGCCGCGGCCTCGCCGCTCACCTCGATCGGATAGCCACGCACCGACGGACTGTTTCCACGCCCTAGGGCGTGCTGAACGGGTTCTTCAGCTCCGCGGGTGTCGGCTCGCCTGGTACGTCGATCTTCCGATGGAGCGGATCGGCCTTCGTCTCGGCCCCCTCGTGGCGGTGGTGCGGGCGGGCGGTCTTCTCCGCGGCCTCGGCGGGGGCCACCGTCGGTTCCGTGTGCGCAACCGGCGCCGCCGCGGACGGCGGGAGTGGCGCCGGGACTGCCGCGGCGGGGCTCAGGGTCGCCGTCGCGGCCGCGGCGGTCGGCTTTGCAAGCGCTGCCGCCGGCGTTGTCGCGGCGGCGGTCTCGGCGGACCTCTGGTGTCCACCGCGCAACGCCAGCACCAGCGCGAGCACCACGGCGACCGCCCCGGCGACAGCGAGCGCGAGCTTGGCCCTGGCGCTCAAGCTCCCGGCGGGGCCCTCGGCGCGTTGAGGCCGCTCGTCCTCGAACGTTCCCACCGGCGGTGACACCGAGATCGCGGTCTTCGAGTGGCGTGCGTCGGCGTTCGCTTCGGTGAGGCGCGGGTACTTCAGCGACGCCTGCGGCGGGCTGAAGACGTTCGACGGCTCGAACGGCACGCCGCCCGCGGCGCCGAGCGCCTGATAGAAGGCGTCCATGTCCGACCAGCGCTTGTCGCGATCCTTCTCCATCGCGCGCAGGCAGACCGCCTCGACGTCGGCGGGGATGTCCAGATCGGGGCGGCGCTTGCGCGGCGGCACCACCGGCTCGAGCAGATGCTTGGTCAGGATCCCCATGAAGCTATCCGCGGTGAATGGCACCGCGCCGGTCAGCATGTGGTACATGATGCAGCCGACGGCGTAGACGTCGACCCGGTGGTCGGGCGGATGTCCCTGCGCCTGCTCGGGCGACATGTACTCGGGCGTCCCGAAGATCATCCCGGTCTGGGTCAGGCGCGGCCCCTCGTTGTCGTCGGCGCTGACCACCTTGGCGATGCCGAAGTCGAGCACCTTGACGAAGTCGGCCCGCCCCTCGCGGTCGACGAGATAGACGTTCTCCGGCTTCATGTCGCGGTGGATGATCCCGTGGCTGTGCGCCGCGCGCAGCGCCTTGGCGATCTGCATCAGGATCGGCCGGGTGCGCGCCCAGGGCAGCTGCTTCTCCGCCCGCAGCGTCTTGCCCAGATCCCGCCCGTCGAGAAACTCCATCGCGATGTAGACCAGACCGTCCGCGGACTGGCCGAAGTCGGAGATGTCGATGACGTTCTCCTGGCCGATGCGCGAGGCGCTCTTGGCCTCCTGGAGAAAACGCGCCACCAGATCGGGCCGGCGGGTGAGGTCCTGAAACAGGATCTTGAGCGCGACCCGCTTCTCGATGAGGGCGTGCTCCGCCTGGTAGACGGCGCCCATCCCCCCCTCGCCCACCTTGCGGATGATGCGGTAGCGCTCGGAGACGACGGTGCCGATCAGCGGATCGTCACTGGGCGGCGGACTGGCGTCTCCCACGGGCATCGAGCGGCCAATTTATCACGCGGGCGCGCTACGACTCCAGCGCGCGCGCCAGATCGTCGAGCTCATCCGAGACGGCGAACTGCAGCAGGGCCATCGCCTCGGGGCTGGCCGCGATCGCCGCCAGCGTGAGCCCCGGTCCCCCGGCTCCAGGCGCCGCCAGGATGGTGCCGGAGATCTCCAGGATCACCGACAGCGCGGCCGGCAGATCGGCCGCGGCCAGGAGACCGACCGCGTTGGCCGTATCGCGCGTGGCGGCGTGGAGAGCTGCGAGGTCGAACGCCCCGGCGCTTTCGACCGCGAACGGCATCACCTGCGGCTTGAGCTTGCGCGGGATCGCCCGCTCCGCGCGGGCCATCTCGGGGGCGATCAGGTTCTCACGCACCTCGGCGTGCGCGTAGTCGGGGACGAACTGCCGGATGATCCCCACCAAGAGCGCGCCTGCCTCTTCAGGCGAGACCGCCAGGATGGCGTCCAGGTTGGTCGACGTCAGACGCAAGGTGCGGGCCGCCGCGAAGCGCATCGCCGCCGGGCCCAGCTCCTCGAGCGGCGCGCCGATGATGATGGCCGGCGGGCTTCCCGGCTCCGCGCGGAGCGGGATCGGTCCGGCGGCCGCGGGCAGTGTCTTGACGTAGAGCTCGAAATCCCCGACGCCCAGCTCAGCCGCGACGGCGTCGAACAGCGGCCGCGGCGGCGTGCCCCGCGTCCTGCGATCGGCCTTGCTGACCCCATGTCGCGCCAGACGCTGGGTCAGCTCCTGTCCGCTCGGTCGGAGCAGTGGTCCGAGCTGCCGCAAGAGCTGCCGGATCCCGGGCGGCAGGTCTTCTGACGAAAAGACCCGATCGTCGACCTCGGGTCGCCGGAGCGCCGCCAGACTCCGCCCGGGTCGGGACGCGGCACGAAGTCCCTCCTTCATTCCGCCGCCCAGGGCGGCGACCAGCTGAGCCGCGGCCAGCGCCGCGTGGGGCCGCTCGCGCGCGGCCTGCAAGGTCGCGAGCGCCCGCAAGGTCTCCAGCTGCGGTCCGCCGGGGCTCCCCAGATCTTGGCGGTGCAACCGGACGGCGCGATCGAGCACGGCCCGGCGCCCGGTCTGATCGCGCGCCCGGTCGAGCAGCTGCGCCAGCGCGCCGACCGCGGCCAGGTCGCGCGGCGCCTCGTCGACCACGCGGCGCAGCTCGACGCCGGACCGCCGGAGATCGCCCGTCTGCATCAGGATCTCACCCAGCCGGATCCGGGTCTTGTGCCGGCGGGTGGCATCGGGCTCGCGCGCGACCAGCCGTTCGGTGAAGGGGAGCGCCCGCTTGGCGTCCCCCTCGGCGACGGTCAGGTCCGACAGGGCGCGCAACGCCTCCAGGTTGTCGGCGTCGACGGTGAGAACGCGTTCGTAGGCGGCCGCCGCCCGCTTGGGGTCGGGCGCGCGGCTGGAATAGATCTCGCCGAGGCGCAAGAAGATCCCGCGCAGCATCGCTGGATCGCGCTCGACCACCGCGCGCCGCAGGTAGATCTCGCCTGCCTCGCCCCAGGCCTCGCGGCTCCAGAGCAGCTCCGACAGCCGCTCGAGCGCCCGGGCGTGCTCCGGCTGCCGGCGCAGGACCGCCTCCAACTCCTCCCGCGCGGCGCCAGAGTCGCCGAGCTTGCCTGCCAAAAGGTCGGCGCGGGCCAGCCGGAGCGAGGTGACCTCGAACGGATTTCCCGCCACTTCGATCCGCGCGGCGAGCGCGGCGGCCAGCGCCGGCGCGTCGTCCAGCTCGGCGAGCAGCGCGCGCATCCGTTCGAACGCCGCGTCGTGCGCCGGATCGACGGCCAGCGCCGCCCGCAAGAGCCCGAGCGATCGCTCCCGCTCGGGCGGAGTCGCCTCCAGCGCCAGCGCCGCCGACAGCAGCAGCGCGCGCACCCGGTGTGCCGGGACCAGCAGGCAAGCCGCCTCCGTTTCCGAGGCGCCGCTGGTCGCCGCGCTGTCGCCCGTCCGCGCGGCGGCGATCCGCAGGGCGCGGGCGGCGGGAAGAAAAGCCGGCTCGGCGGAGAGCGACGCGCGCCAGCTCTCCACGGCGGCGCCGGGATCGCCCGCGGCCTCCTCGAGTCGAGCCCGCTCCGCCAGGGCGGCCGCGGCAGAGCGACGATCCGACTCCGCGGCGCCGAGGCGAGCTGTCGCGGCCGTCAGCGCCCGCGAACGAACGAGCGTGTCGGCGGCCGCGCCCGCGGCCCGCGCCAACGTCAGCGACGGAACCGCGTCGGCGTTCGCCCGCACGGCCCCCTCGGACAGTCGGTCCGCCGCCACCTCGTCGCCATGACCCTCGGCGACCAGTGAGGCAAACGCCAGCGTCCCGGCACCCGCCACCGCCTCGTGCGGCGGCGCGGCGGCCAGCGCGACGACCAGATCGTCCCAGCGCCCCGCAGACGCGGCGTCGGCGATCGCTGCCGTCGCAAGCCGCGAATCCGCCGCCGCGCGATCAGGCGGCTCGGCGAAGAGCCCGCGCGGCAAGGGCGCCACCCCAGGTAGATTGATCCGAGCCCCCGCGCGCCGAGCGTCAGCCCCGAAACGGCCATCGCCCAGGATTCGCAGCGCCTCGCCGGCGACCTCCGCCGAGCCGATCGCGGCGCGCGCCTCCGCGACCGCCAGCGACAGCGCGTCGTCGCGCCCCCCGGGTGCAACCGGCAATCCGGCCAGGGCACGCAGGCCGGCCTCGCTGCCGGAAGCCGCGGCCGCCCGCGCCACCGCCGAGCGCGCCTCGGGATCGGCGCTGGCGGCCGCAAGAATCTCCAGCGCCCGCCCCAGCGCTCCCGCGCGATCGCCACTGAGCGCGAGCGTGCTCGCCGCCGCCAGCGCCATCGTCCGGCTGAAGGCCGAGATCTCTGAAGAGGCCGACCCGACCCGGGCCATCGCCGCCGCCGCCGCCGCGGCGTCGACGCCCGGCTCCGCCACAAAGAGACCCAGCGCCAGCGGATGCCGGGCAACGATCTCGAGGGCGCGCGCGAGCGCCCGCACGCGCCCCTCCCCGTCGGCCTCGCTCTCTGGCGCGCTCGCTGGCGACGGGAGCGACGTGGCGCGCCGGAGCGCCAGCCAGGCCCGTTGCGCCGGATCGCGGGTGACGGCCTCGGCGGCGGCGAGCGCGGCCTCGAACGCCGCCCGATCCCCTGCCCGTTCTGCCAGGCGTGCCACGGCCGACGGTCCGAGGGCGAGCGCCGCCTCGGACAGCGCACCGCCCTCTCCTGCGCCGAGCGCCGCGAGCGCGCGCGCCGGATCGCTCGGTCCGAACTTGGCAGCCGCCGCGGCGCGCAGCCCGGGAGCGAGGCGGCTCGCCTCCCAGACCTCGGCGCCGAATCCCAGGGCCGCCGCGGCATCGCTGCGCCGACCGGCGCGCGCGTCGGAGGCGGCCGCGATCCAGAACGAGGCCGATTCGGGCGCCGACTCCAGGGCGGTCTGGAGCGCGGCGCGCGCGTTGAGACCGCTGCCGGAGGCCTCGCGGGTCGCCGCCAGCGCCAGCGCGGCCTCCGCCCGGCGTGCCGGATCGCCGCGCAACCAGAGATCCAACGTCGTGGCCTCCAGCGCCAGGTCGTCGGTGACGACCGCGATCTCCTCGGCCCAGAGCGCGAGGGGAACAGCGTCCGGGTGCTCTTCGATCGCCGGTGCGAGCAGCGCAGCGGCCGCCTCGTGCTCACCACGACGCACCAGATCACCCGCTTCGATCCAGGAGAGGTTGGCCGCGGCCGCCGGCGCGGTGGCCGACGCGCGCAGGCGCGACAAGCTCGCCGCGTCGAGCGCGACCTTGGCCATGACCTCGAGATCGATTCGATCGCGCGCGGCCGCCGCCGTGGGCGCCGAGAGGCCGCTCAGCAGCGCGAGCGCCCGCGCGACGTCGCCGCGCCGGCGCGCCCGGACCGCCGCCCACCGGGCGACCGCTTGGGCCAGCGCCGATCCCGCCGGCAAAGCGGCCAGGATCTGGTCGAGCTCGGCGGTCCCCCCGGTCTTGTCGGACCTTTCAACTTTGGCCCCCGCGCCGCGCAGATCGAGCCGCGCCGCTTCGCGCAGACGGCCGAGGATCCTCTCGCGTGACGTCGAATTCGGGTTGGGATCGGTCTTGAGGTCCAGCTTGCGCGCCGCGGTTCGGTACGCCGCGGCGGACACGGCGTCGCGCGCCACCACGGAGAAGCGCGCCGCCTGTTCGAGAAACGCCGGTCCAAAGCCGCCGCCGAGAACCCGCCCGGCCGCCGCGAAGGCCGCCGCCGCGCCGCCCGGCGTGCCCCCGCGCAGCGCCTCCTCGGCGACCGCCAGCGCGCGCGCCGCGCCGGCGGGGATCGCGTCGACGGCCACCGCCGGCAGCGCCCCTCGGCGCGCCAGCGTCCACTCGGCCGAAAGCGCACCGTAAAACGCCCGCTCCTCGGCGGTTCCCGCCGCCATCGCCAGCCGCGCCCACAGCGCGTGCGCCTCGTCGACGTCACCGACGCTCTCGGCGAGACGGGCGCGCGCGCGCAGCGCGTCCGGCGCGGTCGGGGCGCGGGCCAGCGCCTCGTCGTAACCGCTGGCGGCTTCGGCCGTCTCCCCGGCGACCTCCGCCGCTCGGGCGGCCGCCGTCAGCAGCCCCGCCGCCAGGACCGGCGTCTCGGCCGAGCCGCTCTCCGCTTGAAAGAGACGCGCCTCTTCCAACCAATCTTCGCGCGAGGTCGCCGGTGGATCGGCGCGCTCCGGCACCGTCACCAGGGCCTGAATTCCCGCCTGCCAGATCTCGGCCTCCATCTCGGGAAGGATCGGCGCGAAGAGCGCGGGCGTTTCGCTCTCCGGCTCGCCCTCGCTTTCCACCCGGGCCTCGACCCGCGCTCTGGGGTTGATCCCGGCGGCGGCGGCCCCCGCGGGAACCTCCAGCGTGACCTCTTCGTCGAGGGCCGGCACCGTCGGATCAGTGGCCGGTGCCTCTTCGAACAGATCTTCGAACAGACCCTCGACGTCGACCGCGCTGTCGTCGGATCCTTTGTGGCCGGCCGAGGGCGGTTTCTTCTCGGAGGCCATCAGCGCCCTCCTCCCTCGACGGCGTGCCGGAGCGCCGCGTAGCGCTCTCCGAGCGCGAAGCCCAGCAGATCGAGCGCCGCCGGATTGCCGGGCACTGCCTTGGCCCCGCCGGCGATGGCCACCGCGGCGGCAGACGGATCGCCGCAGACCAGGAGACCGAATCGATCGGCCGCCCGCAGCGTGGCCGTCCGCCAGGCCTCGAGATCGAACGGCTCGAAGCCGAAGCGCGAAGCCTGCAGGGTGAGCGACTTTCGATCCTTGCGCCCGAGCGCGCGCGTGACGTCGCGCAGGAGGCTCTCGGTCGGCTGCGGCAACCCCGCGGGAACCTGCGCGCCCGCCAGCAGGGCCGCGCAGGAAAACAGCGGCGCCAGCTCGGCGGCGCTCGTTCGCTCGAGGACGACCGCGTGCTCGGCGATGAGGCCGAGCGCCCGCCCGACCTGAAATCGCAGCCCGGGCGACGACAGCGCGTCGGAGGCCAGAATCAGGGTCGATTCGGGGCCGTTGTCGACCGGGACGGCGGGAGGCGCCCCTCCCTCGCGCGCCACGAAGAGCCCGAGCCGCGCGACACCGATGGCCGCGGCCGCCGCACCGATCCAGGCGACGCGGGGCGCGATCTCGGGGCCGAGCGGCGCCGGGCGCGGGCGCGGCGGCGGCGGAAAGATCGCCGCCACGGCCTCCTGCAGGAGCGGCCAGACCTCCGCGACGAAGCCGCCCGCCGCTCGATCGGCGATCTCGGTGAGGAACGCGCGCCCCGTCTTCGGCGCGACGGCGGCCGGTGCCCGCAGCGGCGAGGCGCGACCGCTGGCCAGCGCACGCACGTTCTCGACCGCGGCCTCGGCATCCGGGTCGGCGCCGGCGCTGCCGCGCTGACGGGCCTCTGCCAGCCATTGCCCGAGCCGCTCCAACCGTCGCACATCGAGCGGTGTGCCGGCGAGCGCTCGCCTCAAATCAGCGATCTCCCGCTCGACGACCTCCAGCGCGCCCCGCGCGTCGGAGGCGGTGTCATGAAGCGAGACCAGCGTCGCCGCGCCCGGGCCGAGCGGATCCAGATCGGCGGCCTGACGAAACGCCGCCGCGGCTCTGGACGGGTCGCGCGCGACGTCTCGTTCAATTTCCCCGATCTTCAGGAACAGCGCGGCCTGCGCCCGCGGGTCGCCGAGACGCGTGGCAGCGCCCCGGAGCGCCTCGACCGCCCCGCGTACGTCCCGGCGGCGCAGATGGACCTCGGCCAGGCGTTCGAGCGGCGCCGGATCACCCGGTCGGGCCAGGGCCGCGAGGCGGAGCGTCTCGATGGCCCGCACCGGCTCGCCGCCCGCCTCGTACGAAGCGGCCAGGTCCAGCTTGGCCGCCGCCACCCGGTCTGCGTCGTCGTCGCCGGCTGCGGCCAGGTAGCGTTCGAGCCAAGAGGCCGCCGCGCGCGGATCCTGATCGGCCAGCGCCCCCTGCGCCAGTTCGTGCAGTGACGCCAGGTGATTCGGGTTGATCTTCAAGATCTGCTTGAAGTCTCCAAAGGCCGCCCGGCGATCCTCGAGCAACGTCAGGCGGTGCTCCGCCCGCTCGAACAGCAGGGCCATCCGCTCGCCTCCGGTCAGCGTCCCGGCCGCCAACCGATAGGACAGGAGGCCGTCGAACGTGGCGGCCCGTCCGGGCGCGCCCAGGTCCCGCCGGAGGAGCGCCTGGACCCGCGCGTA
>Ga0210388_10001103_pt1 | contig 21432 bp, 5 predicted proteins | sample IncBWC19OmetaG_FD_155485 | JGI IMG/M metagenome (GOLD analysis project Ga0210388, IMG submission 155485) | Forest soil microbial communities from Barre Woods Harvard Forest LTER site, Petersham, Massachusetts, United States - Inc-BW-C-19-O ... | reverse complement strand
GAGTGGGACATTGCCAATGGCGCGTTGGTCGCAGGATTCTGGGGCACCGGCAATCTTACCATTCAAAACGGCGGCTATGTAAATAGTGAATCAAGTGATGGCAGTGATGTTTCCGTGTATCTCGGTTATCATTCGCCGGCGTCCGGCAATGCTCTGGTCACCGATCTTGGTTCGCAGTGGGATATCAGTGGTGGTTCGGCAGTTGTTGGCCGCAGCGGTACCGGCAATCTGACGGTTGCCAATGGCGGCTTTGCCAACATCACCGGCGAAGATGGCAGCGATTTAAGTCTGATTCTCGGCCAAAATCATAATGGCAGCGGCTATGTGACTGTCACCGACGCATACGGCGTCACGGTGTGCCATGTGACCACCGTCACCCCGTCCAACCTCACGGTTTCCAGCGGCGCAGTTGCTGTTGGTTATGACGGCTACGGCAATCTAACCGTCGCCAATGGCGGCTTCGCCAGCCTTTCCGGTGAAGATTCCGGCAACATCGCCCTTTATCTCGGTTACAATTCCACCTGCGCCACCGGCAATCTCACCGTTACGGATGTGAATGATTACTCGCACTGGTGCCAGAATACTTACACCCAGTCCGAACTCGACGTGACCAGCGGCGCCACCATCGTTGGCTACAATGGCACGGGCAACTTCCTCGTTGCCAAGGGCGGTTACGCCAATTTGTCCGGCAACGACGAGAGTGGAATCTGCGGTGACGGGGTAGCTTTGTATATCGGTTATTCCAACACCTCCACCGGCAATGTGACGGTGGATGGTTACGAATCGAATTCCGGCGATACCTCCACATTGTATGTTGGTTCCGGTGCAGTCATGGTGGGTTATAACGGTACCGGCGGCTTGAGCTTCACCAATGGCGCTTATGGCAATCTTGACGGCACGGACGGCCACGGGGTGGCACTCTATGTCGGCTATGAATCCAATGGGAATGGCACCGTGTCGGTTGATGGCAATTCCACCAACAGCTCGTCGGAATTGGATGTCTACGGTGGCGCGACCATCGTGGGTTACGATGGCAATGGCACTCTTTCCATCACCAATGGCGGAACTTTTTACCAGAAAGGCAATGACAACCGCGACATCGGCCTTTACCTCGGTCGCGAATCCGGCAGCACGGGTAACCTTTCCATTGATAATGGCGGATATCTTGCGGTTCATGATGGTGCCACGGCCATCGGCTACCGCGGCAATGGCACTTTGAGCATCACCAACGGTGGTGAATTGCATATCAAAAACACCAACAATAGCGGACTGGGTGTTGTGATTGGCTGGCATGGCAGCGCTTCCGCCAATGCCACGGTCTCGGATTATAATATGTCCTCCGGCAATAGCTCCACCCTCGAAGTTGATTCCGGCTCGCTGGTGGTTGGCAACTGGGGTTATGGCAATTTGACGGTTACCAACGGCGGCTATGTGAATAGCACCGACTATGACAGCGACTCCTTCGGCCTGGTCATCGGTCGCGGTGCCAATGGTGTCGGCAATCTGTCCGTGCAGGATTATTTCCTCTATGTCGACCTGTGCTGCAGCAATAATAATCTGCTGCAACGCTCCACCACGACAATCAGCGGTGGCGCGCTGGTGGTGGGCGGCGAAGGCACGGGCACGATGAACATCGTCAACGGCGGCTTGGTTAATGCCACCAGCAACGGGGATCACAACCGCTTCGGTGCAGTTATCGGCTACAGTTCCGGCTCCACGGGCAACGTCACGGTGAGCGATGCAATCTTCGTGGATCCCAACATCACCAATAACAACATCACCGGCAATTTCGAATCACAATTCAACATTACCGGCGGCGCGCTGGTTGTCGGCTACAATGGCAACGCCACCCTGACGGTTCAAAACGGCGGGTATGTTGATGCCTCGGGCGACGACTCCGACGAGCACGGCGTCACCGCCAACGGCGCCTATATCGGCTACAATACCGATGGTATTTGCACCACCGCTTCCATGATCGTCACCGATGTCGAATCGACCACCGGATTGCAGTCGGAATTCGATGTTAGTACTGGCGCGTTGGTTGTCGGCTATAATGGCGCGGGTTCTCTTTCCATCCTGAATGGAGGCTTGGTGTATGTGGATGGCCGCGATCGCAGCGAAATCGGGCTCTACCTGGGCAGCCAAGACAGCTCCAATGGCAGCCTCACCGTTTCCGGGGTCAACATCACCAATAACAGTTCCATTACTTCAGAACTTCACGTCGACAACGGTGCGGCCATTATCGGCGGCAATGGTTATGGCAATTTGACCATCGCCAACGGCGGCTATGTGGATCTTTCCGGCGAGGACACCAACGACACGGGTCTCTATATCGGCAAAGGTGGCGATGGCTCGGGCGATGTATTTGTGGACGGCATCTTTATCCAGCATATTATGTGTGGCCCCACTTTCACCATTCCTTCGGAATTGGATGTGGACACCGGCTCAGTCGTTGTTGGCTTTGATGAAGCCGGCAATCTCTCCCTCACCAATGGTGGTGTGGCTTACTTCGATGGCAGCGACGGTAGTGGTGTCGGCCTTTACCTCGGCTATAATAACGGCGTAACCGGCAATGTTTTGGTGACAGGGTTTGTTCCTGGTGTTGAGCCGAGAATCGTGCCCGATGCGCGCCTCGGCGCCGAATCGAGCTTGTTTGTCGAAGTCGGTGCGACGGACATCGGCTACGATGGCACCGGAAACCTCAATGTGGCCAACGGTGGCTTGGTTGAACTTTCCGGAAACGATTCCAAAGAAATTGGCCTCTACCTCGGTCGCAAGAGCGATGGCTCCGGTTATGTGACCGTCAGCGACTTCCGCTCCGAATTTAATGTCGAAAGCGGTACAGCTGTCATTGGCTACCGCGGCTACGGCAACCTGAGCCTGCAAAATGGCGGCGAATTTGACTTCAGCGGTCTGGATGGCAGCAACGTTTCCCTCTACTTGGGCTACCACGGTAGCGCCACGGGCGAAGTGACTGTGGACAATGCTTCTGGAGAAGTTGACAACGGCGCCACAGTCATCGGCGGCTGGGGCTCGGGCAATCTGACGGTGCAAAATGGTGGCGAAGTGGACACCTATGGCACCGATACCAACGGATTCGGCATTTATGTCGGTCGTCACAGCGCGGGTTCGGGCAACATCACCGTGGATGGCGGTGATTCCAGCTTGTACGTAAACGATGGCGCGCTGGCAGTAGGCTACCGTGGCACCGGTAATTTGACCATCACCAACGGCGGCTATGTGGAAACCGACGACTCCAATAACAGTGGTATCAGCGTCTACCTCGGTTACCACGGCAGCGCAACCGGCACTGCGCTGGTCGATAATTCCGAATTGGATGTCGATGGCGGCGCACTGGCGATCGGTTATTGGGGCACGGGCAATATGACCGTGCAAAACGGCGGCGAGCTGAAAGTGTTTAGCTCGGACAGCAATGATAACGCCGTGATCCTCGGTGACCACGGTCCGTCCAACGGCAGCCTGAATATCGATGGAATTGGTTCAAAGCTTTTTGTCAGTGATGATGCAGGCGCAATTGTTGTGGGTGACCATGGCAATGGTACTTTGACACTAACCAACGGGGGTAAAATTTATACGGAAGGTAACAATGAGAGTGGCACCTCGGTATACTTGGGCTACCACGGCAGCGCGACGAGCACGACCACCGTTGACCATTCCTACTTTGGCATCGAAGGCGGCGCCTTGGACATGGGCTATTGGGGCTCGGCGAATCTGACGATTCAAAATGGCGGTAAAGTCAAGGTGTACGGTTCAGACAACAATGGCAACGCGGTCATCCTGGGCGTACATGGTCCTTCCTCGGCCAACGTCACGGTTGATGGCCACCACTCCGAACTCGTTGTTGAAAGTAATGCGGGTACCTTGGTTGTGGGTGAACGCGGCACGGGCAATTTGAGCGTTACCAACCACGGCTTGGTTGAAGCGGCGGATGGTTTACTGCTGGCCGATCAGTCGGATGCAACCGGCAACGTTAGCATCACCGATCACGGTGTGTTGGCAGTCGGTGACTCCTTGGATGCTGGCGACGGCAGTTACAGCTTCTTCATGGATGGCGGCACCTTGCGCGCCCTCAGCAATTTCTGCACGAGCATCAACATTTGCCTGGCGGCTTGCTTTGGTAATAGCATCGTCGACACCTACGGCTACGATGTGTCCGATTACGGCAACATTTCCGGCAGCGGCACTTTGCAGAAGAACGGCGACGACAACCTGACGCTCTTCGGGGTGAACAGTTACTCCGGCGACACCATTGTGACCGATGGCAATTTGATCTTGGACGGTTCGGATAACGGCAACCTCACCGGCGGCGGCAACCTGATTGTTGGCGACTACCGTCACAACGATGGCGGCTTCATCGCCCAAAACAGCGCGAACATTGATGTCAATGACTTCATCATCGGCGACAATCACCGCTCCTCCGGCAATGCGACGATCGATAATTCCTCCGTCACGGTGGAAGACATCCTCACTGTTGGCAATTCCGGCCACGGCAGCCTGACGATTCAGAATTATGGCTCAGTCAGCGTGGAAGATTATGACAGTAACGGCAACAGCTTGATCGTGGGCGCCAACGACCACGGTCATGGCTATGTGACCATCACCGGCAATGACGGCTTGGGCAATGTATCGCAACTGGTGTTGGACGGCGGCGCGGCGGTTGGCCAAAACGGCCACGGCAGCCTGACCATCAGCAATGGCGCCACTTTCCAGGTGAATAATTCGAATGATAATTTTGCCGCACTCGACATTGGTGTGAATTCCGGCAGCAACGGTCACGTTACCCTCTCGGATGCCAACTCCACGCTCAGTGTCAGTGGACTCATTGTAGTCGGCGACAACGGCACGGGCACATTGACCATTGCCAATGGTGCTTCGCTTCTGGGCGGCACCAGCTTTGCGATTGGCTTGAATTCCGGCTCCAACGGCACCGTTACGGTGACGGACAATAACACGGTAATGAATTTCAACACCCTGACCACGCAGATTGGCGAAGCGGGCAACGGTACTTTGAGCATCGCCAACGGCGCCACGGTGAACAGCAATTACTCGGACGGCTCGGCGGCCGCTTACGTTGGTTATTCCAATTATGGCAACGGCACCGTGAGCGTGGATGGCTCGGGATCCACGTGGAATGTCAATGGCGCATTGATTGATGGTGTCAATGGCAATGGCACGGTGAGCGTCACCAACGGCGGCAATGTCAGCGTTAATGGCAGCCTGACTGTCGCGGAAGGCCTTGGACCCAATCAAGGCAACATCACCAACAGCTCGGTGAGCGTGGATGGCCATCACTCGAAATTGTCCGTCGGCGGCTATACTTACTTGGGCTATCAAGGCAATGGCAGTCTGACCATCACCAACGGTGGCCGGGTCACGCTCGGCAATAATAGTAGTTTCACTTTGTCTATGGGTGGAACTAGCGCCGGCGAAGTTGGCAATTTGAGCATTGATGGCTGGCGCTCCAAACTGGATGTTGAAGGCGAACTGATCGGGTACAACGGCACGATGAATATTACGGGTGGCCGGGTGGATCTCGAAAACTACGTCTACGCGGGTTACGGCATCGGCGAAAACGCCGGCACCTTCAACTTCGTGCAAAGTGGCGGCAAAATGGAATTTTCGAATTCTTCCGCAGCGTTTTATCTGGGCATCTTCACGGACGGCAAGGGAACTTACACGCTCTCCGATGGCAAGTTCATTAGCGATGGCGCCGTTTATGTAGGCCTCCTAGGCGGCAACGGCACGTTCACCCAGAACGGTGGCAAATTCTTCCAAAACAATAATGCTTCTCTAAGCGTCGGTTTTGACGGTGGTACCGGCACGATCAATATTAATGGTGGATTCTTCGACCTTAACAGCGGTGAATTGGTAATGACTAATGATGCGAATGGCACAGCCACGGTCAATCTCAATGGTGGCACCCTCGCTACCGCCCAAGTTGTTAATCAAGGCGAATCAGCTGGTTCCTTGGCCACACTTAACTTCAACGGCGGTGTCCTCAAGGCCACGGGTGACAGTTCCGACTTCCTCTCCAATTTTGACGACGGCGAAGCAGTGGTGAAGCTTGGTGGCGCATTCATTAACTCGAGCCACTATGACATCACCATCAACACCGATCTCGCTGGCGTCGGCGCGCTGACCAAACTCGGCTCGGGCAACTTGACCCTGACCGGCACGGACACTTATCGTGGCGGCACCAACGTCCTCGACGGCACGCTGATCATGGACGGCACCAACTTTGGTGAAATCGTGCACTCCGTGGCCAACGTCACGGTCGATGCCACGAACTGCAACAGCGCGCTGTTCCTCATCCAAAATGGCGGCACCGTCATCAGCCAGGATGGTTTGATTGCCAATAGTTCCTGCTCCACGGGCGCAGTCACGGTTACGGACGGTGGCTCGCTCTGGCACAACAGTGGTGATGTGTACGTTGGTGTGTATGGCAACGGTACTTTGAATGTGCTCAACGGCGCGGAAGTGATCGATAACAATGGCGACATCGCCGAATACTCGAACTCCACCGGCACGGTCACGGTAGACGGCGAGGGCACGCTCTGGAAGAATAGCGGCACGCTCACCGTGGGTGATCATGGCAACGGCACGCTCAACATCACCAACGGCGCCAGTGTGACCCAGACCTTGGGCGACGCCACCATCGGCCTCGGCTACTGCGCCAATGGTTCAGTGCTCGTCACAGATGTCACGCAAGATGACACGGCCTCGTCGTGGGTCATCGGCGGCAATTTGGTCATCGGCGCGTATGGTATTGGTGATTTGACGATTACCAATGGCGGCTTTGTCCGCGCCAATGATGTTACTGTGGCCCAATATTGCCCCAGCACCGGTTCCTTGGAACTCGTGAACGGTGGCGAGCTGAGCACGGATTCTCTTGCTGCGGGCTTCGGCGAAGCCAGCTTCACGTTCAATGGCGGCATACTCCAAGGTCGCGAAGCCAATAGCGATTTCATCACCGGTTTCTCGAGCCTGACTCTCGGTGACTTGGGCGGTACGATCGACACCCAGCATTTCGCCATCACGGTTAATACTTTGATCGAAGGCGATGGTAACCTCACCAAGGCTGGCAACGGTAACTTGACGCTCTCCAATGCCAATACTTTCACGGGTGACACGATGATTACCAGCGGCAATTTGATCCTGACCAACGATCTGGCGCTGCAAAACAGCACGCTTGATTATTTGCTCGGTGGCGGCCGCATCAACTTCGGCACTTTGACCGATGCCACCTTGGGTGGTCTCTCCGGTGATCGCGACCTCAACTTGTCTAATGCCAATGGCGGCGCACTGGCCCTCAGTGTTGGCAACAATGGTAAGGACACGACGTATTCGGGCAACTTGACCGACACCACCCACCTCGGCAGCACGTTTACCAAGATTGGCACCGGCACGTTGACGCTCAATGGCACCAGCACTTTCGCGGGTGGCACCACCGTTAACGACGGCTTTATTAACTTCGACTCCGACGCCGCGCTGGGTACGGGCAATGTAACCCTCCAAAACGGCGGCCTGCAATGGGCGACCGGAACCTCGACAGATATTTCCAGCCGCTTGTTCCTCAATGAAGGCTTGGACACTCTTGACACCAACGGCAACGATGTGACGTTCGCCAATGGTCTCTCTGGTGCGGGCAGCTTGGTCAAAGCCGGTCAGGGCAGCTTGAGCCTCAGCGGTTGCAACACTTACTCCGGCGACACCTACATTGGCGAAGGCAAGTTGATCATCGACGGCACCAACAACAGCGCGTCTCTCACCGGCAGCGGCAATATTTATGTTGGTTCTACCGGTAGCGACCCAGTTCTCTCCGTCATCAGTGGCGGTTACGTTTCGACCTGCCTCCTGCAAATCGGCATTGATGGCTCCGGCAAGGTTTACGTGAACGGTTCGGGTTCCGAAATCGACGCCCAGACGATTGATGTGGGCGCCGGCGCCTGCGCCAACTTGACGATTCTTTGCGGCGGTTTGGTCAGCACCGACCACGCAACCGTGGGCTTGGATTCGTCCGGCACAATCAAAGTAACCGGTTCTGGCTCGGAATTGGATGTGACGAAGACCCTTTATGTGTCCAAGGATGGCAATGATGGCACAGTGAAAGTTGAGAACAATGCCACCGCCGACTTCCACCACGTCATCGTGGGTGATAGTGGCAGCGGCACGGGCACCTTGGATGTGAGCTGCAACGCCACCGTCACGATTGGCTCGGGCGGTTTGGAATTGGCGAAGTCCTACTGCTCCAATGCGAGCGTGTTGATTGAGTGCAACGGCACCCTGGCGGTCAACGGCAACGGCGGCATCACCGCTGGTTGTGGTAATTACTCCTTCACCCTGGACAATGGCACATTGCAGGTGGTTTGCGCGGACTTGGGAGTGAATATCGACATTTCCTTGGCTTGCGGCAGCTCGGGCATCATTGATTCAAACGGCCTCAACGCCACCATCTCCGGTAACATTTCCGGTGGCGGCACTCTGCAAAAGATCAACGACGGCACGCTGACCCTCACCGGCAACAACTCCTACACCGGCGGCACGAATGTTTATGGCGGCACGCTCACGGTTGCTGATGGAACCATCAGCCACTCCGATGGCGACCTCTATGTCGGCGGCAAATCCTCCGCCTCCTTCATTGCCCAGAACAGCTCAATGGTCACGGTCAACAACTTCATCGTGGACGGCGTGGGTTGCGCGATTGCGAACGCCACGATAGATAATTCGACGTTGAACGTGGACGGTGTGCTCACGATTGGTCAAAATGGCACCGCTTCCGCCTTGGTAACCAATGGTGGCAATTTGACCATTAACGGCACCGATTGCCTCAACAACAGCCTTTACCTCGGTTACGCGTGCTCCACAAATGGCAGCTTGACGGTGGACGGCGTATTGCAAGACGTTTGCAACTACGTTTACTCGAACTTGTCCGTCACCAGCGGCGCGTCCGTTATTGGCTACCACGGCACGGGCAGCTTGAGTGTCACCAACGGTGGCGAGGCTTACTTCTCCGGCGAAAATAATAGCAACCAGACGCTCGTCCTCGGTGACAAGTCCGATGGTTCCGGCACGGTTGCCGTCTCGGGAGTAGAGCTCAACAGCGGTGATGTTTCCTACCTCGAAGTGGACAATGGTTCGCTGGTCGTGGGCAACCGTGGGTATGGCAATCTTGCGATCTCCAACGGCGGCAATGTGGTGATCAATGGCTCGGACGACAATGATGTGGCCGTGTATGTTGGCCGCCACAGCAGCGGCTCGGGCGATGTTTCCATCGATGGTGCAAACAGCACCATGTCCGTTCTCAATGGTGTGTTGGACGTCGGCTATCGCGGCGACGGCAACCTCACACTGACCAACGGTAGTTCCTTGACCACGAACGGCGCGGACGACAGGGGCTTCGCTGCGATTCTTGGCTACCACAGCGACGCGACTGGCAATGCCACGGTGGACAACTCCGAATGGGATGTTAACAACGGCGCCTTGGTGGTCGGTTATTTCGGCACCGGCAATTTGACCATCCAAAACGGCGGCTCACTTTACACCGAAGGCACGGATAACCGCGATGTGGCCGCGTATATTGGCTACCATGGCTCCTCGGTCAGCGACGTCACTCTCCTGGGCTGCAGTGCTTATTGGGAAGTGGACAACGGCGCCTTGGTGATTGGCTATTACGGCACGGGCAACCTCTCCGTCAAGTACGGAGCGGAAGTCGATGTGTATGGCACCAACAATTACGGCAAGTCCGTTATTTTGGGTGACAAGAGCGACTCAACCGGCAACTTGCTGGTCAAGGGTCGCAACTCCGAATTTTATGTTGATTCCGACGCCGGCGCCTTGGTCGTGGGTGACCATGGCACGGGTAACGTGACTATTGAGCACAAGGGTCTGTTGGATGTCGAAGGCACCGACTCCCATGGCGTCAGCGCTTACATCGGTTATGGTTCCGACTCGGTTGGCAATGTGACCGTACAGGGGCACAGTGCGGAACTGACCGCTAATAATGGCGGGCTGGAAGTCGGTTATCACGGCCAAGGCGAACTCGACATTTTCCACCACGGTAACGTCACCGTCAAAGGCTCGGATAATTGCGACGATGCCTTGGTGCTCGGCTCCCAGTGCGATGGCAACGGCACGGTGGTAGTTGAAGGCCACGGCGCGCAGCTCGTCATAGCGGGTTGCAAACCGGGACTGTTGGTCGTCGGAAAAGACGGCTTGGGTAATCTTTCAATTAGCGAACATGGCTTGGTGGAAGCCGCCGGTGGCGTGCTGCTGGCGGACGATTTGGGCTCCACGGGTAACGTGAGCATCACGGACCACGGCGTGCTCGAAGTCGGCAACTCCCTGAGTGCCGGCGATGGTGACTATAGCTTCTCCATGGATGGCGGCACCCTCCGCGCCCTCAGCGACATTTGCACCAGTGTCGACATCGCCTTGGGTTCGTGCTTCGGCACCAGCAACATCGACACCAATAGCTATGCTGTGACCGACTTCGGCAACATTACCGGCGGCGGTTCGTTGCGCGTGACTGGCAATGGCACCCTGACCCTCCTGGGCACCAATGATTACACCGGCAACACCACCGTGACCAATGGCACGCTGGCGGTTGACGGCACAGACGGCGGCGTGCTCTCCGGTGGCGGAAATCTGATTGTCGGCAAGCACGACGCCGACGTCGCGACCTTCAATGCCATCAACAACGCCACAGTCACTGTTTCCGATGTCATCGTCGGCCAGCACAGCGGCTCCTCGGGCAATTTGACGATTGATAATTCGACCTTGTATGCCAGCGGCAATACCACTGTCGGCAACTGGGGTTCGGGCAATTTGACCGTTCAAAACGGCGGCGTGATCAACTTGGCCGGCATGACTGTGGGCGACCATTCGCCGTCCAGCGGCGATGTCCTCATCACTGACTCCGGTTCGAAGCTCCGCACGAACGGCACCGTGGTGCTCGGCGAATACGGCATGGGTAATTTGACCATTGAAAATGGCGCCCACGTCTCCAGCAACACCACCGACACGGCCTTCATCCTCGGTGATAGCGCGGACGGCACGGGCAACCTCCTGATCGACGGCACCGGCTCGCACTGGAATGCCTACTCCGGCTCGATGATTGTCGGTAACAACGGCACGGGTAACCTGACCATCCAAAATGGCGGTTCCTTGAGCAGCTTCAGTGCGGATGATTCGAATATTTCGATGTATGTCGGCAACCAGACTGACTCGCTGGGCAGCGTGTACGTCTCGGGTGGCGCGCTTAAGCTTCGCGATGGCGGCATCGTGGTCGGCAACAGCGGCAACGGCAGCTTGACGATTGATAACGGCGGTTATGTCAGCATCTCAAGCGGCAACGTTCTGGAATTGGCTGCTGGCGACGGTTCGCAAGGCACGTTGAACCTCAATGATAACGGCATCCTCTCCATGGGTGGCACGAACTCCTTGTTCGCGGGGACTGGTTCCTATGCGGTTAATTTCAATGGTGGCACCTTCCGCGTCCATGGCAGTGATTTCAGCACGAGCGTGAACATCACCCTGGGTGACAGCACGACCTCCACGGTCAACACCAACGGCTACAACGCCACCTTGAATGGCAACATCAGCGGCACGGGCAACTTCACCAAGGGGGGCGCGGGTACGCTGACCTTGAATGCCGACAACACCTACACCGGTGCGACGAACATCACCACGGGCAATCTCGTGGTAAATGGTCAGTCCACCTCTAGCGTCAATGTCATGAACTCGGGCTCCGCGCTCGGCGGCCATGGCACCATCGGCGGCAGTGTGGCCATCACCAATGGCGGCGTGGTCTCCCCGGGTATTGCGGACACCGTCACTGGCAACGTGGCCAGCAACCTGGAAACTTTGACGGTCACCGGCGACTTGGCGTGGAATGTCACTGCCACGACGGTTGCGTGGCACCTCAGTTCGACTGGCAATGCTTCGGACATGATCAATGTCCAGGGCAATGTCACCAACACCGGCACGCTGGCGTCGATCATCTTTGACTTCCAGAACACCGGCTACTTCGACGGAATTGCTGGGGACACCACCACCTACACCCTCATCACTTCGAGCAACGATATGTCGAACGCTGGCTTCGAGCTGAGTGAGTTCTCCGCCATTAATTATGCTGGAAATTACCCCGACCCGAGCCTGCGGAGCTACTTTATCTTCGCCAACGGTGGCCAAGCGCTCGATTTCGTGATTATCCCCGAGCCGTCGACGTGGGCGCTCATGGCCGGTGGGGTGATGCTCGGCTTGGCCGTTCTGCGCCGCAAGCGCAACACCACGGTTAAGGCGTAATCGGGGCGAGGATGCTCGCAAACAAGTGGGCCCGGGGTATTTCATTACCCCGGGCCCACTTGTTTGATTAATTTCGAACGGGGTGCCTACACCACTGTCAGCACAACCTTCTGCAAGTCCTCATCGCGTGATGAAGAGCCGACCATGATATCGAATTCACCCGGTTCGACGGTGAATTTCATATTCACATCATGGAACGCAAGTGTCACGCTCGAAATTTCGAGCGTGACAGTTTTAGTTTCCCCCGGTGCGAGCACAACTTTGTGAAATCCTTTCAATTCTTTCATCGGGCGCGTGACGGAGCTGACCCGGTCGCGGACATACATTTGCACAACTTCGCTTCCCAGGAGTTTCCCAGTATTGGTTACATCAACGAATAGACGGACGGATTCATGACGGCGGATTTTTTTGTGTGCAAGACGAATGTGGGAAAAAGCAAAGGTGGTAAAACTCAAACCATGACCAAACGGGTAGAGGGGCGATATATCGTCAAATAAATAGCCGCGGCGCGCCGAGGGCTTGTAGTTGTAATAGGCCGGGAGATGTCCAGCAGACCGCGGGATGGAAATGGGCAGCTTTCCGCCGGGGTTGAAATCGCCAAACAAAACTTCGGCGACCGCATGGCCGCATTCCTGGCCGAGATACCAGCATTCCAAAATGGCCGGGGCGTGGGCAGCAATGAAGTTGATGGAATTCGGCCGACCATGAAAAAGCAAAACGACGACGGGCTTGCCGGTGGCGAGCAGCGCGCGCGCGAGTTCGTCCTGGCGGCCAATCAGGTCGAGGTTGGCGCGGTCGCCCAAGTGTTGGCGGCTCCAGGCTTCGCGGGAAGTTTGCTCGTTGCCGCCAAGGGCAAGGATTACGACATTCGCCTTGCGGGCGATGGCCACCGCGCGGGCTATTTTCCGGCGGTCTTCGGCTGGATCGCCGGGGGTGACGGTGTCCTGTGCCCAGGAGCCGCCGACCGTGATTTTGCAACCTTCGGCGTGCAGAATTTTCACTTTGTTGCCCAGGCGCGCGCGCAAACCGTCCAACACGGTGACCCCATGCTTGGGCACGCTGCTGTAGCCGCCCAGCAGGCTGCGGTGCGCATTGGGGCCGATGACGGCGAGCGTCTGGATTTTCTTTTCATTGAGTGGCAGCAATGCGCCGTCATTTTTAAGCAAGGTGATGGCCTCGCGCGCGGCCCGCCGGGCGAGGGCGCGGTGTTGGTCGCAACCCGCCAAGCGCTCGGCTTCGGCCGGGTCGATGTAGGGGTCGTCGAAGAGGCCCATTTTGAATTTCCAGTACAGCATGGGCGCAATCAGTTCATCAAGTTGCGACTCCTTGAGCACACCGGTGTGGACCAATTCGACGAGATGAAAATAACAATCGGGATCGGGCAGCTCGATATTCACCCCCGCGCGCACGGCGAGGGCGCAGGATTCTTTTTTATTTTTGGCGAGATGGTGGCCATGGGTGGCGGGGCGGTCGGCCAATTCCCATAGGGCAAAATAATCGGAAACGAGAAAACCACGGAAACCCCATTCTTTGCGCAATACCTCACGCAGCAGCCAAAGATTGGCGTGCGAGGGCACTCCGTCGATTTCATTGTAGGAAGGCATCACGCTGATGACGCCAGCTTTTTGAATGGCTTCCTTGAAGGGAAAGAGGTGGGTATCGCGCAGGGTGCGCTCGGAAATATTCGCCGGAGCGCAATTCGTGCCCGACTCCGGCTGGCCATGTGCGGCAAAATGTTTCAGCGTGGCGATGATCCGGGTTTTGCCGCGAAATTCATTGTCCCCTTGAAAACCGCGCACCGCCGCAATTCCCATTTGTGCGACGAGATACGGGTCCTCGCCATACGTTTCCTCGACGCGGCCCCAGCGGGGCTCGCGTGCGACATCCACCACGGGACTCAGGGCTTGGTGGACGCCGCGGGCGCGCGCCTCGGCCGCGGTCATGGTGAAGAGCGCCTCGACCAATTCAGGGTTGAAAGTGGAGGCCAGCGCGATGGGCTGGGGGAAGTGCGTCGCGCCGGGGGCCATCAGCCCATGCAGGCATTCCTCGTGAAAGAGCACGGGGATGCCAAGGGGGGAATTTTCACGGAAAAACTTTTGCACCGCGTTGGTGAATTCGGCCATGGCGCGCGGGCCGAGGCCGCCAGCGGTGAAACTCGGACGACCAACTTGGCCGAGACCTTCTCCTTTGCGAAAGGCGCGGCGCGCTTTGGCCAAATCAAATCGGCCCATTGCATCGGCGAGCGATTCCGGAATTTTCCGCCAGATGCACATCATCTGCGCGGCCTTTTCCGCCAGGGTCATGCGCGCAAGCAAATCCCTCACGCGGCGTTCCGTTGCCAGCGCAGGGTTTTGGTAAGCGGGTAGGGCGGATTTTTTGCGCAGCCTAGCCCTGCTGGGGAAAGTTTTTTTCATACGCGATCGAAAAGCTACCCCATGGCATTTTAGGGGTGCTCAGGGATGATTCTCCCCGATGGCTGTCCGAGTCAATTCAGCAATCGTTATTTTGTTTAAAATGTTGAATATGATAAACTTAAGACAATAAACAAAAGCGAACACAACGCCATTTTAACGGAAAGACGACCCCTCTTCATTATGCAGGGAGCGCATGATGCAGTAGAATTGGCAACGTTAAGAACGAAAACCGCAGACACCGACCGCGAGGCCGGTTCACTGGATCTCTTTAACAATTCAAGTTCCGTCATCCATGAATTCCAACGCCATCATCGAAACCGTCCTGTTCTTCGGCATCGGCATCGCCGTGACACCGCCGCTGGGGAATTACATGGCGCGCGTATTTAAAGGCGAGAAGACGCTGCTGTCGCCCTTGATGCTGCCATTTGAAAAAATCATGTACAAGCTGACCGGGGTGAATGCCGGCGAGGAGATGGATTGGCTGCGCTATTTATGGGCGGTGCTCATTTGTGGTTTTATCGGGGTGTTTTCATTGATGGTTATTTTCATGACGCAGCAATGGGAGCCGCATTTCCTCAATCCGCAGGGTTTGCCGAATGTGTCCTGGAACATGGCGTTTAACGAAGCCTGGAGCTTTGTGTGTAATGCCGACTGGCAGGATTACTCCGGTGAGGCCACCTACAGCTTTTTCTCCCAAGTCTGCGGATTGATGGTGCACCAATTTATCAGCGGCTCAACGGGGTTGGCGATTCTGGTGGCTTGCGGACGTGCGTTGAAGCGGGCCTCGACCAAGACCATCGGCAACTTCTGGGTGGATTTGACCCGTTGCATGCTCTACATCACGCTGCCGCTTTCGGTGCTGTTTGGCATATTCCTCGCCTGGCAAGGTGTGCCACAGACAATGTCCGCATACCCGACGGCGGCGGTGGTCGAACCGTATAACAACCAGATTCCGAAGCTCGACGACCAGGGCAACCCGGTGACGACAAAAGTCGCCGCGACGGAATCGAAGCCCAAACTGGATGCCGCGGGCAAGCCAGTGCTCGACGACAAAGGCCAGCCGGTGATGGTGGACATGCCGAAGCTCGACGACAAGGGCCAGCCAGTGATGACCGACCAGTCGGTGATGGTGGACAACCGTGTGGATTCGCAAGTGATTCCCATCGGCCTTGTCGCGTCGTTTGAATCCATCAAGCAGCTCTTCACCAACGGCGGTGGCTGGTACGGCGTGAACAGCGCGCATCCGTTTGAAAACCCGACGCCGCTGGCGGACTTCCTCGAGCTATTGGCCATCATCATTGTGCCGATGGCGCAAGTGTACATGTTCGGCGTACTGGTGGCAAATAAGCGCCATGCCTGGTGCCTGTTCGCGGTGATGCTTTTCCTCTTTGTGGGTTCGTTTGCCATCTGTTGGTGGGCGGAGTCGCAACCCAACCCCGTGCTGGGGGTGAGCTATACGCCGCTGATGGAAGGCAAAGAAGTGCGCAATGGCGTGGAGAACAGTGTGCTCTGGGCGGTGTCCTGCACAGCCATTGATAACGGCTCGGTTAATTGCATGCACGACAGCTTGATGCCGCTGGCCGGATTGATGCCGATGTGGAACATCATGATCGGTGAAATCATCTTCGGCGGCATCGGTTGCGGCATGTACTGCATGCTCTTCCATGTGCTCATCACGGTATTTATTGCCGGATTAATGATTGGGCGAACGCCAGAGTATCTCGGCAAAAAACTCGGCGCATGGGAGGCGACGTGGGCGGTTATCGGGGTATTGCTGCCCAATGCCGCCGCATTGATACCTGCCGCCGTCGCGGCGATCACGCCGGTGGGCCAGGCTGGCCTCACCAACCACGGGCCGCACGGCTTGAGCGAAATATTTTACGCCTATGCGGAAGCGGCGAACAACAACGGCAGCGCCTTCGCCGGGCTGACGGTCAACACAGTATTTTATGACCTGACCCTTGCCGCTTCCATCATCATTGGCCGCTTCGCGCCGATTATTGCAGCGCTGGCCATCGTGGGCAACCTGGCCAAAAAGAAGACGGTCGAAACCGGCGCCGGCACACTGCCGACACATGGCTGGACCTTCGGCCTCACCCTCACCGGCGTAATTATCATTGTCGCCGCGTTGACGTTCTTCCCCGCGCTACTGCTTGGGCCGTTCATCGAACACGGTCTGATGCTCGCCGGTCGGTCTTTCTAACTTCCCAACATTTATACACGGAAAAAAATCACCATGAGCACCAAAGTCGAATTCGAATACAAGGATTTGTTTCGCCAAGCCGTCATTGACGCCTTCAAGAAACTGAATCCGAAGGACGAGATCAAGAACCTGGTCATGTTTGTGGTCTGGGTCGGGTCGATCATGACGACCATCTTCCTGTTCTTCCCTGGCCAGTGCAACCTGTTCAACATCCAGATTTGCTTCTGGTTATGGTTCACGTGCATTTTCGCCAATTTCGCGGAAGCTATGGCCGAGGGCCGCGGCAAGGCGCACGCCGATGCTTTGCGCAAGATGCGCACGAAGACGATGGCGCGCAAGCTCGTCAACGGCCAGGTGACTGAGGTGGCGAGCAGCACCTTGAAAATTGGCGACCTGTTTGTCGTCGAGACCAACCAGATTATTCCGACGGACGGTGAAATCGTCGAAGGCATCGCCACAGTCGATGAATCGGCTATCACGGGAGAGTCTGCGCCGGTAATCCGCGAGAGCGGCGGCGACCGCAGCGCGGTGACCGGCGGCACGCGGGTGCTCAGCGACCGTATTGTCGTGCGAACCACGGCGGAAGAGGGCAATTCGTTCCTCGACCGGATGATTGGCATGATTGAAGGAGCGCGCCGGCAAAAGACGCCCAATGAAATCGCACTCAACATTGTGCTCATCAGCCTCACGGCGTTGTTCATCATCGTCGTGCTTACACTGCCGCCGTATGCCGAGTATGACGAGATTGACGCGAAGCAATCTGGTGTGGTGCTCGTTTCACTGCCAGTGTTGCTGTCGCTGATTGTGTGCCTGATTCCGACGACCATTGGCGGACTGCTGAGCGCCATCGGCATCGCGGGCATTGACCGCCTGATGCGCCGCAATGTGCTGGCGACGAGTGGCCGCGCGGTTGAAGCCGCGGGCGACGTCGACGTGCTGCTGTTAGACAAAACCGGCACCATCACCATCGGCAACCGCATGGCGACAGATTTTCTGCCGGCGCCCAAAGTGGATGTGTCCAAATTGGCCGAGGCCGCGCAACTGGCCTCCATGGCGGATGAAACACCGGAAGGCCGCAGCATTGTCGTGCTGGCCAAAGAAAAATACGGCTTGCGTGGCCGCGAAGTGGCGATGCCGCCCGCGACGTTCATTCCGTTTAGCGCGCAAACGCGCATGAGCGGCGTGGATATCCAAGCTTCGGCCAAAGATCCGGTGCGCTGCATCCGCAAAGGCGCGTCGGAAAGTGTGCGCGGGTGGGTGGAAGGGCAGGGCGGCATTTTCCCGAAGGAAGTCAGTGACGGTGTCGAGAGCATTGCCCGTGCGGGCGGCACGCCGCTGGTAGTTGCCGAAAATACGCAAGTATTGGGTGTCATTTATCTCAAGGATATTGTCAAAGGCGGCATCAAAGAACGCTTTGCGCAGCTGCGCCAGATGGGCATCAAGACCATCATGGTAACGGGCGATAATCCGCTCACCGCCGCCGCCATTGCCGCTGAAGCGGGGGTGGACGACTTTATCGCCCAGGCGAAACCGGAGGACAAACTCGCCCGCATCCGCAAGGAGCAGGAGGGCGGCAAACTCATCGCCATGATTGGCGACGGCACGAACGACGCTCCGGCGCTGGCGCAGGCTGACGTGGGCGTGGCCATGAACACGGGAACTCAGGCCGCGCGCGAGGCGGGCAACATGGTGGACCTCGACAGTAATCCGACGAAGCTCATCGAAGTCGTTGAAATCGGCAAACAATTGCTGATGACGCGCGGGGCGCTGACGACATTCAGCATCGCCAATGACGTGTCGAAATACTTTGCGATTCTGCCCGCGATGTTTGGCGTGCTGTATGCGACCACTCCGGGCGGCAAAGGTCCGCTTAATGCGTACAACATCATGTATCTGCACTCGCCGCAGAGTGCGATATTGAGCGCGGTGATTTTCAACGCGCTCGTCATCGTCGCGCTGATTCCGCTGGCGCTCAAAGGGGTGAAGTACCAGCCGCTCGGCGCGGCCACGATCCTGCGCAAGAACATGCTCATTTACGGAATCGGCGGGATCATCATTCCGTTCATCTTCATCAAGCTCATCGACGTGTTTCTGGTCGCCGTCCACCTGGCTCCTTGAGCAACCACCATACCCACTCTCCAACTGCGCCGAGGCGCACCTACCATGATCAAACTTACCATTCAATCCATTCTTCAGACGCTGGTCTGGACCATCTTGCTCGGAGTGGTTTATCCGCTCGTGATGACGTTAATCGCGCAATTGGCGTTTCCCTATCAGGCCAATGGCAGCCTGATTAAGGACGCGAAAGGCAATGTCATCGGCTCCGAGCTGATTGCCCAGCAGTTCACCGGCACGAAATATTTCTGGCCGCGTCCTTCCGCGGCGGCGAATGCGCCGCAAATATCGGCCTATGGCACTTTGCCTGCCATGGGCAGCAACCTCGGGCCGACGAGCGCCACGTTGCAGGCCAACGTGCAGGCCAACGCCAAGGCATTGCGCGATGCGCACAAGCTGCCTGCCGATGCGCCCGTGCCGTCGGACTTGGTCTTCACTTCTGCCAGCGGCGTTGACCCGGACATCACTCCCGAGGCGGCGCGATTCCAAATCGGCCGGGTCGCGGACGCCCGAGGATTGAAGAAGGAAGATGTCAGCGCGCTGGTGGAACAATCCATCATCGGGCCGCAATTAGGTTTTCTCGGCGAATCCCGCGTCAATGTGCTGAAACTGAACCTGGCCTTGGACGCGAAATGGCCGGACACGAAACCCGCGATCACGCCGCCGCCGGCCTCGCTTAGTGCGCCCGCACCGGCGGCGGCTTCGGGGACGAGTGCGGCTCCAGCAGCGTCTACTTCGACATCACCGGTAAGCGTGCCCGCTGCGGCCAGCGCTTCCGCTTCTGTAACTTAATGTGGAGGGTATCATGAATGACACTAAAAAAATTCTCGTGCCAGTGACATTGGCTGAAGGCTCGGGCTCCGCGCTCGCGGTGGCCTTTCGCCTGGCGGAGGATTTGCCCGCGATCCTCGTGCTCCAGCACGTCATCGCGGAAGGCAGTGAGTTTGACCTTGAGCAAGCACAGGCGAAGTTGGAAAAACTCGCGGCCAAGACGCAATACCAAGTTCCTGTCGAGTGTGTCGTGAGCGTGGGGCAGGCCGCGCAGCAAATCGTCGCGAAGGCTTTGGAACTCAAGGTGGATGCGCTGGTGATGTGCACCCACGGGTATCATGGTTGGTTCGGCTGCACGCATCGCCATACCGCGCGCGAAGTGCTGGGGCGCGTGCGTTGTCCGGTTTGGTTGATTTCGCCCGGACCGGTCAACGACATCCCGACACTGTCCATCGTGGAAAAAGAGGAGGAGCGGCGGAACTTTCCGCGCGCGGGGCGGACGGCGAATTTGTTTCCGTTTCCGGCCTGTATGCGCGCGCTGCGGCCCACCGCATGAGCAGCATTGACCAATGAGTTTATTGACTATTTTTGGCCTGGTGGCCGTGACAGCGATGCTGGTTTGTTACGCGCTCGAGTCACGCAGCGCATGGTATATTTTGGCGTTTGCCGGGGCCTGTGGTCTTGGTTCGGTTTATGGGTTTATGCAGGGGGCGTGGCCATTTGGCGTGGTCGAGGCGGTGTGGGCAGTGGTAGCAGCACGGCGCTGGCGCTTGACGATGAAAGCATCCCTAACCCGGTATGTTCGCCATGGACATGATGGCTTGAATTGAATAAAAACACGATGGCGTTTCGCTCACATCGCAACATGGATGCCGATCTACACCGTCCCGACCCGGATGCGCTGCTGGCGCGGCTGCGCGTGGAGGAAACACGCGCGAAACGCGGACGGTTGAAAATTTTTCTGGGCATGTGCCCGGGTGTGGGCAAAACATATTCCATGCTGCGCAACGCACGCAAAGTTCGCAGCGATGGCATTGATGTGTTGGTGGGAGTCGTCGAGACGCACGGTCGCGTCGAAACCGAGGCTTTGCTGGAGTCATTGCCAGTGCAACCGCGCAGGGAAGTGCCGTATCGCAACGCGGTGCTTCGGGAAATGGATTTGGAGGGCATCCTTGAAAAGCGACCGGCGTTGGTGCTCGTGGATGAACTGGCGCACACAAACGCGCCCGGCTCGCGTCATGCGAAACGCTGGCAGGACGTGGTGGAATTGTTGGAGGCGGGTTTGGATGTGATTACCACCGTCAACATCCAGCACATAGAATCGCGCGCCGACGCCGTCCGGCAAATCACCGGAGCGAATGTGCAGGAGACGGTGCCGGATTCTATTTTCGACCTGGCGGATGAACTCGAATTGGTGGATTTGACGCCCGAGGCTTTGCGCGAGCGCCTAGCCGAGGGGAAGGTTTACCTGGGCGAGCGGGCTGCGACCGCAGAGGCAAATTTTTTCAAGGAAGCGCATTTGACGGGTTTGCGCGAGTTGGCGTTGCGTTTTACCGCTGAGCGGGTGGATCGCCAGGTGCGCGACCGGCGCACGGGTGACACGCG
>Ga0210388_10001102_pt1 | contig 21439 bp, 15 predicted proteins | sample IncBWC19OmetaG_FD_155485 | JGI IMG/M metagenome (GOLD analysis project Ga0210388, IMG submission 155485) | Forest soil microbial communities from Barre Woods Harvard Forest LTER site, Petersham, Massachusetts, United States - Inc-BW-C-19-O ... | reverse complement strand
TAGGCTCTGCAGTGCATCACGCCCGTTGCGGGTAAACCCGTCCTCGGTCAGCCCGATCGCGTAAAGCGTAAGGCCCTTGCCCGGTTGCAGCTGACGAATCGTCTCCTGCAGCGTTTCGCGGCTCATATTGTCCTGCCCGTCGGTAATTACCAGAAGAACCTTTTTGTCGAGCCGGGGATTGTTCTGCAAGTGCACCGCCGAGGCGACAATAGCGTCGTAAAGCGCCGTGCTGCCACGCGTCGACACCTGATGTAGGGCCGCCTGCAACAGGTTAACGTCGGAGGTGAAATCCTGATCCAGATAAGACTTCTGCCCAAAGTTCACCACAAAGATTTCATCTTGCGGATTGCTGGCCCGGATTAGATTGAGAACCGCCTGATTCACCTTGTCTCGCTTGTCGCGCATGGACCCTGAATTGTCGATGACAATTCCCATAGCGACAGGGACATCCTCGCGTCGAAAAGACATGACGGGTTGTTGCACACTGTTCTGAAAAATGGAGAAAGCATCACGGCCTAAGTTCGTCACCAGCCGGCCTTGTTCGTCAACCACGGTAGCGTGCAGAACCACTTCTTCCACCTGTTTCTTGAAGACAAAACGGCCGGGATCATCGCCGGCATCTGGTCCGGAAGGGAGTTGCGGAGTCGCGTCCTGACCCTGCGGCTGCTCGGTGGCCGGCTGCGGATTGCTGGTCGGAAGGTTGTTCGGGTTGTTCGGGCTGTTCGGAGCGTTGTTCGGAGGGCTGGTCGGAGCGCTATTCGCATCCGCTCCAGCCGGGGGGATGGTGGTTGGGGCATTCTGCGTAGCAGCGTTCTGCGCCCATGTAACCGTCCCAAGCCCCAGTACCAGGGCCAACGCCGTCACTGCGGACCGAAGCGCAGAAAGTGAGGCCAGACGCATGAATGAACCCTCCCGCATGGCCTTTTGGATGCCGCTCCGGGCCCTTATTGTTGGCGCGAGAGTGCGGCAGCCAGTTCGCCCGACGGGCTGAAAAGGTCTGCTCGGATGGCGTCTACAGGGAACGCTTTATGGACGAGGCAGGAACTCCCGCAGTAAGAAAGGTAATGCGATCGTGTAGAAGCTTCCCGTCTGGTGCGCCACCAGGTCGCGAAGATGATGTGCTGTCAATCACTTCTGATGGCAGACAAATTGCGATTCGCTGTATCAGCCCTTCGTCTTTCGGAGGTACTACCTATGAGTCGAAAGACGACATTATTCGCTGGAGCCTTGCTGGCACTGACTCCGTTTGCATTGGCACAGGAGCAGCAGGGTCAAGCCACGCCTCGATTCCCCGAAGATGTTTTAGCCTCTCAGCAACTCATTGCATGGTCTTGGATGCAGAAGCCGCAGCCCGCCCCACAGCCGCTGCCGCCGCCCGATAAGGCCGTACCACAGCCGGGTCAGCAGACGGCGCCCCCTTCGAACCCCCAGGCCGAACCGACGAAACAAACATTTACCGGAAAGATTCTGAAGGATGGGGATCGGTACGTGCTGAAAGTCTCGGGCAACACGACCTACCAGCTCGATGAACAGAGCAGTCTGAAGGGATATGAGGATAAAGACGTCAGGATCGTGGGCACGCTGGACAATCCGACCAACACCATCCGCGTCGTTAAGATTGAATTGTTTTCCTGATCCCTGAAGAAAAAACCGGCGCGATGTCTTAGCCCGAATCTCGTACCTGATTCTCCAATCAACCCATTCCCAAGGCAGCACGGCAGAAAGAAGCCGGGGCTGCCCTCCTACTTTGTCAATCTGCTTGTCGATCCTGGATTTCTGGACTCACCAATCGCCATTGTCGGGATGCGGACAGAAAAATGCCCGCTGTAGGTCATACAGCGGGCGCTGGGGGAACAGGATTGCCGTGCGAAATCGGCTACCGGTTCTCGGAGGGAGTGATGTCAACCACGTGCAAGGTGTTGGTGTTCGGGTCCATGGTGGCCGTGACCTTCACGTTCTTACCCTGGAACGCCTTCGCCTTATCCTGGTCATCCAGCTGGTAAGCAGTCTGGGTCGAAGACTCCTGCAGAACGAGCTTGTCGCCCGACTTTGCAATCTTGCCTTCGAAAGCGCGAGTGGCCTGCTGGTTCTGGGCATCGGTCTGAGTTTGCTGAGGCTGAGACTGCGCACTGGCCGGGTCCTGCGTGGCTGGTGTCTGAGCTACTCCGAGCCCGGTGAGACCGAGAAGCGCAACGATTGAGAGAATCCGTTTCATTTTATTCTTCCTCCGAAATATAGTTTTCGTGAGTCTCCAAGTAAGTGACCTCACTGCCCGGGATCAGTGCAAACTGAGTGCCAAGGCCGCTGCAACGGCTAAGGGTGTGCTGTTTCAACAGCATGAATCAGTTCGCCCTCCCTGATTTCTTCCGAAGGCCGCCGACCGCTGGAATTTTTGTCCTAATGGCTTGATTGGCGGCTTCTACGGTAAATCCCCGACGACCTAAGTTCATCGTCAGTTCTCGCTGGAGCTCAATCCCTCGCGGGAATGATCCCCTACAGGATTCACCCTAGTGTCAGTTTGCCCGGCATTCTATAGGTTGGGATTATCGCGCCCGCGTCGCGCACGGAGTTTGACCACTCTGCTTTTTCCCAGCTGGAGACGAAATATGACAGCAACTGGAGCAGCTGCTTACGGAATGTATTCCCGCAATGTTGCTTTGCCCGACGTCGTTCACACGCTCAACCGGGCAGGATTTCCCAACGAAGACATCTGCATGGTGCTCTCGCCTCTTCATCCGGTTGCGACCGTTGTTCGCGATGCCAACATTTTGAATGCCGAGCGGGAAGACAGCGTCAGCAGCGCGGGATTGATCGGTTGGTTTTCAGAGTTCGGGGCAGTGGTGATTCCCACCATCGGCTTCTTCATTCGCTCTCATTGGATCTTCCGCGCCCTCGTGACCGAACCAAAGTCCTCGGCTCTGTGCGGAGGATCAGGGACGCTGACGGGCTTGGGCTTCTCCGAAGACGATGCCAACCGGCTGGGCCGCCAGTTGTCCGACGTAGGGGTGCTCGTCTACGTGTCATGTCAGGAAAATACCAAGGCGGACTGGGCGATTGAACTTCTGCGGCGTACCGGAGCGGGAGAAGTGGCTAGTATGGGAAAAGCCAAGGCTGCCGAAGCGGCTGCTTAAAACCCCAGCGCTTTCCCGTTCTGCGCTCAGACCTGTGGACTTCGAGCCAAAGCTGTAAACATCCGATGCTCGCTCACGGCTGTTACTGCCTCCAACAAATCCCGAGCGGCATTCGACTTCACGACATATCCTCTTGCGCCGGCATCCAGAGCTTCCCGCAACACTTGGGGAGAGTCATGTTGAGTAACGAATAGCACTTCTACCGCAGAACCATTCTTCCTCTGTCGAATCAGGCGGCAGGCTTCGAGGCCGCTCATCCGAGGCATGGTGACATCCAGAACGACAACGTCCGGCCGCAAGCTTTCGACTTTCTCCAAAGCTTCAACTCCGTCGGACGCTTCGCCCACAACTTCCCAGCCGGCCTGCTCCTCCAGCAAGGTTCGCAGTCCTTTCCTCACTACGGGGTGATCATCCACCAATAGTATGCGGATTGCCATAAAGTCGTAGTCCTCTCCGACGCCCTCAGTCGGAGCGTTCCTAACGTACGGGCCGGTCAGGGTTTTACCTTGCATCTCCCCACCTCAGGAGATTAACGCGCATCCTGGAGAACACGCAATGCCACCCCAGCCTCATATAACTGGAACGGTGGCTTTCGTTGCGAGAGCAGGTAGCGCAAACGGTCTAAGTAGCTAACTCTGTTTTAACTTGCCGAACTCAACGGAAAGTAAGTGCCCTCGTGTAACAAAGCATCTACTGCCTCAACGATCGAGCCGATGTCCGATTTCGCACATGCACCCCGTATGCCCACTCTACGCGCCTCTTCGGCAAGCTGCTTGGAAAGATGAATTGTGACCATCAGAATGGGGATCGAAGGGAAGAGGCCCAGAATTTGCCGCGCCACGTCCAGCCCATTCAGGTCAGGCATCTGGAAGTCCAGCACGATCATATCCGGTGGATTCCGCGTAACACGCTGCAATGCCTCTCCCCCGGTTCGCGCTTCGTCACATACCTGCCAGGTGCTCTGTTGCTCGAGCAAGGCGCGCATGTAGTGCCGGACCGCCGGGTTGTCGTCGACCACAAGAATTCGAACCAAGCGGCCCCCTTATTAATTTGCCCGAATGCTGGCGGGAGTGGCTGGACCGCAGCCAGCAGGTGACGCCGTGCTCACGGGGAGCTGCTATTCGACCGGCGGTCGCACTCAATGTCCTTTGCGTTCTGGCAATACACTAGGAGTCGGGGCGCGGGTACACAATACCGTGAACCCCGTAGTGCCGGCGTCGGCGAGGGCCGGGCCAAGGGTCGGCTGCCAGGGGCTAGGACGAGGGCACATCTGACTGCGGCAGCAATCTACCGCCGAGCTTCGCTCGGTCTGAACAGGCAAAAGTGCCCGTTCCCACACGAGCCGTTTCGAGGCAGGCAAGTCTTGTCCGCAGTTCAGGTACACCCATCGAGAACATCGCTGGTCTGTCGCAACACTGCGCTGCAGGGGATCACGAGTTCAACCAGAGTTCCCGGATGGGCATTGGTCAGACGCAATTCTCCGCCGAACTCTCTAGCCCGCTGCTTCATTCCTCCAATGCCCACTCCCACGCTATCTGGCTGCAGTTCGCTAATTCGCTTGTCGATCCCTTTTCCGTTGTCGCGGACCGAAACTACGATCAACCCGTCACTCTGGGTCAACGTAATCCAGACTTGGCTCGCTTCGGAGTGCTTAAAGACGTTGGTCAGCGCTTCCTGCACGATCCTAAAAGCCGCCGTCTCCACTTCCGCTGAGAGTCTGGGGAAGTCTGCGGGCTGGACATCCAGTGAGGTTTCAATACCGCTGCGTTTGGTGAGTCCGTCCACGTACCAGGCCAGGGCCGATTGTAAACCGACCTCATCGAGCAAAGGAGGGTGCAGCAGGTGAGACATGGTGCGGACCTGCGAGATGGCCCGGTCAACAATCGTGCTGGCTTGACTGAACGCCTCGTACGACGGCTCTGCGGAATTCCGTAAAACCATTCGGTCCAGCACCATCTTGGCCACTGCGAGCTCTTGCCCTAGGCCGTCGTGCAGATCGCGGGCCAGGCGCCGGCGTTCCTGATCCTGCATGGTCATCAGGCGGATCGAGAGCCGCCGCAGTTCATCCGTCCGGCGATCGACCATCTTCTCCAGTTCCGCCGCGTTCTCGCGAATCGATTGCTCCAGTACTTTGCTGTCATGGATGTCCGAACAGGTTCCGTACCATTTGATGATCTTTCCATCATCACGAATGGGAAGGGCGCGCGCACGAAACCACCGGTACGCCCCGTCCTTGGACCGGAGGCGATACTCAGCTTCGTAGTCTGTCCCTGATTCAACACACCACATCCAGTGCGCCATCGCCTTTTGGTTATCTTCCGGATGCACATAATCGAGCCAGCCGAAACCGTTCGCCGAACCTGGAGTTGCACCGGTAAAGTCATAGAACCGGTCACTTATGTAGTCCCTCGAGCCGTCGGCCTTGCGACTGAAGATGATGTCTGGCGCGGTGTGAATAATGGCGTCGAGTTCCTGATTCTTGCCGACGAGTTCCACATTGAGCTGCAGCAGAAGTTCGGCTTTTCGTGCCAGCTCTTCCGTGCGCTCGAGGACGCGCTGTTCCAGTTCACGATTCAAAGCTTCCAGCTGGCGGGTCTTGCGGTGCAATTCAGAAAACACCCGAACCTTGGCGCGCAAGAGTCCTTGCACAACCGGCACGGAGATGTAATCAACCGCCCCATGCTCATATCCCTTGAGCTGGTCCATGTCCGTGAGGTGGACGGCAGAAATGAAGATGATGGCAGTCCTCTGGAAACGTGGGTGCTGCCGAATCATCGCGGCCAACTGGAATCCGTCGAGCTCCGGCATGCTCACATCCATCAGCACCACGGCGACGTCGGTCTTCAACAGAATTTCGAGCGCCTGTTTCGCCGACGTGGCTTTGATAAGGTTCTCGCCCAGCTCGCCGAGCATCACCTCATAGCTCAGCAGCTTCGCCGGCTGATCATCCACCATGAGGATATTTACCTTATCGTTTGTGACCATCAGTCTTAGCCGTTCCTCCGGCCTGAATCCCGATTCGTCTGTAGCGTCGAGTTACTACCGGTGCAGCCACATACGGAGCGACGACAGTAGTTGCTCTGTATTCACCGGCTTGGCCAGATACTCGGAAGCTCCAGCCTCGAGGCATTTCTCGCGATCGCCTTTCATTGCTTTGGCCGTCAGCGCGATGATCGGCAATCGCCGGAACAATGGGTTTTGCCGAATGACCTGCATCGTCTCATAACCGTCCATTTCCGGCATCATGATGTCCATCAAAACGATCGCGATCTCCGGCGTGGATTCCAGTTTGGCGATCGCTTCCCGGCCGGTTCCGGCCGTAATGACGGTCATTCCACGACGCTCGATGACGCTGCTGAGGGCGAAGATGTTTCGCACGTCGTCGTCCACTACCAGCACTTTTTTCCCCACCAGAGCATCATCGGAGTGGTGCAGGCGGTCGAGCAGACGCTGCTTTTCCGGAGGCAGGTCGGAAACTACCCGGTGCAGGAACAGCGCCGTCTCATCGAGTAGACGCTCGGGCGACTCGACTCCTTTGACCACGACACTGCGCGCCAGTGAATGCAGCCGGGCATCTTCTTCCGGAGACAGTTCCTTCCCTGTGAATACGACGACCGGAAGGTCGCTGAGCGACGGTGTATCACGGAAACGTTCCAGCACATCGAAGCCTGAAATATCCGGCAGCCGCAAGTCAAGAACAACGCAGTCGAAGGCTTGCTTAGTCACCGATTGAATCGCTTCCGCGCCAGTAGCTACGACGGTAACATCGATGTCATCGTAGCCCAGCAGTTCCTTGATACTGAGCTGCTCGGCCGGGTTGTCTTCCACCACCAGCAAGCGTTTGCGGCGCGGAGCGGAATATTCCTTAATACGGAAGAGCGCTGTTTCCAGTCCTTCCGGCGTGGTGGGTTTCGTAACGAAGGCAAACGCGCCCCGGGCCAGTCCATGGTGCCGGTCCTCGTCCAGAGTTAGCATCTGAACTGGAATGTGGCGGGTTGCCGGATCCTGCTTCAGATGATTCAGGACGGTCCAACCCAACATGTCGGGCAGAAACACGTCCAATGACACCGCAGTGGGATGGTACTCCTGAGCAAGAGCCAGAGCCTCTGCGCCACGTAACGCGACGAGAACTTTGAAACCCTTGTCTCGTGAGAGATCTCGCAGCACCCGAGCGTAGTGCGGATCGTCTTCAACAATCATCAGGATCGCGTCGTCAGGCTGCAGATTGTCCCGGTCGTCGGTGATCTTTTCGACCGGATGCTCCACCACACCCGCGACTGACAACTGCACCGGCGAGATGGACGAGCGGGACCTTCCTTCAAACTGGGCAGCGGCCGAAGTAAAGGGTCCAACATAGGTTTGCGGCAAGTAGAGAGTGAAGGTGCTGCCTCGTCCCGGAGCGCTGCGCAACTGTATTTCTCCGCCGAGCAAGCTGGCTAGTTCGCGACTGATCGCCAGTCCCAGCCCGGTTCCGCCGTACTTGCGGCTGGTGCCGGCATCTGCCTGCTGGAAAGCCTCGAAGATGATGCGCTGTTTTTCAAACGGAATGCCGATGCCGGTGTCAGCGACCTCAAAGGACACGACGGACGCGGCTTTGCTCAGGATGGCGTGGCCTTCGGTCCAACCGCTTCTTGCCAGAGAAACCGAGAGGCGAACGCCACCGATTTCGGTGAACTTAAATGCGTTCGACAGCAGGTTCTTCAAAACCTGCTGCAACCTCTTCGAGTCAGTGACGACGCTCCGGGCCAGATGCGGATCGGTGAGCACCTCAAAGCTGAGACGGCGATTTTCCGCTTCATGCCGGAACGGACGTTCCACCGAATCCAGCAGGCTGGCGAAGTAGACTTCCTCGGCCTCCACGGAGACAGTTCCAGATTCGATTTTCGACAAATCCAGAATGTCGGTGATCAGATTTAAGAGGTCGGTTCCGGCGCCGTGAATCGTACGCGAGAACTCGACCTGTTTCGGCGAAAGGTTGCCATCCGGATTGTCGCTGAGCTGCTGGCCGAGCACCAGGATACTATTGAGCGGCGTACGCAGTTCGTGCGACATATTCGCCAGGAATTCTGACTTGTACTTCGAAGTCAGAGCCAATTCCTTGGCCTTTTCTTCCAAAGCACGACGGGCCTGTTCGATCTCCTGGTTCTTGCGTTCGACTTCGACGTTCTGTTCGGCAAGCTGCTGCGCTTTTTGCGCCAGCTGCTCGTTGGTCTGCTGCAATTCTTTCTGCTGCATCTGCAGTTCGGTGGCTAGCTGCTGCGACTGTTTCAGCAGACCTTCTGTCTGCATGGTGGCCTCAATGCTGTTCAGCACGATGCCGATGCTGGCCGTCAGCTGTTCCAAAAACGCCAGCTGCGACGTAGTGAAATTGCTGAGCGACGCCAGCTCAATCACAGCTTTCACCCGGTCTTCAAACAGCACCGGAAGCACGATTACGTTTCGCGGAACAGCTTCAAACAATCCCGAACGAATCGAGATGGTATTGGGAGGCAGCTCAGAAATCAGCATCCGCCGTTTTTCTGATGCGCATTGCCCGACCAAACCTTCGCCGATCTTCAGGCGGCGGAGATGGCCGTCTTCGCCATCGCCAGCGAAAGCTGAGAGCAGCACCATTTCAGCCGATTCTTCGGTTCCCATCTGATAGATCACGCCTTGTTGCGCGTTAACCAGCGGCGTGAGCTCCGACAACAACATCCGCCCTACGGTAGTCAGATCGCGTTGCCCCTGCAGCATGCCGGTGAAGCGCGCCAGATTCGTCTTCAGCCAGTCCTGCTCGGTATTGCGATCGGTGGTGAGGCGAAGATTGCCGATCATCGTGTTGAGGTTGTCCTTCAGATCCGCCACCTCACCGCTGGCTTCGACCTGAATCGATCGCGTCAAGTCGCCTTTGGTCACGGCGGTTGCAACCTCAGCGATGGCTCGCACCTGATTGGTCAAATTGTCAGCCAACAGATTGACGTTGCCCGTGAGATCCTTCCACGTTCCGGCCGCGCCGGGTACGTTGGCCTGCCCGCCCAGCCGGCCTTCTACTCCGACTTCGCGGGCCACGGTCGTGACCTGGTCGGCAAATGTGGCCAGCGTGTCCGTCATGTTGTTGATGGTTTCTGCCAGTGCGGCAACTTCGCCTTTGGCGTTGACCGTTAGTTTCTGCGTGAGTTCGCCATTGGCGACCGCGGTCACGACTTTGACGATGCCGCGTACTTGTTCCGTCAGGTTGGCAGCCATGACGTTCACGTTGTCGGTAAGATCCTTCCAGGTGCCGGCCACACCAGGGACCTGCGCCTGACCGCCCAGCTTTCCTTCCGTGCCCACTTCGCGCGCCACGCGGGTCACTTCAGCGGCGAATGCGTTGAGCTGATCGACCATCGTGTTGATGGTGTTCTTGAGTTCGAGAATTTCGCCTTTCACGTCGACCGTGATTTTGCGCGACAAATCGCCTCGGGCCACGGCCGTGGTGACTTCGGCGATGTTGCGGACTTGTCCCGTGAGGTTTCCGGCCATGGCGTTGACCGAGTCAGTGAGATCTTTCCAGGTGCCGGCCACGCCCGAAACATTGGCCGGCCGCCCAGACGGCCTTCGCTGCCGACTTCGCGCGCCACCCGCGTCACTTCGGCCGCAAACGACCGCAACTGCTCGACCATGGTGTTGAGCGTTTCTTTCAGCTGCAGGATCTCGCCGCGTACGTCCACGGTGATCTTCTTGGAGAGATCGCCGTTCGCGATTGCGGTTGCGACTTCTGCGATGTTCCGCACCTGGCCGGTAAGATTGCTGGCCATGAAGTTCACATTGTCGGTGAGATCCTTCCAGGTGCCGGCCACGCCGGGAACCTGCGCCTGGCCGCCGAGTTTGCCATCCGTGCCGACTTCGCGCGCCACGCGGGTCACTTCACCGGCGAAGGCGTTCAACTGATCGACCATCGTATTGATGGTGTTTTTGAGTTCGAGAATTTCGCCTTTTACGTCGACCGTGATTTTTCGCGACAAATCGCCGCGAGCTACGGCCGTGGTAACTTCGGCAATATTACGCACCTGGCCGGTAAGGTTTCCGGCCATCGAGTTGACGGAATCGGTGAGATCCTTCCAGGTACCGGCCACGCCAGGGACGTTTGCCTGGCCGCCAAGTCGGCCTTCGGTGCCGACCTCGCGGGCGACTCGCGTTACTTCGCCGGCGAACGCATTTAACTGATCCACCATCGTGTTGATGGTTTCCTTGAGCAGCAAAATCTCGCCGCTCACGTTCACCGTGATTTTCTTGGACAAGTCACCGTTAGCGATGGCAGTTGCTACTTCAGCGATATTGCGGACCTGGCCAGTCAGGTTGCTGGCCATCGAGTTCACCGAGTCGGTCAAATCTTTCCACGTACCGGCAACTCCGCCGACCTGGGCCTGGCCGCCCAGCTTTCCATCGGTGCCCACTTCGCGGGCCACACGCGTAACTTCCGAGGCAAATGCGCGAAGCTGATCGACCATCGTGTTGAGCGTGTCTTTCAACTCAAGAATCTCGCCCTTCACATCGACCGTGATTTTGCGCGACAAATCGCCGCGAGCCACAGCCGTCGCGACCTCGGCGATGTTGCGCACCTGGCCGGTAAGATTGCTGGCCATGAAGTTCACATTGTCAGTGAGATCTTTCCAGGTGCCGGCTACGCCGGGAACCTGTGCCTGGCCACCCAACTTGCCTTCGGTACCCACTTCGCGGGCCACGCGAGTAACTTCGCCGGCGAACCCGTTGAGCTGATCCACCATGGTGTTGATGGTGTTTTTGAGTTCGAGAATTTCGCCCTTCACATCGACCGTGATCTTGCGCGACAGATCGCCACGCGCCACAGCCGTGGTGACTTCAGCGATGTTGCGCACCTGGCCGGTCAAGTTGCCGCCCATTGAATTGACGGAATCGGTGAGATCTTTCCAGGTACCGGCGACTCCGGGAACGTTGGCTTGTCCGCCGAGGCGACCTTCAGTTCCGACTTCGCGGGCTACGCGCGTGACCTCTCCGGCGAATCGGTTGAGCTGATCCACCATCGTGTTCAGCGTTTCTTTGAGCTGCAAAATCTCGCCGCGAACATCCACCGTGATCTTGCGCGACAGATCGCCGTTGGCGATGGCAGTCGCGACTTCGGCGATGTTCCGGACCTGGCCGGTGAGGTTGCTGGCCATGAAGTTTACGTTGTCGGTGAGGTCTTTCCACGTGCCGCCGACTCCGGGCACCTGCGCCTGACCGCCCAGTTTGCCTTCCGTGCCCACTTCGCGAGCAACGCGGGTGACTTCCCCGGCGAACGCGTTCAGCTGATCGACCATCGTGTTGATGGTGTCTTTGAGTTCGAGAATTTCGCCCTTCACGTCGACTGTGATCTTGCGCGACAAATCGCCGCGGGCGACGGCTGTAGTCACCTCAGCAATGTTCCGCACCTGGGCGGTCAAGTTGCCCGCCATGGCATTGACTGAATCCGTAAGATCTTTCCATGTACCGGCAACGCCCACAACGACGGCCTGTCCGCCGAGCTTGCCATCGGTACCAACTTCACGAGCCACGCGCGTTACTTCGGAAGCGAATGAACGCAGCTGGTCGACCATCGTGTTGATGGCCTCCTTGAGCTGCAAAATTTCGCCGCGAACATCGACTGTAATTTTGCGGGAGAGATCACCGCTGGCCACGGCGGTTGCGACTTCGGCGATATTGCGCACCTGGCCGGTCAGGTTGCTTGCCATCGAGTTGACGGAATCCGTGAGATCTTTCCAGGTGCCCGCCACGCCCGGAACTTGCGCCTGTCCACCCAGTTTGCCGTCGGTACCGACCTCGCGGGCCACGCGGGTCACCTCGGCGGTAAAGACGCCGAGCTGCTGAATCATGGTGTTGACAATGTTCGCGGAGCGGAGGAACTCGCCCTCCAGCGGCCTTCCATCGACGTCCAGGCGGACGGTCTGTGTCAGATTTCCCTGCGCGACTGCTGCAATGGCACGGGTTACACCTTCCGTTGGCCTGAGCAGATCCTCAACTAGCGTGTTGATCGAGACTTCCATCTCGCCCCACGCGCCGCGGGATTCGTGAAAGCGCGTACGTTCCCGGGTCCGGCCCTCTTTGCCGACAACCTGCCCAACCCGTTTCAGTTCCTCTGCCATCTGTTGATTGGCTGAGACGATCGAATTGAAAGTATCCGCAATTTTTCCCGGCAATCCCGTCCACGCGACTGGAAGACGAACCGAAAAGTTTCCGTCACGCATAGTTTGCAGGCTGGCCAGAATCACACTGAGGTCACCGGAATCAGGCTGGACAACCGCTATGGAATTCCCATTCGTGTTCCCGCGTTCTTCTCCGGCTTGACGGGAGGTGACCGCCGGGCCCTCGCTGTTTCTTTTCATGCTCTTAGCTCTTCTCCTGGGCTGATGCTGGTCTGATGGCTCTGACCAGCCGTCAATGCCCTGGTTATCGCTGCGTCTTGCCTGCTGGTCCGCCGTAGTTCGGCCGTGGGGGAGGCCGACGGGCCCTCGAATTTGCGGCAACTCAAGCCAATCGTCCGAAAAATGGAACGAGGAGGAAATTACCGACTAGACCTCTGTGGTAACACGAAAAACTCCAGGCTGACTCTAGGGTGTTTACTGTAGAGCGCGTCGTTGCGACGTTGGCCCCCGTCGGCACGCTAATCATATGAAATAAAAGGGCGGATCCGCGTAACGGATCCGCCCAGAAGCAAGCCAGCGATTCTCTTGAATCTATTTTGGGGACTGTGAGCTGGTGCTTGGGGAAACTACAGGAGGGCAAGGCTTACCCGTCGGCGACATCCCTGGCGTAGAGGAGCTATTTCCACTCCCTGAACTGGGTGGCGTCGAACCGGTGGTCGATCCGGTATTCGGAGTCGAGCTGCCGGGCGCGCCGGCTGTTCCCGGCAAGGTGCCGCAGGGCGACCCGCTAGGGCTCGTTCCCGGCGCGGTCGACGTGTTTGGATCTACCGTCGAAGGCTGAGTCGTGCTGCCCGGGGTCGCCGGCTTTGGCGAGTTGGACCCGGGGACCGAGGACGGCGGGTTGGTCGGCGTGCCCGCAGGCGACGCCTGTGATCCTGATGGGGGTGTCGAAGGACTAGCCGGCGGCGTAGCCGAGGTTGGCGGCTGCGTCGGCGTCCCAGGAGTTTGGGCCTGTCCCGCCGAGCCTGGAGTTCCCGTTGGCGGCGCTCCAGGCGTGCTCTGGGCCACAATCCAGGTGGTGCACAGAAGAATTGCAGTGAAAAGGGTAACTTTGGTTGCAGACATTTGAGCCTCCAGCGCTGATTTTTCGGGTGACCTCCGAGAAAGAATCAGGAAGATCACCGGGAATCAGTCTGCACCCAGGAGAGCATCAACCCCATCCGGCGGATTCCGTAGGCCACGGCGGGCGATCTAGTAGCGAAGCTTCGAACTCAGTTACTTATCAACGCCGCTCCGAGGCGAGCCAGGTCGGAGTCCTCCTTTGACGACAATCCGCTGACGGCGACCGCGCCGGCCACTTCGCCATTCTTTCGGACCGGAACCCCGCCACCCCAGCCAACGAATCTTGGGTCGCCATAGTAGGCGATGTCATGACCTCTTTCCGGATGTTTGACCTTTTCTCCGATCTCGGCGGTTGGCCTACCGGTCCGCGCGGCGGTCCACGCTTTGTTGGTGGCGATGGCGATCGACGGGAGCGGCACGCCATCCATGCGGGCAAAGGCGATAAGTTCGCCATGCGAATCAACCACAGCGACGGCTACTGATTCCTTCGCCTCAGCAGCTCTCTCAACGATGGAGCCGATGATCTTTTGAGCCTCGGCGTAATCAATGGCGGGAACATTTCTCATGGGAGTCTCATCTCACGGAGTCTCGGGATATCCACCAGATATGGAGAGGACGAGTGTAGCAATGTCTGCGAGGGGATGGCGAAACGCTGCGCCTGGAAATGAAAAACCGGACTGGGCGGGTGCCCAGTCCGGCTATTGCAACACACCTCAGAAAATAAACTTCAGCGCGAACTGAATCAGCCGTTCCGGCGAAGCGACCCCGCCAGATACGGTGGAGGTGATGGTCCCGAATCCATTAGCTGAAGGGTTGCCCGAGATACCGGCATAGCCCGTCGCCGGCATTGAGAAGTAGGGGTGATTGAACAGATTGAAGAACTCCGTTCGGAACTCGATCCCCATCTTCTCACCGATGTTGGTCCGTTTGAATACGGCGAAATCAAAGTTGTTGATTCCAGGTCCTCGAAGGTTCGGATCAACGCGCGATTCGGTGCCCGGACCGAAGTCAGGAGGCGGTGCGAAGCAACTGGTGTTAAACCACTGAGTGAGGTTGTTGCCGCCGGACTTCTTGTCGCATCCCGGAACCACGTCAGGCCGGATGTTTGCGACGCCGAGGTTCGCCGCTTCCAGAGCTGTCGTGCCAGAGTATGTGATCTTCAGCGGGAAACCACGTTGGAAGGTTGTAATGCCGTCCACGCCCCACCCGGATACGACTCCATTGGCTACTCCGGTCAAACCACTCGCGAATCGCTTGCCATGACCGAAGGGCAGGTCGAGAACGTAGCTGATGACCACGCGCTGGGAAACGTCCTGCGAGGAGAGCGACCTTTCTCCCGCCAGATTATTCCAGTCCTGAACGCCGCCAACGCCACCGGTCGGTCCTTCCAACCAGCTGGTCAGGGTATCGGTATTGCTGAGGAGCTTCTCGTTGGTATAAGCGACCAGCAGGGTACCGCCGCCCTGGAAGCGACGCGTGACCGTGGCTTGCAGCGAGTTATAGCTGCTGCTGCAGCAGCCAAAACCGCCGAGTGACAAACCGTTGTATTGCGGGTATGGACGCTCCAACTGACCCGCGGCAACCGTTGCCCCGTTCAGAGACGGATTGGGATTCGTCCCCTGCATCGGGTTCGCAACCTGCGTCGAAAGCGCGGCACCTTGCGACCAGAGAGAGTCCGGAAGCTGGTCTATGTTGGTTGAGTACTGTTCGAGATGCACGCCGTGCGAGCCGGCATACGCTACGTCTGCGAAGAAGCCGGCAGGCAGAGTGCGCTGGATGTCAAAGTTCCATTGCTCTACGTAACCGTACTGAGGGCCGTTGTGTCCACTGATTCCATAATAGGGAGCCAGCGTCGGGTTGCCGTTAGCAGCCACGAAGCTTGAAACATTTGGCGTAGACAAACCGGTGAAGTTACGTCCGGGCGGAGCCAGGATTCCGGCGTTGCCGAAAGGACCAGACTCGGCGCAGCCAAAGCCGTTGGGAAGCGGGCCGAGCACCGATGTACCCGAGAAACTGAACGAGCAACCGTCTCCATCGAGCGTGGCAGCCGGAGTAACGAACGAATCATTCGTGGCGTGGAGCGGTGTGCTGGCCAGATTGACTACGTCGTTGTCGGGATTCAATCCGAACGAAACATAGTTGGGGATGAAGAAGACGCCGTACCCTGCACGAATCACGGTCTTCGGGTCCAGGCCGTAAGCAAACCCGAGACGGGGCGAGAATGCTTTCTTATCCATCGGAATGTTGTTCTTGCTGGAATTCCGTCCCGTTCCGACCAGGAACGCATCACCCGAGCACCCGGTCCCAGTTCCACCGCAACCGCTGACGGTAGCGTTGGCGGCAGTCGGGTCCCAGTAGGTGAGCCGGTTGTAGGCATCCGACCAGGTTCCCTGCAGTTCATAGCGGAGCCCGAGGTTTACCGTGAGCTTGCTGGTTACGTGCCAGGTATCGTCCACGAATAAGGCGCGGTAGGCTTGCAATCCCTTGGTTTGAGCGGGAACCTGAGCGACACCCTCGGTCTGATTGACGAAACTGCCCGAATTTTGCGAGAGGCCCAGCAGGAAATCGGCAAAGGCGAAATTCGTGTTGGTAGCGCCACCTGCAGCCGCCGCCAGTTGCGTGGTCCAGTTGCCTCCAAAAGCAAACGCGCCGCTGGCGATATTCGTTTGGAAGTAGTTGTCGTAGCCGAGCTCGATCTGCGCGCCCGTCTGGATCGTATGTTTCCCGCGAATCAGGGTGAACGCGGGCGTGATGTTGTATTGCGAATTATGATCGCCGATCGCGCTGTTTCCCTGCGACTTGCCCACATCGTTGGGGAAAGGGAAAGCCGGAGTCGGCGGAGTTCGCATGGAGTTCGGCGGCGTGTTGTAGGTGGAGGGCCAGCCTAGCGTCGTGAGATCGAAGCCGGAAAGCAGAGGCTGCCGGCCGTAAACAAACCGGCTGCCTGAAAGATTCACGTCAAGAATGGTCGTCGGAGTGAAAGCATGATTCACGCCGATGACGAGCAGCTTGCTGTGATATTTTTCCGCGCAGCGGTCGAGGCAAAGACCGGTTCCAAACGGATTCACCGGCAAGTCGATCAATCCGAAGTAGGCGAACCTTCCAAATATGCGCGTGTTGCTGGAAATATTCTGATCTCCGCGGGCTACGAACTCGTTGGTGTTGCCGCCCCCGGGAGCCGCACTCTCATAGTTGCCGATGGTGCCGGCGAGGTTCGGCGAAGGGAAGTAAGTCTGCCACATTTTTGTCGTCGCCTGGCTGAATTCCGCGCTCGGAATGCAGTTTCCCGTGCAGCTTGGATTGCCTGAATCCAGCCCGTAAGCCGTCAGGCGTTGCCCGTACGTCGGACTCGAGGGATTCGAGTCGACGCTATAAGGATCATAAAGCTGACCTGCCTGATTACTGCACAGGCCGTTGGACCCTTCAGTTCCTCCGGCTGCCAGGCACAGAGACGAGAAATCACCATTGAGCATTGCGGGTACAGGGACCGTGGTGTTAAACGGAGACCCGGTGCGCTGGCGATATTGCTCCCAGCTGACATAGAAGAACGTCTTATCTTTTATGACTGGTCCGCCGACCTGGAATCCGTACTGGTTCTGAGTCCACGGTGGCGCCTCGTTGGGTTGACCGTTTGCGATTTCGGTCTGCTTGTTGAAATATTCGTTGGCGTTCAGCACTTTGTTGCGGAAGTATTCATACCCCGACCCGTGCCAGCGATTGGTGCCCGACTTGGTGCTGAGATTCACCACACCGCCGGAGAACTTGCCCCATTCGGCGCCAAGGTTGTTGTATTGCACTTTGAATTCGCCAACCGAATCCTGCGTCGGAATGACGATCGGCAAGTTGATGTACCCGATGTTCAGGGGCTGGCCGTCGAGGTACTGCGCTCCCTGGTTAGCGAAGGAGCCGCCAACCTGATAATTGCCCCAGCTAAAAGGATTCTGCCCCACCGGCGATCCGCCGGACCCGCCTTGCGCCACGGCCGCCGGGGAGACGGTGATCAGATTGAAAATGTTGCGACCATTCAGCGGCAGTTCGTCGGCCTTGCGCTGTTCGACGACCTGGCCGAGGGACGAGGATTCCGTCTGTAGCAGCGGCGTCTCTGACGTTACTTCGACCGTCTCGCTGACCTGACCGACAGTCAAGGTAGCGTCGACGCGCGTTTCCTGCTGCACCTGCACCACAACACTCGGCCGGGCGAAGTGCTTGAATCCCTGCTTCTCGACGTCGATGCGGTATTGGCCCTGAAACAGATTGACGAAGGTGAAATGCCCGTCGTCACCGCTTTCCTGCGTGCGCTTCTCTGCGGTGTTGAGGCTGGTCAAGGTCACGTTGGCGCCGGCAATGGCCGCGCCCGTGGGATCGGAAATGGTGCCGGAGATCGACCCGTAGGTCGATTGCGCGTGCAAGGACAAGCACGTCACGGAGAGAAGAACGCCAAGCGACAATACTGCGGCACAGAAGCGACGAGACAACATGGTCTCCCCCACGAAGATTGGAATGGACCTGCTGGAATCAACTCCTGAACGTCGTGATCGGGCTACACGAATCCCGACTAGTTTTCTGGAGGTGTCCTCAAGAACAACTACGTGAGCGGAGAAGGATTTGTACCAACCGGTTCCGCCATTTCGAAATAGGAGTAACTACGGGGTGTTCGACGGACGGACAGAAATGGAAGGGGAGCAGATTTAATTTCGTCGCAGCCGTGGTCAGCCCTCGTCGCTAAGGGTGATTCGCTTCTTTCCGCAAGAGCGCATACAGGAAGGGTTTGCCGGTGGGCTTTTGACTCCCACCGTGAGGCTCGACCGTAACAAATACAGCGTCAATCTCGGCCAGTTGTTTCGGATCGTCCAAACGAAGAACCCAGCGGCGGTTCGATTCGCTATCCATATAGAGGATGCCGAGGTTCGTCGCGTGCTTCTGTTCGCCCGACTCGGCGTCTCGCTGTCCCCAGACCTGGAATGCGCTGGCGTTCTTGACTCCAGGCTCGTGATCGAGATCGAATGCGTAAAAAATCAGGGACTTACTCTGCGTGTAAAAGACACGGCCGAATGGCTTGCGCGTACGACTGCCGCTGTCCACATCAAAAACATCAGCGATGTAAAGTTTGCGCGCTCCCATCAACTCGCGAATGTCGCGGTCGGACGAAAGAAACTGCTCGTCATCTTTAAGCCTGCGGTCCTGATCCCGGGCGGAAGCCGAAAGTTCGTCAATCTTTAACTCGAGCGAAGTTGTGCGCAACAGGATGCGGTCGTGCTCCTCGCGGAGCGTAGTGAGTTCGGCTTGTACGAGTTGATACGCCTGCTCCGCCTCGTGGAGTTGTCTGGCCAACTTGTCGCGCTGGTCTGCGACCTGGAGATACTCCTGGTCGCGCTCAGCCTTTGCCGTTGACAATGCGGCGGAGCGAACTTCCACGGCATGCAGGGTATCCCGCAGCCGGGTGACCTCCTGTTGACTGGCCGAGACCTGAAGCTCCAAGCGCGACACTTGGGCAGTCTGCTGGGCAATGAGGTCGTCCGAAGCTTTCTTCTCGGAGGCAAGATCCTGAAGAGGTGCCGGTGGGGCAAGTAACGCTTGGTCTTCCATCAGACGCGCATGCCCGCCCAAGTGATATGCACCGAGGGCCACCGCAATCAAAACGCAAGCTGCAACCGCGGCCCACACCGCCGCAGTTCTGGGGAGGTAGGTGCGGCGCATGCGCAACACTTCCGCCTTCGTGGCTGGGGAGATTGGCCGTTCCGCGCCGCCAATAAGGGCGAGCAAACGGTGGCGGGTGGGACGGTCATCCCACTCCTCGCTGCTGCGTTCTGTATAGCCGTAGGCCTCGGCGAGAAAGGGCATGCCTTCGGCGCCGATCAGCGAATACTCGGCGTAGGCTTCCCGGCAGGGTGCGCAGCCCCCGAGATGGCGCACGAGTTCCTGCCGCTCGTTGTCAGTGAGCGCCCCCCGTCGTTGCGCCAACGCGGCCAGCTCTTTGAACTTCTGGTGGTCATCCAGTCGTTCGCTTTTATTCATTGTGAATTTCCCGGAGCCTCTTTACCGCCGGGCTCTTGCGCAGCCGCTCCAGGCCGCGATAGAAATGGTGCCGCACATTGCCAAACGGCTCGTTCAGCCGTTCGCTTATTTCCCTCAACTCGAGACCCTGAAAATAAAACAGTTCCAGCGTTCTGCGCTGCATCTCTGTGAGATCCTCAAACGCAGACAGGAGATGCGAGAAATCAAGTCTCACGCCGACTTCGCGCTCGACGTCGCCCTTCCCTGGTAATGTATCGTCCAGAGACTCAATATCTGTACCAGAGTAGAAGCCCCGGCGCAACAAATGCGCGCGGCGATCACGGGCCCGGCTAAACGCGTTCTGCACCACCCAGCCCTTAGCGCTGCCTTTGGCCGGGTCGAAAAGCGGCGCCTTCTGGTAGACGCCGAAGAATACCTCCTGAACGACCTCTTCGGCCTCACTTTTATCGTTCAGAATCCTCAGCGCGATTCCGAATACCAGTCGGGAATACCGGCTGTAAAGCAGGTCAAGGCCTTTAGCGTCTTTGGCCTGCATCCAGGCCATCAACTCTTCGTCGCTGGGAGAGCGAACGTCCGCCGGTTGCGGGCCTGCAATGCGGCTTTCCCGCCTATTACCCCACACTACGGGGAATGCCAGCGCGCGCCCATTCGGAGGAGAGCTCATTTGTCGAACGACTGCAGTCTTGCGGGAAACTTCAAGAACGACCGGGTAAATGACGGCAACCCACAATTTCCGCCCAACCCAGCGCGAACATACAACAAAAGTAAAACGATTTTCCAGAATAAAAAGAATGCTCCCGGGGGACAAATAATTCCAACGAAACTGGTACAGATTTGCGGTCGGCGGCGTATCTAGTGGAGCACATTCAGGGCATGCTTTGTCTTCACCCCGGGACCCGGGATTAGCTTTTGGTCTTTCGTCGGCGGGAAAAGTCAGGCATATTTGTGGAACTGGTGTCCGAGCACTTCATGGTTTTTACGCGCAGAGTCCTTCCAGCCCTTTTCCTGGGTCTTGTATTTTCGATTTCCCTTCATGCTCAGTCCGCTCGTGCATCTTTGACCGGCCGGATTACGGATCCACGGAAAGCGGTAATCGCCTCAGCGACGGTCACCGTTATTAACACCGGCACCGGAATTCACTACCAGGGACTCACCAACGAAACCGGCGAGTATTACGTATCGAACCTGCCGCCCGGAAGATACCGCATCGAGGTGGAAAAACTTGGATTCAAGGCGGTTATCCAGTCGGGCGTGATTCTGCATGTTCAGGATGCAGTGGAAGTGAACTTTGAAATGATGCTGGGCTCGGCCTCTGAAAGTGTGACGGTCGCGAGCGAGTCCTCGCCGCTCGATACCGAATCTTCCACGGTGGGAACGGTGGTTGAGCAGCGCAAGGCGAACGAGCTGCCGCTCAATGGCCGCAACGTCTTTAATCTCATTGTCCTGGCGCCGTCGGTGATTCCTCAGGGCAGTTCCACTGGAACTCCTGTCGGGGTGAACCCGTTCGGATGGAACAACTATCAGGTGAGCGGTTCGTTCGGAAATCAGAGCGCGGAATATCTCGACGGCCAGCCACTGAATATCGGTTACATCAACCTGCCGGTGCTGATTCCGACCCAGGACTCGATCCAGGAGTTCAAAGTTCAAACCAGCAACCTGGGAGCGGAGTGGGGACGCTTTGCCGGCGGAGTCACCAACCTCAGCACCAAGGGTGGAACGAATTACCTTCACGGCGAGGCTTACGAGTACCTGCGCAACCGCATCTTTAATGCTAATGATTACTTTCTGAACGCTGCCGGGAAACCGCGGCCGCCCTGGGTGCAAAACCAATTCGGTGTGGATGCGGGCGGGCCTTTGCGTCTTCCGCACTACAACGGACGCAATCGCACCTTCTGGTTTGGCAGCTGGGAAGGCTTCCGCCTTCGAACCGGGCAGCCGTTCACAGCCACGGTTCCCACTACCGACGAACGCGCCGGGAACTTCTCCATGATCAGCGCTCCAATTATGGATCCCTGTGCCGGCGTGGTGAATGCCCAGGGCGCATGTCCGGGG
>Ga0210388_10001101_pt1 | contig 21452 bp, 16 predicted proteins | sample IncBWC19OmetaG_FD_155485 | JGI IMG/M metagenome (GOLD analysis project Ga0210388, IMG submission 155485) | Forest soil microbial communities from Barre Woods Harvard Forest LTER site, Petersham, Massachusetts, United States - Inc-BW-C-19-O ... | reverse complement strand
CCCTGAACCGCGATATTGCCCGTAGCCGACAGATCGATGACCTTCGACCAGGTGAAGTTGGACCTTGCCTGAAAACCATGGGACAAGCGCTTCTCCAAACCAACCTGGAGTGAGTGATACGGAGAAGTTCCGAGGCTCGTCTCCTCTTCGATCTGGTTAAAACTTGGATAAGTAAGGCGCTGCGAGTTCAATGCAGGATTGGTTGAGTAGATGCCCGGGTTTTTGTCGAGGATCGTACCCAGATGGTAGGACTCCTTCCCCACATAGGCGATATGCAGCGCGAGATCCTTCGAGAGCTGCTGATCTACGGCCAGGTCCCAGCTTTGAGTTGTCAACGCGCGGAAATTGCTGGCAAAGACCGCCTCGACACTTACGGGCTGCAGGATTACGGAGTTGGCCGGCGGTTCGTAGCCCGTTGATGCGAAGGGAGGAAACGGGGTGGCGTAGTTCGTTGTCGCGTAGGTCGACCAGGGGCTATCGAAGGGGATCGTGTATCCCGCGCCCGGGGCAGCATTCAAGTTGTACACCGGGCTGAATGGCGCAATGTCGGCGGTGTGATTGTAGGTCGAGTAGGGGAGTGGACCGGTGAACATGCCGAAGGCGCCCCGCACCGCAGTGTTGGGCAGACTGGCAGGCTGCCAGCTGAAACCGAGTCTGGGTTGAAAATATCCGTATGTCGTCGGCATCAGAGCGGCATTGACGCCGTGATCGCCAGGGAAGACAAGACCGACGGGTGCGTTTGGAAACCTCTGGCTCTGCTGGCCAGGTCGAAACGCCGCTCCTCGTCCCTCACCCGGAGTGGACGGGGGAAGATTCGGATCCCAGCGCAGTCCGGCGGTAACTGTTAAGTTCGGTTTCACGCGGTACTCATCCTGTGCGAAGAGCCCCAACTGCCAGCCCTTGACGCTGGCAATCTCTCCGCCGCCCTGCGTGAAGTTGTTGAGATAACCCAGGAGGAAGTCTGCCAGGCCGAAGCCGGTGTAGTTCGAGAATCCCGCAATGGGGGCTGCGGGATAATCGGCGTTTTCCTGTGCGAATTGCTTCCAGATGTTGCCGCCAACACTGACGGTGTGCGGCCCTATGGTTTTGCTCAGGGCATCATTCAACCCATAGGAGTGGCGGTTTTCAACTTGAAGTGCGTTGTATCCAGAACCAAATCCGCTTGTCCCCAGGCCCTCCAGATAGCAATGGCCGGGGATGTCATTGACCGCGATGTACTTCGACAGGCAGACCTGATTGCCATTTATGTCGGTGGGCTCGGCGTAGGAAGCGACATAATCTTCGGTCCAGAAGAGGGTCGCTTCATTCACTGTCGAGGAGTTGATGATCCAGTCGTGGCCCAGGACGATGTTATAGTCTCTTCCCTGCTGCGCATCCTCGATCGCCATGAGGTTGCCGTTGATCGAAGACGCAGGCTCTTCCTCCCAAAGGGTGAAACTACGCAGGTAGAAGCGGTGCTTATCATTCAACGTATAGTCGATACGCGCTGTTCCCTCGTCGTAGTTCTGGATTTGCTCGGGACTTACAAAATTCACCTGCCCGGTGCTGGGAACCTGACCCAGGGGCAAGGCGGTCGTTGCAATTTTCACCGCGGCGGGAGAGAAGTAGGCGGGGTTGATCTGATAAGGCTTGCCACCGACTGTTGTAAAAAGATTCGGCTGATTGGTGTAAGGGGTCGTGCTTAAGGTAGTTCCCGCGGGGAGAGCCGCGGCTACCGCGCTGAAGTCTCCATTCAGCATGGCCTGCGTAGGAGTTGCAGCCTGGCTGTACTGCGACGCATAGTGCTGCCTGGTGCCCTGGTAGTTCGTGAAGAAGAACAGTTTGTCTTTTATGATCGGTCCGCCAACATATCCGCCGAACTGGTTTCTCTTGAGAGTATCGACAGTGTTGGCGAAGTAATTCGCGGCATTGAGATCGTTGTTGCGAAGAAATTCAAAGACGCCGCCATGAAATTCGTTGCCCCCGGATCTGGTCTTGATGCTTACCACGGCACCGGGTGCGTATCCGTATTGCGCGTCGAAGTTTGTGCTTACCCGAAACTGCTCGGTCGCGTCCGCGTTCGGGAATGGCGCGGTCTCCGGCATGTAGGTATCCATATTGGGCGAGCCATCCAGTAAGAAGAACGTGCTTCCCTGGCGACCGCCTCCCGACGACGCATTGATCTCCGTGGGAATCGCTGTTCCGCCAGGCGCGAGACCAATCGGAGATTGCAGGACGTTCGTGATGCCCGCGCTGAGGAAGATCAGGCTCGACGGATCCCTGCCGTTGATGGGAAGTTCGGTGATCGCGTGCTGATTGATCACTTCACTTACTTCTCCGGAGGTGGTGTTGATCAGTTCCGCGCCTCCGGCGACAGTCACAGTCTGTTTGGACTCGCCTACGGTTAATGAAACGCTGAGTCCTTTCTTTTCTCCGATGCTCAGAACGACGCCTTCGGAGACGAAGGTCTGAAACCCAGAGCACTCGACTGTGATACGGTAGCGTCCCGGCTCGAGCGCTGGAGCAATGAATTCCCCGGACTGGTTCGTCTTCACTTGGCGGGTGGAGCCCGTGTCCTGGTTGACGATCAAGGCGCTGGCATTTGGCAGCACTGCGCCGGAGGCATCCGTCACAACACCGGTAATCTGTGCGGCAGACTCCTGCGCGTAAAGGCGAAGAGTTGGATTTAGAAACAGGGCTCCTACACAAAGTGCGTATAGGAAAAGTCGCGTCATGAATGGCCTCATAAGAGTGATTCTCCTTATTTCAAATCTGTTTCATGGATCCTCTGATCGAGGGTCTGTAGTTCCGTTTGCAGCTGGGTTAGAGAGGTGCGGAGGTTGACCTCGATGGCGTCTCCGTCGTTATGGTCGCTGGGTTGCGAGTTGCTCAGCAGTGCGACTACGGCCTCGTGTATAGCCTCGGTCGAGGAATGAATCCGGCGGATTCGAGCCCTCCAATCGTCCGAAAAGTCCGAGACATCGATCGCATTTGATTCCAGTGGTGCTTTGACCGAGGTGTTGGCCGCCGGCGTATTTGAGGAGCGAGAAAGAATTTCACCGAGCTGGTTTTGCAGAGAGCTGATGTCCTCGCGCAAAGCAGAAACATGGTCTGCGAGCAGGACCTGCAATTGGCGGCGCGCATCCTCGTTGAGGACGGATACCTCCTGAGGTGGGTGACGGTCGGCGAGCCGGTTCAGCGCCCAGGCGCGCGCCGAAGCCAGTTGAGCAAGAGAGAGTGTCTGGTTTACGTAAGCGATCCGCTGATCCTTGTCTGGAAAGCGGGCATTGAGGTCGGCGTCGAGAAGCGGCGGAGTGGCGACCATTCGCTGAATGGGGGAAGGCGCGGGAGAGTCAGAATTGACAACTGAAGGCGGCGAAGACTGTTGTGCAGCCTCATCGATGGTGATTATGTGAAGCCGCGTATGGGGAATGTCTTGCAGCGCCGACAGGAGCTGTTGCTTGCGGGCATCGCCTCCCACGACGGCTTCGATCAAAACCTCACGCCCGACATGATCGGTGATCTTGATCTGTTCGCCGAGATCCGCACCCAGTCCATGCAACGCGACCTCTGCCTCGACTACAGCCGCGGCGAGCGCCGCGCTGCCCGGCTGCACCGACCTGGGTATGACGACCACCGGAGGTCGAACAGCGGCGGGCAGCGTCGGCTCTCCAAAGATATCTGCAGGTACGGATGCGAAGGGAATGACGTCATACGAGAGCTCGGCGATTTCGATCTCACTGTTGTCCTGCAGACGGACGCTCTCTTTCACTGCGTGATAGTCGGCCGTGCGCAGAGTTAAATCCGTCTCAGCAACAACGCCCGCGGAGTAGGTGGTCTTCAACGTGAGCCGATCGCTCCCAGTCCGCAGTACCTGGTCGCTGTGAACTGGGCGAGCCCCCCGCCAATGCGTATATGTCTCTGTATCCAGCGGAGAGTTCCAATCGAGGGAGTATTTCAAATACGCCGCCTTGACCTGCGACTCTCCAGCCACGCTGGAATCGGTCCGGCTGGCCGTCCGATGATGCTTCACATCCCGATACATGGTCCGCGTCAGCGATTTTTCTCCCACGCTGACACGAAGTTTTTGCACTACGACCGGTTCAGCGGTGGACTGCAATGACTTGATTTCAGAGGCTTCCGCGCGACCCAGGAGTTCGTCTGCGGAGACCGGCCCGGGAGAGCGCAGGAAGTACGCAATGGGGATGAGCGCGAGCAGCGTTAAGACAGCGGCGATCCATGCAAATTGGCCCATTTCGCCCGGACTGAGCATCCGCTTGACCGCGTTGAGCCAGCTCTTGAGGCGCGACGGGCGTCCCATCTCGGCAGCGAGCGCATCCAGTCGAGCGAGAAAAACGGATCTCTGATCCGCGGGGGGCGGAAGATAGGGAGCCGTTACCGCATTCTGATACTCGAACAGGTCCGCAATACCGTGCCCTATCGCTTGCCTGCGGCTACGGCAAGACCAGCAGGACTCAATGTGACCATCAACATCCTCAGCTTCCTTGTAAGAGAGCTCTCCGTCCAGCGAACGCAGGAGGGCTTCCTCTGTAAGGTGATCCCCGGTAAACAGCCAGCGCGCCGCGCGGCCCGGGTTGCTGTGCCGCTTCTTCATGCACACCCCTTTACGAGTCTGGTTATGGCGTTTCTGAGTGAGCCGGCAACGGTAGAAGTGCCAACGTTCAGGATTTCGCCGATCTCCCGATAGCGAAATCCCTCCAGGCGGAGGTTGAGGCAATCCCTTTGCAACTGGGTAAGCTTGGTGAGACCGTCGTGGATCCGGAAATACCGCTCCTTCTCGAGCAGCTGCTCTTCCGGTCCCGGCGTGCTGTCGAGAGTCGATTGGCTCAACTGCTCCCACATTTCGGGGGTTGCATCGACAAGGCGGCGACGGCTCTTGCGAGAATTACACGACAGGTTGTGGGCAACCTGATAGACCCAGGCGCGGAGATTCTCTTCCCCACCACCGCCGCGCATATGGCGATAGAGGCGAAGGAAGGCTTCCTGGACAACCTCCTCGGCGTCCTGTGGAGAAATGCCGCTGTTGATCAGATATCGGTAGAGCGACGGGCGCAGCGTGTCATAGAGCTGAATGATCCTCTGCTCCGGACCTTCCGCTCGTCGCTCCGAGACGACTTCATCCGCTCCACTCAAACACAGTCCGATGACACCGCCCGAAGCCGCGTTGGCATACGCCGACAAAAATATGCACTCCTCTTGCACGAATCTCCCAGTGTCTCGCTTGCGCCCAACTGCTCCGGCGACATGTCTCAGGCGGGCAGGCCAATTTTCCTGCTGTACATGAAACAATCGGGCGGCTGGTTTTGTGCTTTATGATGAAAAATAATTTCCTAGGAGGAATTATCGACCTTTAGCAAGGTCTTGTCAGGGAACGTACCTAATGAAAATCTTCGACCCTGAGGCTGAATTGCCTGACGGGCAGGCTTTCTCACGCAGGTTAGGCCGCAGCATGAATTGGCACGAGGCATGCCGTTGCCGCTGGCCGGTTCTCCACACGAGCGTCTAGCCGGGGTGATTGAAGAAGGCAAGTCCTGTGGACTGGCTAAACAAGGGTGGCATCTGAGGCATTCAACGCGGCAATGTATTGCTTCAGCGTCTCTGCCGAAGCCTCAAGTTCTTCTCTTTCTGACGCATTCAGTGGAATGGAGATCACACGAGCGATGCCATCGCGCGTAACAATACTGGGCAGGGATAGAGATACTTCGCCCAATCCCATCGACTCCGGAGCTAAGCTGGACACCGTAAATACCGTATGTTCGTCACGCAGAATGGCACTTGCGATCCGAGCCAGCGCCGTTCCAATGCCATAGTATGTCGCTCCTTTTGCCCGGATGATTTCAAGACCTGTGGCACGTGTATCGTTGGCGATTTTTCTCAGCACAGCTTCATCGTAGGGTAGCTCCAGTTCCCTGCAAAAGCTCTCCAGTGGCATGCCCGCGATCCGCGCGGAAGAAAGCACTGCTACCTGGCTTTCGCCATGTTCGCCGATGACATAAGCGTGCACGTTATTTGAAGCTATCCCATAATGCGCGGCAAGCCGCCTGCGGAAACGTGAAGTATCGAGAGACGTCCCGGAACCGATGACGCGATTCGGTGGAAGGCCGGACCACTTCCAGGCGGCATGGGTAAGGACATCAACGGGATTCGACGCGATCAGCAATATGCCGTGCGGGTTATAGCGCGCAACGTTCTGAACGAGACCCTTCAGGATCGCTGCGGTCTCATTCAGGCTGTGCAGTCGCGACGTCTGGCCTGACTGGCTGACGCCTGCTGTAATGATGACCACATCTGCCTCGCAACAATCCCCGAACTCGCCGGCAACGACCTTCGTCGTGTGAGTGAACACTTCAGCATCCCGCAGGTCCTGCACATGACCGTCGACTCTGCGCTTATCCCGGCCGATGAGTACAATTTCGGCCGGGGTTCTGGAGAGCAAAAGAGCATAGGCTGTCGTTGAACCCACGAAGCCTGTTCCTACGATCGCAACTCGAGGAATTCGCGGTGGTACATGATCCTGATTGCTGGATCGAATATCGTCGGGAACCGACATAGGTTCGGCCTCCACATTTGGCGTCAACCTGCGTCGTTCGCTCACCACCGCGGACATGGGCTCATCCACCGTCCTGGCAACCGCATTGAGAAGCCCTTTTCCTGTGACCGGCATTTCATCTCCTCTTTAAGGATGAAGATGCTCGGAAGCTGTGCTCAGTCGCGACATTCCATAGAAAGCCGCTGATCAGCAACTCTGACTTGAATGACAGGCAGTCCGCCTTCAGCGAGAAGTGGATAAATTGGTCTGTTCCGTACGAGTGAAGAAGGTTTTTCGGTTCAATGCGGCGAGTTCATTAGAAGATGAAAATGCTCACGTAATGTCTTCACCGTGCGGTCAAAAGGCTCAACGGAACCGTATGACCGGGAGAGCATAACGCCGCCTTCCATGGTCGCCAGAACGTAGGTAGCAAGCGAGTCGATGTCTGTGTCTGCGGGCAAGGCTGCCGCCAGAAGGCACTCGCGGACCGCGGCAATCCAGCCTCGAAAATTTTCGGCGATTAGTTTGTGCGCGGGACGATTCTCCGGATCGATCTCTAACGCCAGGCGGCCAAGCGGGCAGCCATACTGCGCATCTGTCATGAGAATCCGTTCCCGATAGCCGGCAAGGATGGCGAAGATGCGCTCGATAGGCTCTTGGGCCGAGGCATATGCGGGTTCAACAATCATCGGATGCAGCGCGACCAAATAACCTTCGAGGACCTCACGCAGTAACGCTTCCTTACTGTCAAAGAAATGATAAAAGCTGCCCGAGTTTACCTTGGCGTGGGCCAGCAGGTCAGCCATCGAAGTTCCCGCAAAACCTCTTTCCCAGAACAGATAACGCGCGGACTCAACAAGCCGTTGGCGACTGGCAGGGCCGGTGGGCCGGACTAGCTCCGGCTTTTTTGCTCGAGAGGCTGAAACAATTTTGGCCATAAAAAATCCTGAAGACCCTACAAAATCGCTTGACATGAGAGCATACGATAATTTTACTTGAACGATCAAGTAAGGAGTTGGCAGCATGAAAATCCTTCTTTTTGCGGTTCTCTTCACGACGATTAGTACGTCCGCTCAACCTTCCACGGTGACTCCGGCTAGGGCGTCGACAGCCGATTCCACACCTGCACTGATCATCGAACTTTCGATTCCAGCCCCGGTGCATGAGGTATGGGAAGCGTTCACAACGAAGGAAGGGTTAAGCTCCTGGCTCGCACCGGATGTGTCGGTCGATCTCAAGCCGGGCGGCGACTGGTTGGTAAAATTCCCCGGCAGCACCGGAGGCGGCACTATCGTGAGCTTTGTGCCGGAGGAGGAGCTAGTCCTCAACGCGCTCGCACCGGATCGCTTTCCGAACGTGCGTGCCGCGCGGACCCGCGCCGTATTTACCTTCAAATCAAACGGCGACAGCACGCTGGTCCGGCTATCGCAAACGGGATGGCAGCGTGGTGCTGAGTGGGATGCGGCTTACGAATACCTCGCAGCAGGTAACGCAGAAATGCTCGGCATGCTGCATCATCGCTTCGTCGCCGGGCCAACCGACTGGAAAAAAATGATGGAGCCCACCGCGGGACAGGATCCAAAATAAGTGCGAGGAGGGCGGATTGTGTTGTACGGATTCTTCTGCGGACAGCCGATTATCGGCCAACCTCACCGCCGTAACCTGCGATGAAGCTGGCTAGTCTGCCTGCTTACTGCTCGCTCGCCGAGGCTTCGGCTTACTCTTGCCTTTGAGATTCAGCTCCACCGCGGCGCGGATGAGATCCTTCAAGGCCGCCTCATTGACCTTGTCGCCTTCGTGGATGTCGATGGCGCGCCTGACATTCCCGTCGAGGCTGGAGTTGAATAGACCGGAAGGATCATCCAACGCAGCTCCCTTGGCAAATGTCATCTTGACGACGCTCTTGTACGTCTCTCCCGTGCAGACGATACCGGCGTGGGAAAAGACGGGAGTTCCCATCCACTTCCACTCTTCGACAATCTCAGGGTCCGCCTTGTGGATGATGTCGCGGACCTTCGCGAGCATCTTCCCGCGCCAGTCGCCAAGTTGCTTGATCTTCTCGTCGATGATTGCAGAGGCAGATTCCATCGGGATCCTTCCTGTACAGCTCTCATGCTCGCAGCTAATTTACGGGCATTTCACGAGACCTGCAACATCCGGCGGCGGCGATCCCGCTGAACGTCCGCCCCTACCAGTGTTTCAGCTGCGTAATCTGAATGAGGTTGCCGCAGGTGTCGTTCACCGTGGCGATCACTGAGCCGGTCACGTCTGTTGGTGGCATGGTGAACACGGCGCCACTCGCTTTCATGCGATCGTAATCGGCCTGCACATCATCGGTGAAAAACATGGCCGCGGGTTGGCTTTGCTGGAAGATGGCCTGCTGATACGCTTTGGCCGCCGGGTTGTTGTTGAGGGCCAATTGCAGCTCCGTGCCTTCCGGGTCTTCCGCTGAGACCACCGTCAGCCAGCGATACGGCCCCTGGCTGAAGTCCGTCTTTTTCACAAATCCGAGCACTTCGGTATAGAAGCGCAGAGCCTTCTCCTGGTCGTCCACATATACGCTGGTTACTTTGATTTTCATTGCAGTTCTCCGTTTCTTGATGGAAAGAGGATGCCGATAGTACGGCTTGGGGGACGAAGGGCCCACGATGCCACGGTAAAGCCAGTAAGGATGAGAGGGGCGATGACGTGAAAGGCATACGCGCCATATCCGCCCACTGCGGCGCAGGATGCGGCTGCGCCTGTGAGATCAAAGAAGATGCCTGCATACGCCCATTCTTTGAGCCGCGGAAAACGCGGGACGAGGATGGCGATGGCTCCGAGTGCTTTCCAGAATCCCAGGATGGCGAAGAAGTAGAGTGGGTAGCCGAGGAGGGGCACGATGCCATGGGGGTTGGCGTGATATTGCGCCATCTGCGCAAGACCACCGCCTCCGATAAAAAACGCTATGAGTATGGTCATCGTCCAATAAACAATGGATTTGGCTTTCATCGTCAGTCCCACCCCGCAACAAGACTCTCCAGGCCGCTGAAAAATTTCTGCCAGCCGTACTTCGCGCCCTGATAAGCGGCCTTCTGATCGGGGCCAAAGCCGGACTGCTCCATGCGAACGTGCGTGCCGCCCTCGGCTGGAGTCAACGTCCAGAGCACCACCCATTGAAGGCCGGATTCGCTTCCCCCAACGCCCCAGTTATAAGACAGGCGCTGCAATGGCTCGACGATGAGCACCTCGCAGTCGACAACACCATTCCAGTTCGGCTTTGGGTCGGACCGAAATTGGAACTTCCGCCCGACCACCGGCTCAAAATCGTTGCCCATCATCCATTGCGCGAGGAGCGGACTCTCGGTAAGCGCTCGCCACAGCTTTTCGGGCGGGTGTCGGAATACCCTCTCGACGACAAGGGTACGGGTGCTCTCGCCCGGATTGCTCTCTGATTCGTTTTGTGAATCGTTCCCTGAACCGTTCACGGATCCATCCTTTCCAAAAGGGCTTCGAGCTGGTCAAACCGGTCACGCCAGAAGACACCGTAGAGATTGAGCCAGTCCACCATCGGCGCCAGCGCGTCGGGCCGCGCGTGATAGTGAGTTTCGCGCCCCTCGCGGCGATGCCGTACCAGCTTTGCCCGCTTCAGCACCGTGAGGTGCTTGGAGACAGCAGGCTGGGATACGCCCGCATAGCGAGTCAATGCGTGGACGGTCTGTTCGCCCTGCCGGCTCAGCTCCTCGAAAATGGCTCTGCGCGTCGGGTCGGCAAGAGCGCGAAACACGTGATTGGCATTAGCCGGCTTCACATCCGAAACCATAACCATTTGGCTATGGATTGTCAAGAGAGACTTAACAGAATTTTCTATTGCGGCCTCGCACAGTGTTAACTCCTTCGACTGCGCTGCCCCTTATGTCAATTCAAAAAGCAAAAACCGCCCGAACATCGACCCGCTCCGGGATAATCCGGTATTGGGTCGAAGTTCGAGCGGTGTAAGACTCTATGGCTTATGTTCCGAGATCACGCAACATCGAAGCGATCAAGGTTCATCACCTTGTTCCAGGCCGCTACAAAGTCATGGACAAACTTCTCGTGCGCGTCCGAACTTCCGTAGACTTCGGCAATTGCGCGAAGCTGAGATTGTGAACCGAAGATGAGATCGACACGTGTGCCGGTCCACTTGAGTTCGCCTGTTTTACGATCGCGCCCTTCAAACACATCGTTGGCGCCTGACACCGGCTTCCACTCCGTACCCATGTCGAGCAGGTTGAGGAAGAAGTCGTTGGTCAGCGCCTCGGGCCGATTGGTGAAGACGCCATGCTTTGTCTGTCCGACGTTAGTATCCAGGACACGCAGGCCGCCAACGAGCACCGCCAGCTCAGGCGCGGTCAGCGTCAGTAATTGGGCCTTGTCGACCAGCAACGTCTCGGACGAGACACTGTATTTGCCCTTGAGGTAGTTGCGGAAGCCGTCCGCGATGGGCTCGAGCACGGCAAAGGAGTCCACATCGGTCTGCTCCTGCGAGGCATCCGTTCGTCCCGGTGTAAAGGGAACGGTCACACTGTGGCCGGCATTCTTCGCCGCCTGCTCGACACCTAAGCAACCGGCCAGGACGATCAAATCGGCAAGCGAGAGCCATTTTCCTCCGAACTGTTTGCCGTTGAATTCGCTCTGAATTCCTTCGAGCGTCGTCAGCACTTTCGCCAATAGCTCCGGCTGATTTGCTTCCCAGTCTTTCTGCGGTGTCAGGCGGATGCGTGCGCCGTTTGCGCCGCCGCGTTTGTCCGAGCCGCGGAAGGTGGACGCCGACGCCCAGGCGGTGGAAACAAGCTGAGAGACGGACAGCCCCGACGCCAGGATCGTGCTCTTGAGAGAGACGATGTCCTGCTCATCGATCATGCTGTAATCCACCGCGGGGATGGGGTCTTGCCAGATCAACTCTTCGGTCGGGACTTCCGGGCCGAGATAGCGCACGATCGGACCCATGTCGCGGTGCGTCAACTTAAACCACGCACGGGCGAAGGCATCGGCGAACTGATCCGGATTCTCGTAAAAACGCCGCGAAATCTTTTCATAGGCCGGATCGAGGCGCAGCGCGAGATCCGTGGTCAGCATCGACGGTCCGCGACGCTTTGACGGGTCATGCGGATCGGGCACGGTCCCGGTGCCTGCGTCACCCTTCGGCCTCCACTGATTCGCGCCGGCCGGACTCTTGGTCAGCTCCCATTCGTAGCGAAACAGATGGTCAAAGAACTCGTTGCTCCATTGTGTTGGCTTGGTCGTCCAGATGACTTCCAGCCCGCTTGTGATCGCGTCGCCGCCCTTGCCGGTGCCAAAGCTGTTCTTCCAGCCGAGGCCCTGCTCCTCAATGCCAGCCCCTTCCGGCTCAGGCCCAACATTGGATGAAGGACCGGCGCCGTGAGTCTTGCCGAAGGTGTGGCCGCCTGCGATCAGCGCGACGGTTTCTTCGTCGTTCATGGCCATGCGCGCGAAGGTCTCGCGGATATCGTGCGCGGCGGCAACGGGATCCGGGAAGCCATCAGGACCTTCGGGGTTCACGTAGATCAGGCCCATCTGCACCGCGGCGAGCGGATTCTCGAGTTTGCGCTCATCGGTGCCGCCAGCAGTACGATCTTTCTCGGCGCCGTGCATCTCCGCGTCAGCCACGAGCACGCCCTCGTCAGCGGGCTTTCCCTTCCCATAACGTACGTCGCCGCCCAGCCATACGGTCTCGTTGCCCCAGTAAACGTCCTCGTCCGGTTCCCATACGTCCTCGCGCCCTCCGCCGAAACCGAAGGTCTTGAAGCCCATTGATTCCAGGGCTACGTTGCCGGTGAGGATGATCAGGTCTGCCCATGAGATTGCGTTGCCATACTTCTGCTTGATCGGCCAGATCAGCCGGCGCGCCTTGTCGAGGCTCACGTTATCGGGCCAACTGTTGAGAGGAGCGAAGCGCTGCTGACCGGACCCTGCACCCCCACGTCCGTCGCCGGTGCGGTACGTTCCGGCGCTGTGCCACGCCATGCGAATGAACAACGGGCCGTAGTGACCGAAGTCCGCCGGCCACCAGTCCTGCGAGGTAGTCATCATCGCCAGGATGTCTTTCTTTACGGCTGCCAGGTCGAGGCTCTTGAACGCTTCGGCATAGCTGAAGTCTTTGCCCATCGGATCAGACAGGGACGAATGCTGGTGCAGGATCTTCAGCTTCAACTGGTTCGGCCACCAGTCACGGTTCGATGTGCCTTCACCCGCGGTGTGATGGAACGGGCACTTCGTTTCGCTTGACATGTTTCTCTCCTTCTTGCTGTTTGAGTCCAACTAGCGGGTCTGGAACCCAGGCCCGGACATCAGTGCGTGTTCGCCCTCATGGCATCGAATGAAATGTCAGCTTTTCAATGGATTGTCGGTGGCTTGCCGGTTCTGTACGCGTAGCGGCCCGCCGTCATGCCCAGCACTCCTCTTCAGCTGTCATTCCTCCCAGGCGCGTGACAAAGTTTGCGCAGAGCCGGCCCCGTTCGTTGCGGCCATATCTCCATTTGTCTCGGCCCAATGAATGTAGCATCACCGGGATAGATAGCTCCAATACATAGTTCCCATCCCGAGTATAGGAATCACCTATGGATTTTCACCGGCTCGAAACACGTATTGCATTTCCGGACCGGACAGGTTTATAGTCGTTTATCGATATATCGACCAACGAGCATACATGCCGCGAAGAAAACTCGACCCTCTACCCTCGGCTGCGTTTCACATTCTGCTTTCCCTGGCAGACGAAGACAGGCACGGCTACGGCATCATGCGTCAAGTCGCTGAACAGACTGAAGGGCGCATGCGACTTGGTCCAGGCACTCTATACGGATCAATCCAGTCTCTTCTCGAAGAGAAATTGATCGAAGAGACCGCTGGGGACGACGCGGGAAAGGCTGGCCAGGAGCGGCGAAGGTACTATCGGCTGACTGCAGCCGGACGTAAACTGGCGCGCGCCGAAGCAGACAGAATGGCCGGCCTGTTACGTGTTGCACGGATCAAGAAGATCTTCAGGGGGGAACATGTCTGACCCGCGAACCTTCTCAGAGAGAATGTATGGATATTTGTTGCGCCTGTATCCTTCTCAGTTCCGGGAAAAATACGGAGATGAGGCTCTCCAGCTATTCCGCTCCCGAAGTTATGAAGAGAAGGGATTTCGCGCGCGATTCCGGCTTTGGTTTGACCTGCTATTCGATTTCGGAGTGTCTCTTCCTCGCGAGTATCGATATGCCACCGAGCGAGAGTTCAGTGGGGTCACGGCACTACGACAATTAGGACAACTAGAGGGAATACCTTCTTTCCGTCTCCTCGAAAGCGAGTCTCCAAGCGCGAGAAGCGTATTTTGTGCCGGGATATTGTCGCTACTTTTTCTAAGTGCAGTGTTAGTTTTCATCAGCCCCATCGCGAGAGATCGGTTCTCAGGATCCAAAGCAGAGTCTGGCGGCCGATCCTATTTTCGTCCGTCTGCTGGCGGGAGTCTTTCACCGGGACACACTGAGCGCCAGGCTCCAGGATCCGGAGACACACGAGGGGGGCAATCATCCTCACCTCCTGACAGCTCACACTCAGCCGGTACTCAATCGCCTCCATCATCGTCGTCAAGCGTATTCACTCCCAATCATCCCAACGGCGCGCTCAGCCAGCAGCCAAATCCGCAAAATGCTACGAGCTCGATAATTCAGGCTTTCAACGACCATGATGTGGTGATGCTTGGCGAGCTGCATGGCAACCAACAGGAGTACGAATGGTTATGCAACCTGGTAAAAACACCTGAGTTCGGCGATCGCGTGGATGACGTAGTAGTAGAGTTCGGTAACTCGTTGTATCAACGAACCATAGATCGTTACATTGCAGGCGATGATGTCCCGGTTGATCAAGTGCAGGTGGCATGGCGCGACATGATTGCGTCGGTACCACCCGTGTCACCCGTGTACGGTTGGTTTTATCAAGCCATACGCGAAGCAAACCTGGAACATCGTGGCAAACATCAGATACGTCTCATCATGGGAGGTCCGCCCGGCAATTGGGACAAGATCAGGAGCCCGCAAGATCTGGCGCCCTATGAAGCGGAGCGCGAACAATGGTATGCGCAAGTAGTTAAAGACGAAGTTTTGACGAAGCGCCACCGTGCTTTGCTCATTATGGGGGCAGCGCATTTTATCCGGGGGCGCGATCGGGTGCTGCAAGATCAGCTTTTACTCCAGCAGCACAGCGTTGTACCGCGCACAGACAGAGCGCAAGTTACCCCAGGCTATATTGAACGCACGCTTCGCGCCGCCGGAGCAAACCCATATCTCGTTGTCTTCGGAGGAAATGTTGTTGATAACCAGGGACAAGTGGATGAACGTTTTGATTCCTGGCCAGTGCCTGCAATTGCCCCGGTTTCTGAGAACTGGTTGGGTAAATTGCCCGCGCAGCCTGTTTTGACCTGTGGCCATGCACCCGCCACGCCCATCACACTCGCCGAAGAAGCGGATGCAATGCTTTATGTGGCATCGTGCACTGACTTGAGGAACGTTGATCTTCCAACCAGCGAGTTGGATGGCACTCCCTATGGAAAAGAGGTCGCCCGGCGCGTTCCAATCATTCGTGGGTTACCGCCGCAGTAGGCTTGGGAACGAACGACGCTCAGATCTTGAGGCCAAAGCAGACCATCGAAATTCTTTAGAGGCTTGCGATTCGGAATTCATGGCCCATTGCTGAGTGATCAAAGTCCGCGGATGTTCGCCCGCATCATGCGTGGCGCGGATGGTTTTGATCCTTGCTTGATGTTCCCATGGTCGTCGATCATGTCCCAGCCTGAGTTGGCAAGGAAATAGAAGTCGTCGCCAACGACCACCCCGTGGGTCGGATCACCAAGCGTAGCTGTCGAGCGTTCGAGAATCGTTTCCGCCGTAATTTCTGAGAGCGTCGCGTTCAGCGTGAAGGCGACCACGCGTTCGGGCGAGGTCCCATTCTGCACCGCGATCAATTTCCCTCGATCGAAATACAGGCCGTCAATGCCGTTCAGGGCAAACCGTCCCTCTGTCGAAAGCCAATGCGCCTGCTTCGTCGAGGTGTCCAGAACAGCGATCCCACGTTCATAGTCGGGAACAAAAATATGCTTTCCGTCCGGATGCATCGCCGGAGTCTGAGGGGAGATGAAGTCACCGCCGTCGAGGCGTTCCAGGACGGAGCCTTTCGCAGGCAGGCGGTAGACGCCCCCTCCATCTCCATCGCTGACGACAACATCGCCATTCGTCGTCAGGGCCATATCGCCCAGGGCGCTTCCGCGCGGCCCCTCGATTCGCTGCAGCAGCTTGCGACTGTTCAGGTCGTAGCAGAGCAGCGCTGACCTGCCCCAGTCCGATTTGGGTGCGAAGTCGAGGCCTTGTGTCGCAACTTCCGTTGCCCACACTACGCCGTGCGAGCGATCAATCTTGATCGCCATTACGGGCCAGTTATCAGGAGCTTTCGCAAAATCCTCGCTGGTTCCATCAGCACCTACGGCAACAATCTTTTTTTCGCGCACACTCGTAACCAGGAACCGATAGCCGCGCGGATCGTAATCCACGTCTTCGGCCAACAGGTCCGAGTCTTGCAGTAGGAAGACAGTTGATCCGCGCGAGACAGCCGTACGATTTGCCTCCATTCCACTTTGAATCTTTGCGTATTCCGCCTTGGTGCTGAGCACGGAAAATTCTGGAACGCGTGCCGGTAGATCGGTGGACTGACCCATGCGGACGAACTGCTCCAGCTCACCAAACGCCGCATCGAAATCGCTCACGTGCACCTCTGCGCGAGCAACTTCCAGCAGCGAGTCTGGATCGTCGTTGAGCAGCGCCTTTAGTTCTTTCGCCGCGACGAGGTTCGCGTTCCAGTCATTGGCTGCATGGGACTTCCGCAACCTCAACTGCAGGCTCTGGAATTGTTCCACCGCCGTGCCGGCTTGCACCGCTATCAACGATGTCGCCAAAGTCAGCAGGACGGACGCGGGAAGCAGTCGCATAAAGTCCTCACCGCGAGTATAGGACGGTAGATCGCGAACCTCATGCGTCCGAGCTCTACGAAATTCCCCGTTTCGCTTTTTTCTTCAGACTGTAACGAGTTCTTAAAGTGCGGATTGGATGGAAAGACTATTCCTTGGCTGATCGGCATAAATCGCCGCTCTCGGAGGAATTGTGATGCAGAAACTTGTTGCAACATCACTTGCGACACTGATGATTTCCAGTCAGATCGCTGGGCCTGTCGCCGCCCGTGCGCAGTCCTATGGCTCCACAACTACCCCAATCAAGCATGTTGTTGTCATCTTCGGAGAGAACATTTCTTTCGACCATTACTTTGGCAGTTATCCGAATGCACTTAACCCTCCCAACGAGCCCAAATTTTACGCTCAGCCCGGCACTCCCTCGGTCAACGGCTTCAATGACGGATTGCTCTACAACAATCCGAACTTCATCAACAAAGCCGGCAATGCCTCAGGAGCCTCGAATCCCTTCCGGCTCGATCGTTCGGAAGCGGCGACAGCGGATCAGGACCACGACTACACCCCCGAGCAGCAGGCATTCCACGGTGGCCTGATGGACTCCTTCCCGGAGTACACCGGAACCCCCGGCCCTCCGCCGAATGGTCAGACGACCAATGGCCTGGTGATGGGCTACTACGACGGAAATACCGTAACGGCGATGTGGAACTACGCGCAACACTACGCGCTCAACGACAATTCCTACGGAACCACCTTCGGACCTTCGACACCCGGTGCGATTAACCTGATCTCAGGCCAGACGAATGGCGTGACCGATCAGGTGAATGCCGGCGGCGACGTGATCGATGACGGCGCCGGCGGCTATACGCTGATCAGCGATGCCGATCCAGTCGGCGATGTCTGCTCGACGACAACGGGAGCGTTGGTGCAGTTTACCGGCCAGAACATTGGCGATCTGCTCAACTCGCGCGGCGTTACCTGGGGATGGTTCGAGGGTGGTTTCGACCTGGCCTGGAAGAACACCAACGGCAGCACCGGCTGCACCCGTTCCACCACCTCGGCGACAACGCACACGTTGAAGGACGATTACATCCCGCACCACGAGCCCTTCCAGTACTACAAGCAGACCGCCAATCCGAAGCACCTTCGTCCGTCCTCGGTCAAGATGGTCGGAGTAGACGGAGACCAGGCCAATCACCAGTACGACACGGTCGACTTCTACGACGCGGTGGCGGCCGGCAATCTTCCTGCCGTGAGCTTCCTCAAAGCGCCTGGTTTCCAGGACGCGCACGCAGGCTACTCCGATCCATTGGACGAGCAGGCGTTCGTGACCAAGGTGGTGGATACGCTGGAGCAGTCTCAGTTCTGGGACTCGACCGCGATCTTCATCGCCTATGACGATTCGGACGGCTGGTACGATCATCAGCTTGGCCAGATCGTGAATCAGTCGACCACTGCTGCTGATGCCTTGACGGCTCCAGGGCAGTGCGGCAACGGTACGGACTCGGCGTTGTCCGGTCCCAATGTGCTGCATGCGCAAGGCCGCTGCGGTTACGGTCCTCGCCTGCCGCTGTTGTTGATTTCGCCCTACTCCAAGGTCAACTATGTCGACCACACCCTGACGGATCAGACCTCGATCATTCACTTCATCGAAGACAACTGGCTGGGTGGCCAACGCATTGGTAACGGATCGTTTGATTCCCTATCCGGCACAGTGAACAACATGTTCGACTTCTCGCATCGGCAGACCGGTGGCCCCTATTTGCTGGACTGGCAGTACGGGGAAGTCGAGCAGTAAACCATTTGTCCCACCGAGTGCATTGCTCTTAATTCGGAGGACATCTTTCTTCGCGTTGACCGTTACGCGGGGAGGGATGTCCTCCTTCGGCTTTCAAGGTATAAGTGATTCCAGGTGCAGAACAATCCATTTGAAATGATCAATTTTTCCGGGCTTACTCGCAGGAAATTTCTTAAGAGCGGAACGCTGACGCTGGCGGCCAGCGGGATGGGATGGGGACAAGAGAACGTAGCGGCTCTCGATCCCTCGACGCTAAAACCCTTTGTAGATCCGCTGCCGATTCCGCGCATTGCGAAGGCGATCGGAACGCGGCCAAATCCGGAGCGGCGCAACGACAAAATCCCGTACTACCGGCTGGCCATGCGCGAAGTATCGCAGAAGGTTCATCGCGATCTGCCGGCCACCCGCATGTGGAGTTTCGAAGACGGCTTCCCCGGACCCACGCTCGAGATACAGAGCGGGCAAGGCGCAATTGTCGAATGGGCGAACGAACTGCCCCGCCGCCACTTCCTTCCCATCGATCACACGCTGCACGGCGCGGACAAGTCTCTACCCGAGGTGCGCGCGGTAGTTCATCTGCACGGAGGCAGGACGCCCGCCGATAGCGATGGGTATCCGGAGAGCTGGGTGGTTCCCGGCAAGTCGCAAATGTGCTTCTATCCGGCAAAGCAGGATGCGGCGCTGCTGTTTTACCACGACCATACGATGGGGATAAACCGGCTGAATACCTACGCCGGCATGCAGGGTTTGTGCATTGTGCGCGATCCGCTGGAGGCCGGCCTGAACCTGCCCAGGGGGAAGTATGAAATACCGATGCTGATCTGCGATCGCATGCTGCGCACAGATGGCCAGCTTGAATATCCGATATCCGAACATCCCGAACGTCCGTGGGTTCCGGAGGTTTTCGGCAATGCGATCCTGGTAAACGGAAAGCTGTTGCCCTATGTCGAAGTCGAGCCACGTAAATATCGGCTGCGCGTAATGAATGGATCGAATGGCCGCTTCGATCGCCTGTCTTTGGCGGACAAGAGCATGTTTCACGTGATTGGAGATGATCAGGGATTGCTGAGTACGCCGGTTGCGGTGCAACGCATCCCACTGGCGCCGGCGGAACGCATCGACCTCATTGTGGATTTTGCTCCGATGGCCGGCGCGAACGTGAAGCTGGTGAGTGATTCCTTCGATATTCTCGAGTTCCGTGTCGCCGCAAAGTCAACAGCCGGAGCTGGCGCGCTGCCGGCGACTCTCCGGTCGCCTGTGCGGCTTGATCCCGCGACGGCGGTGCAAACCCGGCGGCTCACACTCGACGAGCGCATGGACGATGTGCAGCGTTCGATGGGGATGCTTCTCAATAACACACCCTGGCACATGCCGATTACGGAGAAGCCCACGCTGGGGACAACTGAGATCTGGGAGTTCGTGAATCTCACCGACGATTCGCACCCCATCCATCTACATCTGGTGCGCTTTCAAATTCTCGACCGGCGGCGGTTCGATACGTTCGAATTTATGTCCAAGGGAACGCTCCGCTTTACCGGCCCGGCCCAACTTCCGGAACCTCACGAGTCGGGATGGAAGGATACCGTGCGTGCCGATCCAGCCATGGTGACGCGCATTCTCATTCCCTTCGAAGGCTATGCGGGCCGATACGTTTGGCACTGCCATATCCTCGAGCATGAAGATAACGAAATGATGCGTCCATACGAAGTCTTGCCCGCGTCCTCTGGAAAATAGAGGTGCGCGCCTCGACTTCTTTGCCGTGAAAGCGCTTCTTGAACGGTGAGGGAAGACCGCTCTTCACGCAGTCTTCCGCGGCTCGGCGGGATTTGTCCCGTGGGTTTGCAAACTGTTAGACTGCAGCGGGTAATGCCGGGCGCTCAGAGTGACGGATTTGACTAACAGGCAACCGATGCCTATTGCGAAACACAATGAGGTCTCCGTCGAAGAAATTCAAGAGCAGCTGCAGCGGATTCTTCACTCCGACACACTTCGCAACTCATATACATTACAGCAGTTGCTGCAATTCCTGGGTATGCGAGCCATTCAAGGGAGTGCGGAAGGACTGAAAGAATACACGATCGGCGTGGAGGCATTTGGCCGGAAACCCGAATTTGACCCCAAGACAGATACGATCGTCCGAGTCCAGACCCACAGGCTCCGCCAGAAGCTCAAGGAGTATTACGAGAAGGAAGGCCTCCACGATTCGGTCCTGATCAAGATTCCGAGAGGACATTACTCTCCGAGTTTCGAGCTGAGGGCGGACTCGCTTGAATACCAGGAACTCGATAGCGATGACCCCGTCGAAATCGTTGATTCAGAGACGAACACGAGCGCCCCATCTCATCCTGACCACGCAATGGAGGAGGGCTCGGCTAAGGCCGCATCCGTGGGGCGGGTTGGCCGATCCTTTTCTCGCTCTGCACTTATTGCCGTAGCGGCGTGCCTCGTTGCCTTGATCCTCGGATATTTAGCTGGGAGCCGCGGGATGGGAACGCTTCCAGAGGGTTCAGTTTCTGCGTCGGGGGCGTCTCCATTTCTCCGAAGATCCGCCGATCCTGTAAAGAACTTCTGGGCCGCCATCGTTGGCAATGATCCTAGTCCGATCATTGCTTATCCCAATGCAGTCTTTTTGCTGGACGATTCCAACGATCTGCTTCGTTTCCGCCAAGGCGCCAGCGACAACCGGGGAGCACGCGTAGATCCGGATCTGGCGCGACGGTTCGCATCGAATCCCGAATTGGTGGCAAATGCTGGCCAACTGTATTACGAGGATGGGTACACAGGCACCGGCGAACTTGAGGGTGTCGCGATGCTCACGGCGCTCTTCGCGCAGATGGGAATGAAGCCCATCATCAAAACGAGTCGCAACATAACTCCGGACGACCTGGAACAGCACACGGTGATCCTGCTGGGATCTCCATTCCAAAATATCGCCGTTGCGCAGCTTTTGGCCGTCGGGGACTTCAGATTCGAAAATCCCGATTCCCGTCGTGAGGAATGGCGAGCTCAAATCGTGAACGATCACCCGGCCCCGAATGAGAGCACCGTTTACCACACGGAGCGCGATCCGGAAACGCAGGTACTGAAAACAGATTACAGCGTGATCTCCATCCAGCCGGGAGTTGCCGCGGGGCACAATATAGCGGTCCTTG
>Ga0210388_10001100_pt1 | contig 21476 bp, 14 predicted proteins | sample IncBWC19OmetaG_FD_155485 | JGI IMG/M metagenome (GOLD analysis project Ga0210388, IMG submission 155485) | Forest soil microbial communities from Barre Woods Harvard Forest LTER site, Petersham, Massachusetts, United States - Inc-BW-C-19-O ... | reverse complement strand
TCCCTACAAGTGGACGATCGCATCCGGCGCCCTGCCCGCCGGCGTCAGCGCCACCGTGTCGAGCACCACTAGATCACTGACACTCGCCGGAACACCGACCCGTGCCGCCACCTACTCCTTCGCCGAGAAAGTTACCGGCTGCGGTGGATCTGCTTCGCAGGTATCGTATAAGGTCGTCATCCAAGCCACAGCGAACCACATCGTCGATCTCAGTTGGACCCCTTCGACTTCGGGCGACGTTGTCGGCTACAACGTCTATCGCAGTCCAGACGCCTCCACCTGGAAGAAGGTCAATGCGGGCGTGGTCGCTTCAACCGTCTACACCGACTCCACCGTCGCCAACGGTTCCACCTACTACTATGCCGCGGCCGCAGTCGACAGCTACGGCAACGAGAGCAGCAAAACGCCCGCGGTCAAATCCGTCATTCCCTAACATTGAGTGGCAGTTTCGAGGTGTCGTCATGCGCCAGATTCTCTTTTTCACGGCAGTCGTCGTTCTGTCCTTACCCCGGCTTGCCGCCCAATCCTGTAGTGGGATGAGTGCCGGCACCGGAGCCAGCCTCAACGGCTTTGTCCCGTTTCCCTCCACCAGCCTCTGGAATCAGGACATCTCCTCCGCGCCGGTCGACCCCAACTCCGGCAACTACATCGACTTCATCGGCGCATCCACTCCGCTGCATCCCGACTTCGGTGCCGGCTTATATGGAGGCCAGACCATCGGCATTCCTTACATTGTGGTCAGCGGCTCGCCCTTCGTGAAAATCAACTTCACCGCCTACGGCGACGAGAGCGATCCCGGGCCCATGCCGATTCCTAAGAACGCTCCGATCGAAGGCGACCCAAATCCCGGAAACGGCGACCGCCACGTGCTGGTTCTTGATCGCCACAATTGCTGGCTCTACGAGCTGTATGACTCCTATCCACAGACGAACGGAACCTGGAACGCAGATTCGGCGGCCGTGTGGGATCTTCTGAACAACGAGCAGCGCCCATACACCTGGACTTCTGCGGACGCAGCCGGCTTGCCGGTTTTTCCCGGCCTGGCTCGATACGACGAAGTCGCCAGCGGCGCCATCAACCACGCGCTGCGCTTCACCGTGGAGCAGAGCCAGGCAGCATTCACGCCTCCTGCCTCGCACTGGGCGGCGAATTCGAGCAACGCTTACGCCGCGCCCATGGGCATGCGCATGCGCCTGAAGGCCTCGTATGACATCTCTTCGTTTCCGCCTCAGGCGCAGGTCATTCTGGCCGCGCTCAAAAAGTACGGCATGATCATGGCCGACAATGGCAGTTCGATTTACCTGAGCGGCGATCCTGACAACCGCTGGGACAACGATGATCTCGGCACGCTGAAGACCGTGCCCGCCTCGGCGTTTGACGTCCTGCAGATCAGCCCGCTCTATACGCAAGCGAATCTACCGACCGGCAAAGCGCCGGTCATCGCCAGTTTCACCGCCAATCCCTCGACTGTTTCCAAAGGACAGCCGGTCACCTTGAGCTGGAATGTCTCGGGAGCGTCCTACTCCGTTGTGTCCCCCAGCGTTGGCGCCGTACGCGGCACCTCGGTGATCGTGACCCCGTCAGGAACCGCAACCTACACGCTCTATGAAACGAACGCCTTCGGGCGCTCCACCGCTCGAGTGAAAGTCACGGTCCAATGAGATATAGTCCACTGAGATTAGGTGCCGTGAGGTGCTGCCGATAGCGGCGCCGTGCTTTCCTGCAGCTCCGGCAGCGTAACCTCCTATCCTGCTAAAATTATCCTGCATGCTTCTGCCCTTCGTCCGTGAACTCTTCTCGGACGTAGAAACGCTTCCCGCCTTCACGCGTGTAGCCTCCCACCTGCGGGAGGGCACGGGGCGGATACGTGTCTCCGGACTCTCGCCTACCGCCAAAGCCTTGCTGCTCGTCCTGTTGCGCCGCAGCGCCGACCGCCCCCTGCTCGTCATCGTCAACGACAATCGCGCCGTCGAGGATTTCGTTCCCGTCCTGCAAGGCTTCTGCGAACTCACTGCCGCCTGCGATCCTGAATCCATAGTCGCCTTGCCCGCCCGCGACGTGCTCCCATTCCAGAATCTTTCGCCGCATCCTGAGTTGCAGGAAGAACGCGCCACCGCTCTCTGGAAAATTGCCACCGGTAAGGCAGCGATCGTAGTCTCGCCGGTCGCGGCCACTGCCATCCGCCAGCGCTCCGCCGACTACTATTCCGATCTCGCCCGTACACTGCGCCGCGGCGAATCCTTCGACGTTGACAACTTGCTCGCCCATCTGAACACGGTGGGCTACGCCGCCGCTGATGTCGTTGAAATGCCCGGCCAGTACGCCATTCGCGGCGGCATTCTCGACGTCTACTCCCCCGAAGCCGAGCGTCCCGTCCGCATCGAATTCTTCGGCGACGAAGTCGATTCCATCCGCCGCTTCGATCCCACCTCGCAGCGCTCCTCCAATCCGCTGGACGAAGCGTTGCTTCTGCCGCTTACCGAAACTCCGGTCAGCGATCATCTCCTCGGCGCGATCCACACCCGGCTCTCAGGCAAGCGAATTACCGGCACGACCGACGAGATTGTCGAAGCCGCCGTTCGCTCCGGCGGCGTTACCGTTTTCCCCGGATGGGAGTTCTACGCGCCCGTCGCCGGAGCTGACCATAGCATTTTCGACCTGCTTCCTGGCGCCGCAATCCTGCTCGACGAACCCGATACGCTGCGATCCGAATTTGACCGCTTCTGGACTCGCGTCGAAGAAGCTCACGAACGCAGCGGCGTAGGCAACCTCGTGCGTCCGGCAGATTTGTATTTACAGCCGGACGACTGGTGGAAGAAAGTCGCGTCCCTGACCGGAGCCGACGTAGAACATCTCGGCATCACCCGCGGCGACGATCCCGAGTCTGTCACCTTCCTGACCCAACCCACTCCCCGCTTCCACGGTGCGGTTCCGAGCATGCTCGAAGAAGTTCAAAAACTCACCGGCGCCGGCAATCAGGTCCTGTTCTCCGTGCCCAACACCGGCGAAGTCGAACGCCTCGCCGACATTTTCACCGAATACAACGTGAGCTTCCGCCTGGGCAGCCGCACTCGTGGCGGCGAAAGCTATGCCGACGAAACCAGCTACTTCGCCGGAGAAGTCCTCACTACCACCCTCGCCAAGGCCTACGTTCCCGACGGAGTCCAATTCCCTGACGCGCATCTCGCCATCTTCGGCGCCCGCGATTTATTTGACGAATCCGATACCGTCGCCTCGCGTCCGCAGCGCCAGAAGTCGAAAGTCTCCGCTTTTCTTTCCGACTTCCGCGACCTGCAGGTTGGCGACTACGTTGTCCACGTCGAGCACGGCATCGGCCAATATCAGGGCCTGAAAGAAATCAATCAGGGCGATGGCAACGCCGAATTCATGTTGCTCGAATACGCCGAGGGCGCGCGCCTCTACGTCCCGCTCACGCGCCTCGACCTGATTCAGAAATACCGTTCGTCGGAAGGTGCCAAGCCAGCGCTGAGTCATCTCGGCACTCAGGCCTGGGCCAAGACCAAAGCCCGCGTCCGCAAGGCCATGAAAGACATGGCCGACGAACTTCTCAAACTTTACGCCGAACGCAAGATGGCGCAGGGACACGCCTTCCCCCCCGGCAACGAATTTGTCCGCGAGTTCGAAGACGCCTTCGAATTCAATGAAACCGAAGACCAGGCGCAAGCCATTAAAGACGTCATGCACGACATGGAATCAACCCTGCCGATGGACCGACTGCTCTGCGGCGACGTCGGTTACGGCAAGACGGAAGTCGCCATGCGCGCCGCATTCAAGGCCGTCGGCGACAACAAGCAGGTCGCCGTTCTAGCGCCCACCACCGTTCTCGCCTTCCAGCACTACGAAACGTTCAAGCAGCGCTTCGGGCCGTTTCCCGTCACCATCGAAATGATCAGCCGCTTCCGCAATCCGAAGCAGCAGAAAGAAATTCTGCAGAAAGCGGAAGCCGGAAAAATCGACATCCTCATCGGCACCCACCGCATTCTCTCGAAAGACCTGAAGTTCGCCGACCTCGGCCTGCTAATCGTCGACGAAGAACAGCGCTTCGGCGTGCGCCACAAAGAACGCATCAAGCAGATGCGCAAGCAAGTCGACGTGCTCACCATGTCGGCCACGCCCATTCCGCGCACCCTGCACATGTCACTGGTCGGCCTGCGCGACATGAGCGTGATCGAGACCCCGCCCAAAGACCGCATGGCGATTCAAACCGTCGTCGCCAGTTGGGACGACAAACTCATCCAGTCCTCCATCGAGCAAGAACTGGAACGCGGCGGCCAGGTTTATTTCGTTCACAACCGCGTCGACACCATCTGGGAAATCGCAGCGAAACTTCAGGAATTGATTCCGAAAGCAAAGATCATCGTCGGCCACGGCCAGATGGGCGAGACCGAACTCGAAAAAGTGATGCTAGGCTTCATGCACCACGAAGCCGACATCCTCGTCTCCACAACGATCATCGAGAACGGGCTCGACATTCCGCTTTGCAACACCATCCTGATTAATCGCGCCGACCGCCTCGGCCTCTCCGAGCTTTACCAATTGCGCGGACGCGTCGGCCGCTCCAACCGCCGCGCTTACGCCTACCTGCTGATTCCGAAAGAAGTCGAACTCACGCCGATCGCCCGCCGTCGTCTCGCGGCCTTAAAGGAATTCTCCGACCTCGGTGCCGGATTCAAAATTGCCGCCCTTGATCTCGAACTCCGCGGCGCCGGCAATCTTCTCGGCGGAGAACAGAGCGGACACATCGAAGCCATCGGCTTCGAGCTCTACACCCAGATGCTCGAACGGGCTGTCCGCGAAATGAAGGGCGAGTCCGCGCCCGACGAAGCCGAAACCCAACTCAACCTCGGCCTCAACATTCGCATTAACTCCGACTACATACCGGAAGAAAATCAGCGCCTGCAAATGTACAAGCGCGTAGCGCGCGTCGAAACCGAATCGCAACTTGGAGACGTCGCCGCCGAACTGCAAGATCGTTACGGTCCGCCGCCGCCCCCGGTCCGCAACCTGCTCGACTACGCCTCGCTCAAGCTGCTGTGCATGCGCGTTGGCGTCAATGCGATCGAGCGCAAGCGAGATTTCGTCACTTTCAAGTTCCGTCAAAACGCCGCCGTCGACCCCGAGCAGCTGGCTAGATTCGTCTCGTCTCAGCGTGGCGCACAATTTACTCCCGACGGCATGTTGAAGTTCGCCTTGAAAGCTACCGCCGCAGACGAAGTCCTGCGAGCCCTGCGCACAGTTTTAGAGCAACTGGCCAACGCCGAAACGGCATCAGAGGTGGGTTCAGAAGCAAGTTCAGAAACGAGCCCGAAGGGCGGTATTCGTTAGTACCCCGAAGTGAGGTCGCGAAGCTTCGCAAGCTCAAACGCAACCATTTACAATGATCGCACCCCGGGAAATTAACGAGCCAACGACCTAACACTGAATCCCCAAGACCGCCCCATGACCATGAAAGTTCGCAAAGCCGTTTTTCCCGCCGCCGGCCTGGGCACGCGTTTTCTGCCCGCCACCAAAGCCCAGCCCAAGGAAATGCTTCCCATCGTCGATAAGCCGATCATTCAGTACGGCGTTGAAGAGGCCATGGCCAGCGGCTGCGATCAGATTCTCATCATCACTGGCCGCGGCAAGCAGGCCATCGAAGACCATTTCGACGTCAGCTACGAACTCGAAAAAATGTTGGAGGAGCGTCGCAAAACCGATCTGCTGAAGATCGTCCGCAACATTTCCGACATGATGCACGTCGCCTACGTTCGCCAGAAAGAAGCGCTCGGCCTCGGCCACGCCGTGCTCATGGCGCGCGAACTTGTCGGCAACGAACCCTTCGCCGTTCTCCTCGCCGACGATGTGATCGACGCCCCCGTCCCTTGCCTTAAGCAAATGGTCGACGTCTTCGACCAGAAACAATGTTCGGTCATCGCCGCGCAAGTCGTCGAAGGCAAAATGATCTCTTCCTACGGCGTCTTCGACGCCCAGCCCGCCGCGGGTTTCAACGGCCGCCTCTTCGAGATTCGCAACATGGTGGAAAAGCCGAAGGCCGAGGAAGCCCCGTCAAACCTGGCCATCATCGGCCGCTACATTCTCACTCCCGCAATTTTCGACTGCCTTGCCAAGACCCCGACCGGTGCCGGCGGCGAACTCCAACTCACTGACGGAATGCGCATGTTGCTCAAGCAGGAAAAAATGTATGCCTATGTCTACGAAGGCCAGCGCTACGACACCGGCGACAAACTCGGCTTCCTGAAAGCCACGGTGGAATTCGCATTGAAGCGCAGCGACCTGGGCGCTCCCTTCCGCGAATATTTGAAAGGCCTGAAACTGTAGCGCGGATTTTTAGAATCGCACTTCGCTACTCGTACCGCAGAGCCACCATCGGATCCACTTTCGTCGCGCGCCGCGCCGGAATATAACAAGCCAGCAGCGCCACCGCGATCAGCAAAAGAGTCACTCCCCCGAATGTGACCGGATCCGTCGCTGTCACGCCGAACAGCAGCGACGAAACCGCCCGTGTCAGCCCGAACGATGCCACGACCCCAATCGCCACGCCGGTCAGGATCGTCCGCATGCCCTGCCCGAGAACCATGCGCAGCACATCGGCTCGCGTCGCCCCCAGCGCGACCCGCACCCCGATCTCCCGCGTGCGCCGGCTCACCGAATACGCCATCACGCCAAACACTCCGGCCGTCGCCAGCAGCAGCGCAGCAATTCCGAAAAACCCAATCAGGATTACATTGAATCTTCGCGAGCCCAGCGACGCGGAATAGACTTGCTGAAATGTCTGGAACTTCGCCGGAATCTCCGGATTAAGATCCCGCAAAATACCCCGCGCCGCTGAACTCACCTGGCCCGTGTCGGCATCGCTCAGCATCGCAATCGCCATCTGCGCCCGCGGCCGCTGAAACAGATTCACGTACACCGTCGGTCGCGCCGGCTCATCCAGGCCGTATTCATGCGTATCGCCCACAATTCCCACAATCGTCAGCAAGCGCAAATCGCCATCCATATTTCCAAACTCAATGGTGTGCCCAATCGGATCCTGCCGCGGCCACCGGTCACGCGCCAGCGACTCGCTGATGACCGCCACCTCAGGCGCACCGGCGCTGTCGCGCTCGTCGAACATTCGTCCGCGAATCAACGGAATTCCCAGCACCCGAAAATATCCGTCAGTCGAAACGCAAAAATCCGCGTTGCCGATGCGTTCCTTTTGCTGAAACAATGCCCCGAATTCGTCCGTCGTCCTGGGCACTTCATTCTGCGTCATCAGCAAAAACATTCCGTCGGGCAGTCCGCCGGTCATGGGCAGCGCGCTCGCCGCCCCAACCCCACGCACGCCCGGAATCTGCTTCAGCCGGTCGATCAGGTTCGCAAAGAAAACTCCCTGGCCGGATCTCGCTTTAGCATCATCGACCCACGGCAGCGAGACATCCATCGCGATGATCTTATCCACGCGGAAGCCCGGATCCACTTCAAGAACTTTGAGTAAGCTGCGACCCAGCAAACCCGCGCCAATCACCAGCACCAGCGTGATCGCCACCTGCGCCGCCACAATCACCCGGCCCACACGCTGGCTGCCTTGCGAACCGGCCTGACCGCGTCCACCTTCTTCCAGACCCTTTCTCAAATCGCCGCGCGTCGCTCGCGTCGCCGTAAACACACCAAGCCCCGCGGCTGCCGCCGTCGAGAGCAGAAACGCAAACACCATCACCGGCAGGCTGATGGAAACGCTCTCGAGCCGAGGAAGATTGTCCGGAGCCAGCGCCACCAGTCCGGACACGCCCACCATCGCCGCCAGCACCCCCAGGCCGCCGCCGATGAGCGAGAGCAAAAATGTTTCGGTCAAAAATTGGCGCACCAGCCGGCCGCGCTCCGCGCCCAGCGCGCTACGAATGGCAAGTTCGCGCTCGCGCACCGACGCCTGCGCCAGCAGCAGGTTCGCCACATTGGCGCACGCCACCAGCAGTAGAAATCCGACCGCGCCCAGCAGGATCAGCAGCGGCGATCGCACTCGGCCCGTAATCGACTCCTGCAGGGGAATCACGGTCCCATCCCGAAGCAAGTAGTCATTCTTCTCGTTCGACTGATAGATTCTTCGCGCAATGGCGCTGATATCTGCCCGCGCCTGCTCGACCGTCACGCCATCCTTCAATCGGCCGACGCTGGAATAATTATGCGATGTGCGGTTCGGATTCTCTCCATTGATGTCGGCAGCGAGCCACACCTCCGCATCCTCAGGAAAGCGAAATCCCGCCGGCAGCACGCCAATCACCGAGTAAACCGCGTTGTTGATCTTCAGGTGTACCTGTGAAAGATCGCTCACCGAGCCAAGAGCTTGCCTCCAGTACTCATAGCTCACCAGCGCCGCGGGCGCCGCGCCCGTCTTGTCGTCACTCGCCGTGAAATTTCGGCCTATGATCGGCTCAACCCCGAACACGGATAGAAACTCCGGCGTAATCGCGGCCACCATAGTGCGCGTAGGCTGGGCTGTTCCCGCGACAGAAACCGTTTCAGCCGTGTATTTTGCCAACCATTGAAAGCTGCGGTTCTGATCCCGGAAGTCGTCGAAGTTCGGGTCCGCCAGGCGCGCGGGCCGGCCCTTGGAGTTTACTTCCGAAATCGCCACGATGCGATCGGCGCCGGAATATGGCAGCGGCCGCAGCAGAACCCCGTACACCACGCTGAAAATCGCCGTGCTCGCGCCGATGGCCAGCGCCAGCGTAAACACCATGATTGCTGTGACGCCGGGATTCTTGCCCAACACCCGTGCCGCATACCGCAAATCCTGCCAAAGTCTGCTCATGGTTCACCTCGCCATCAACATCTGAGACGCGACACCATGCGGTCCGTAATCCAAAAATCGCAGTCGACAATCAAGAATGCGACGCAGCAGGTTCCCGAAACCTTGCAACCGTGAAACCTTGAGAACCTAGACTCTTTGCAACCTAGACTCCGCGCAACTTCTTCGACTTCTCCTCTACCCCGCGCGCCAGCTTTTCTTTGTGCTCCACTAGCTTCTTCGCTATCGCCGCATCCGCCAGCCCAATCATCTGCGCCGCCAGAATCCCCGCGTTCGTCGCTCCCGGCTTCCCGATCGCAACCGTAGCCACCGGAATCCCCGCCGGCATCTGCACCGTAGCCAGCAACGAGTCCATCCCGTTCAGGGAAGTCGATGGGATAGGCACGCCGATCACCGGCAACGTTGTGTGCGCCGCAATCACTCCCGCCAGATGCGCCGCCCCGCCCGCTCCTGCAATGATCACCTGAATCCCTCGTCCCGCGGCCTTGCGCGCAAAATCCGCCGTACGGTCCGGCGACCGGTGCGCCGACGTCACATCCATCTCATACGCGATTCCAAACTCGTCCAGCGCCTTGCCCGCCTCGCGCATAATCTCCAGATCCGAATCACTTCCCATCACAATCGAAACCAAAGTCTTACTCATTCCTGCTCCTGTAAAAATATTATGGTGACTCTAAAACATGTGAACTCTCGATCGAGGGTTTTGTTTCATCGAGCGCGAATCAAAACCGCAATCGTTTCGCTCTACCTCGATACTCGAATCTCGCCAGTAGGCGCTCCGAGCAACTCCCGCAATGCTTCGCCCGGGCGCGCCGCCCGCATCAGCGACTCGCCCACCAGAAACGCGTCGTACCCCGCCGCTCGCAGCCGTGACACGTCCTCGCCAGAATGAATCCCGCTCTCCGCGACGCGCACGATGTCGTTGGGAAATCGCGCCGCCAAGTCGAAGGCCGTCTCCAGGCTCACCTGAAACGTCCGCAGGTCGCGCGTGTTCACCCCGATCAAATCGAATCCCGCATCCAGAGCCCTCAGCAGTTCCTCGCCATCATGCACCTCGCACAACACGTCAAGCCCGTGAGCCCGCGCCTGAGCACCCAGCGCGTTCAGTTCCGGTGAAGACAGCGCCGCCACAATCAGCAGCACCGCATCGGCCGAGTTCGCGCGCGCTTCAATTAACTGAAATTCGTCGACAATGAAATCCTTGCGCAGGCAGGGAATCGTCACCGCCCCGGAAGCCGCCACCAGATTGCCCAGCGAGCCCTGAAAGAACTCCTCGTCGGTCAGCACCGACAGCGCGGCCGCGCCCGCGGCCTCCAATTCCCGCGCCAGTTCCGCCGGATGAAACTCCGCCCGAATCAGTCCCTTCGACGGAGAGGCCTTCTTCAACTCCGCAATCACCGCAATGCCGTTTCGACTCTTCGCCGCCAGGACCCGCCGAAACCCGCGCGGAGCATGCCGTTCCGCCCGCCGCTCCAGTTCTCGCAAATCCGCTCCGCGTTTGGCCTCCGCCACCCGCGCCCGCGTAGCCGCAACAATCCGCTCCAACACCGTCGCCATAAAGAATGTATCGATTATAAGAGACTCAGCTCATCTTGATCTCGACACCGTATCGTCGCGGGCGCCCCACCTTTCTCGTGCCTTTGCGAGAAGGGGGGATTTTAGCTCTCAGATTTTGACTCTCAGATTTTTGGACCGTTCGGCTCGAGGCGACTCGACTCGAAACCCCTACTCCATCCCTAGCGACGCCTTCACCGATTTCCCATACTCCCGCGCCTTTTCCAGCACTTTCGGCTCATCGATCGTCAACAATTTTCGCTCCCGCATCACCACCCGCCCGCCGATGATCACCGTCTCCACGTCGCTTCCCTTCAGCGCGTACGCAATCTGCGCATACACGTCATACATGGGCACCGCATTCGGCTCATCCAGAGAAATCAGAATCACGTCCGCCTTCTTCCCCGGCTCGAGAGATCCGATCTGCTTCTCCATATGCAGCGCCCGCGCGCCATCAATGGTCGCCATCTCCACCACGGATTTCGCATTCAGCGCCAGCGGATCCATCTTTGAGATCTTCGCCAGCTTCGCCGCCAGGTCAATCTCCTCCATCAAGTCCAGGTCGTTGTTACTCCCCGCCGGACCATCGGTCCCCAGTCCCACCGCCACGCCCGCTGCCCGCATCTCCGGCACCGGAGACACACCGCTGGCGATCATCATGTTGCTCGACGGATTATGCACACACCCCACGCCGCGCTCGGCCAGCAACTTCCGGTCCGCCGCATCGACGAAAATACAATGCGCCGCCACCAGGTCCGGCCCCAGCAATCCAATCGATTCCAAGTACGCCACCGGAGACATCCCGTTCGTCTTCTCGCTGTCCTCCCACTCCTTCTTCATCTCCGACACGTGCAGCAGAATCGGAGCATGATATTTTCTGGCCAGCGCCGCCGCATCCTGCAGCGTCTTCTTCGAGCACGTATATATCGAGTGCGGAGCCGGAGCCGCCTGAATCAGCGCATCGCCCTGCCACCGCTTCAAAAACTTCTCGGTATATGCCAGCATCTCCGCTTCACTCTTGTTATCTGGCGCGGGAAAATCGATAAACGTCTCGCCCAGCACACCACGCATTCCCGCCGCCTTGGTCTCCTCCGCAACCGCATCTTCGAAGTAGTACATATCCGCAAACGTAGTCACACCCGAGCGAATCTGCTCCGCCGCCGCCAGCCTCGTCCCCCAGCGCACGAATTCCTCATTCACATTCTTCGCTTCCGCCGGGAAAATATATTTGTAGAGCCAGTCGTTTAACGTGACATCGTCATGCAGCCCGCGAAAAAGAGTCATCGGCACATGCGTATGCCCGTTGATGAACCCAGGTAAGATCAACCCGCCATGCGCATCGATTCTCTGCGCGCTCTGATATTTTCCCTCAATCTCCGCGCGTGGCCCAACCGCCACAATCGAATCCCCTCGCACCGCAACGCCCCCGTCGCGAATAATCGCCCGCGCCCCATCCATGGTCACGACAGTCCCGCCGCTGACGATCAGATCCACGCCCTGCCGCGCCTGCCCAAACCCCGCCGCCACCAACGCAATCCAAATCGCCGCAATCCTCATTACTGTCCTCGCAATTATCCGGGTGCCCACCCTTATCGCCTTCTTTGCGAAAGAGTCTCGGGATTTTGACTTCCTCTGTGTTCCTCTGTGCCCTCTGCGGTTAAAGCCCTTGCCGTAAACCTACTCCGCCCCAACTCTCTTCAAATAAAACTTAAAGAAATCCTCCGCATTCGAATCCAGGCAAACCTGCGCATTCACCGCTCCCGGTTCCTCCCGGGTAAATCCCTTTTCATCGACGCGAATGTGCATCCCGGTCACCGGACACAGCTCCGGCTTCAACACAAACGCCAGCGTCATCGGATCGAACAACGTCGGCGTCTCCTGCGCCCACAAGTGATACAAAATCGTCAGCTGATCCGTCACCGCCGTACCGCGGCTGTACAGAAAGGCCCGCTTCACCTCATCCATCTTCAACTGCGTCGAATCCAGCGGCATCACATACAACGGCACACCCGCCGCAAACAATTTCTGCGCCGACGGAATGTCGTTCAGAATATTCCACTCCGGCATCGGAGGCACCGCCGCCGTATACCCCAAATCCCCGTACCCACGCCGCACTGACCCGCCCATCAGCACCACGCGCTTCAGTTTCCGAAACGTCGCCTCATCCTTATCGATCGCCGCTCCCACGTTCATCAGCGGACCAATCGCAATCAGCGTGATCTCGCCCGGATATTTCCGAATCTGCGCTAGCAGAAAATCCACCGCGTCCCCATGCGGCGATTTCACAAACCGCCCGCTCTCTCCATATTTCCGCTGCGACATCGGATTTTTCGCCGCCGTCGCCTTCCCCGCCAGCACCGGAATCTCCCCGCGTCCCACCTCGCCCAGAAACCGATCCGTAATCTTCGCCCGCGCCTCGGTATCCCCAAACGTCGTGGTCACTCCCAGAATCTCCAGCTCCGGACTCTTCACCGCCAGCGCCAGCGCAAACCCATCATCCACGTCATCCCCAATGTCGGTATCAATAATGACCTTCTCCCGCGCCTGCGCGCCGCTCATTACCGATCCGAACAGCAGTGCGCACCCAGCCATCCAACGCCATAGACAAGTCGCATTCATCATCCGCTCTCCGTCTGATCCCTGATCAAGTCCACAAACGATAACCGAAATCGGTCCCGCTAGTCGAAGTCTTCGCGGGCATGTGGGGACTTTGACTTCCTCCGTGTCCCCTGTGGTTTGAGATTTTGCAGCAACCGTGTCCCCCCACCCACAACGTGTCCCTCGACCCACGTCCATAAAACCCCTAACTCCCGCAAAATCAATGCCCGAGCCCGTGGCCCGCCCCGTGCATTCTCCCTAACGCCGCAAGTCGGCAGGAGGCAACCACATGACCCGCATCAATGCACTTCGCAACACCGAAACCAATTCCGTAGCCTGGGGCAGCAAGATTTCGTCCACCAGAACGAGCGCGCTCATTTTCGCCGCCGTTCTCATCGTCTGCTCCGTAACCGTCGGCTGTTCCAGCGACAAACCGAAACCCGTAAGCGCGAACACGCAGATTCCAGTTCCGCAAACGCCGACTCCAGCCATGCCCGCGACCGTCGCCCAGGCTGACGTCAAGCTGGCTCCCAAGAAAATCGTTCACAAGAAGCCCGCGACCGTGAACTATACCGACAAAGCCACCGGCCTGACCTTCGAGTATCCGCGCCGCTACGCCATCGAGACCGGCGAAGCCGCCACCGATCTGCTCGCGACCAGCCCGATCCCCATGAACTTCGTGCAGTCCGGTGGAGTCGCACTCGCCGCCGTCGAACTGCCCGAGACCGGATTCGCCAACACCGATTTCTCGTCCGCATTCTTCAACGTGAGCGTCAACAAGACTCTCACTGCCGATCAATGCAGCGAGTTCGCCGTGCCACAGCCAAAGCCTGCCCAGACAAAATCCGCCGAGACGACCGCAGCTAACACCACGCCGTCAACGTCTTCGCCGGCCATTGCCTCGCAGCCCACGTCGTCGCAGCCTGCGCCATCCTCGAGCACGCCCTCTGAAACCGCGGCCGTCCCGCCGACGACTCCATCCACCGAGCCCCAGGGATCGAAACTTCTGCTTGGCGATCTCGAACTCCGCGCTACTGAAGCCGTCGCCGGAGAAGGCACACGCCAGAGCGACTCGAAGTACTTCCATGCTTTCCAGAATGGAGCCTGCTACGAGTTCGCCTTGAACGTGACCACCGTCGCTTCTGAAGATGGCGTCATCAAGCACGTTGACCGCGACAAGGTCTTCGATCGCCTGGAAAAAATTCTGGCCACGGTGAAGATCACACCAGTAACCGCTCCCGAAGTTACCGCCGAGGTCCCGGCCACCCCGGAAACCCCAGCCCAGTAAGCGCGTGCCTCATTTCTCGTGTCCTTTGCGAGAAGTGGGGCCTTGAGAGCGCAGAGTGCCCCGTCCTCGCATCGCCGCTCTTTGGCGAGGCAGGACGGGGATTTTGACTTCCTGCCCCGATAGCCGATGTACACCGGAAGGTCCCACTATGATTCTCGCCGCGCTCACAGGTCGTAGCCTACTAGTAACCTCGCTGAAAGCCTCCGTACGATCCATACTGTTGTTCATGGGCCTCGATCACGTCCTCATCGACTTTCTGACCCGCGCCGCCGTGGGAGCCGCCTCCGTATTCCTCGTCATCATGTTCGCCGGCCTCCGCATCCCTCGCCGCGCCGCCGTCGCCGTTCGCCGCCCCAACCGCTAGCCCTCCCACTTTTAATGTGGGGACAGCCGCCCTCGGCTGTCCATCGAGCGCAGCTCGACTGTAGTTCCACCGACTTCTCCCTCATTTGACGCCCTTCCTTCCCGCATGAGATAGTGAGCCGCTCTACCTCACTCATCCTGATTTTTTGGAGCCCGCTGCCCGAGATGACCCCGCTCATTCCCAGGGACAACAGCTTTTTCGACATGTTCTCCCAGATGTCGGAAAACCTGATCGCCGGAGCTCGTACCATGGTCGAGCTCTTCGTCGACTACACCGATGTAGCCGCCAAGGTCGCCGAGATTCGCCGCATTGAACGCATTGGCGACGAGATGACCCACAACGTCCTCACCAAACTCAACCAGACCTTTATCACGCCCTTCGACCGCGAGGACATTCATGCGTTGACCTCCTCGCTCGACGATGTGCTCGATTGCCTCAACGCCGCCGGCGCGCGCATCATCATGTACCGCATCACCAATCCGCCACCTGCGGCCCTGGAGCTGGCCCGCCTGATTCTGCTGCAGAGCCAGGAATTGCAGCGGGCCCTCGCGCTCATCCGCAAGAACGGCGACATCCTCAGCCACTGCGTCGAAATCAACCGCCTGGAAAATGAGGCCGATGTCATTTCCCGCGCCGCCATCGGCCAGCTCTTCGATCAGGAGAAGGATCCCATCACGCTCATCAAGATCAAGGAACTAATCGAGTTCCTGGAAGTCGCGACCGACAAGGCGGAAGACGTAGCCAACGTGCTGGAAACCGTGGTCTTGAAAAATTCCTGAATCTCGCGCTTTCGCCAACAGGCTAACTTCGTGAAACCCGATCTCCTGCTCCTTATCATCACCGTCCTGGTCGCGCTGGTCTTCGACTTCCTCAATGGATTCCACGATGCCGCTAACAGCATCGCGACCGTCGTCTCCACTCGCGTGCTCTCGCCCAAGCTGGCCGTCATCTGGGCCGCATTCTTCAACTTCGTCGCCGCCTTCCTGCTCGGCACCGCCGTCGCCAAAACCATCGGCAGCGGCATGATTCATATCGAAGTGGTGACGCAATATGTCGTCATCGCCGGACTGCTCGGCGCCATCGTCTGGGACTTGCTCACCTGGTGGTGGGGACTGCCAACTTCTTCCTCGCACGCCTTGATCGGCGGCATGGCCGGCGCCGCCATCATGCGCGCCGGATGGGGCGTCATCATCGCCGCCGGATGGACCAAGACTCTGATCTTCATCGTCGTCGCCCCGGTCATGGGCCTGGTTCTCGCCCTCACCTTTATGGTCGCGGTTTCCTGGATCCTCCGCAACAAACCGCCGCGCCGCATCGACGCCTGGTTCCGCAAGCTGCAGTTACTGTCGGCCGCGGCCTACAGCCTGGGTCACGGCGGCAACGATGCGCAAAAAACCATGGGCATCGTCGCCAGCGCTCTTTACGGCGCCAAAATTTTGACCGCCTCAGAACTTGCCGGCGGCTGGGGACGCTATCACTGGCCCATCATTCTCGCCGCCCACACCGCCATCGCTCTCGGAACCTACTTCGGCGGATGGCGCATCGTTCACACCATGGGCTCCCGCATCACCAAATTAAAACCCGTCGGTGGATTCTGCGCCGAGACCGCCGGAGCCATCACTTTGTTCGCGACGGCTCTCGCCGGAATTCCCGTCTCAACCACCCACACCATCACCGGCGCGATCGTCGGAGTCGGCGCCACGCACCGGCTCTCGGCAGTCCGCTGGGGCGTCGCCACCAGAATCGTTTGGGCCTGGGTCTTCACCATTCCTGCCGCGGCAGCCGTGTCCGCCATAACGTTCTACATCATCCGCCTGATTCATCCCGGCGCGTAAACGCAGGTTCCTGTAAACGCAGGTTCCTGAAGATATACATCCGAGCTTGGTAACTTCGACTTCCCAAATCCCACTCAAAAACAGAAAGGCCACGCTCTTTTTTCAAGCGCAGCCCTTCTCGATGACCGTTTTTCCGGCGATGAGTCGAAGTGATTTTTGCAGTCCCGTCCTAACTCGTGTTCGAAATGTTCAGATAGCTGTTCACTGCGGCCTCGGTCAAGCTAAGGCTGGAAGCGATCTGCGAGACTCGCTGCCCCTGGTTGTAGAGCTGATACACCTGTTGTGCCTGAGTCAGTTCCACGGTGTCTGCGGAACCACTGCTGGTGGGCTGAGCCGTTTGCGCGGCCGCCGGAGGCGCGGAGGAATTTGCCGCGGCCTGCGACGCAGGCGAGAACAAGCTGGCGATTGCAATACTCATACGACGCTCGCTTTCCTCTTACACCTTCAATCATCGGCACCCCGGCTCTCCAACTTGAGGCCCCAGCCAAACATTCAATTCCCGCCTAATCCCCAATCCCAATATCGAACTGTGTTCCAAAACTACCCCGAGTACCGGGTGCCCCGCCCCGCCCCGAAACCCCTGTCCCGCGCCACTTTTCATCATCTGTTAACTTGACCCTGCTTCTTTCCGCCCGGATCATCTCTTGCAAGCAGTCAAACTTCCAGGAGGATTCCTCAGTGAAAAACGTTGTCGTTCGTATTGCCTCGTTTGTTTTCGTTCTCGCGCTGTTTGCCGCTCCCGGCTCCCAGGCCCAAACCAGTCTGCTCGCCGTAGGCACGCTCGACCAATCTCGCGCCGGAGCGTGGGCCGATGTTTCCGGCCTCACCTACACCCTCGAGAACGGCGTCCCCGCCAACTCGCTCGGAGGCTTCGGATCGGCTATCGCCTACGCCGGAGGCAACACGTTTCTCGCTCTCCCCGACCGCGGACCCAACGCAGTCGAATTCGACGACAACATCGACAGCACCGACAGCTACATCAACCGCTTTCACACCGTGACCATGGACCTGAAAGCCAACAAGTCCGGGTCAGGCCTGCCCTTTACGCTGACTCCCACGCTCCGCGCCACGACGCTGCTCTGGAGCCTGAGTCCACTGGTTTACGGCAGCAGCGACAGCATCGTCGGCTCCGGCGTCCCGCCGCTCAACAATTTCTTCTTCCATTTCTTCACCGGCCGCAGCGATAACTTCGATCCCAACCATAACTCCGGCGATCCCAATGACGCGCGCCTCGACTCCGAAGGTATGCGCCTCTCCAACGATGGCCTCAGTGTCTTCGTCTCCGACGAATATGGACCATACGTCTATCAGTTCGACCGCATCACCGGGCTGCGCCTGCGTTCGTTCACTCTGCCCTCGTCTTTCTTTGTCAGTACTCTGTCGTCCATGGGCGCAGTTGAGATCGCCAACAACACCAGCGGACGCGTCGCCAACAAAGGCATGGAAGGCCTGGCCATTACGCCCGACGGCCGCACTCTGGTCGGCATCATGCAGAACGCCTTGATCCAGGACGCCAACGAAGGCGGCGCCGCCAAGAACTTGCTGCGCATCGTGACCATCGACATTCGTTCGGGCTCCGTCACCCACCAGTTTGCCTACCTGCTGACCACTGGCACGGGCGTTAGCGAGATCCTCGCGCTGAATGATCACGAACTCCTGGTGGACGAACGCGACGGCCACGGCCGCGCCAACGGCGATGCTGCCAAGGTCAAACAACTGTTCAAGATCGACCTGACCGACGCCGTCGACGTCAGCCAGATGGACGGCCTCACCGCCGCCGCCAACGCCGTCAACAAAACGCTGTTCCTCGACATCGTTCAGCTGCTCACCGCCAACGGCATCGACGCCGGCAACATCCCGGCCAAGATCGAAGGCATCGCTTTCGGCGCCGACGTGAAACAAGGCAAGACCAGCCTGCACACTCTCTGGATCGCCAACGACAACGACTTCCTGCAAACCGTCCCCGATGCCAGCGGCAACCAGATTCCGAACGACAACCAGTTCTTCGTCGTCGGCTTCACCGACGCCGCCCTGGCCGGATCAAAATACGTCCCCCAACCAGTCAGGCCGCTGTTCTAGCGGTTTGCTTTCCGAGGGAACCGGATGCAAGGGCCACGCTGATCGGTCAGCGTGGCTTTTTGCTTTCTAGCCATCGTGGCCTGCTTTGGCTTGAACGGCGCGCACCAGGTCGGGGAAAGCCTGGCGGACTTGATCGCGAATCTGTTTTCTGATGTCGCTGGGCGCGGGGTTGGCGGGCCCGCCGTGGGTAAATGCGGAGAGTGGCGTTGTGGACAGGGTGGCATTGCGAGCGGCTTCGTTTTCGGCTTGCCACTGGGAGCGCGTCTTTGAGTGGATCGGCTTCTTCGCGGCGGTCGGATTTGGTGCAGGGCCGGTCTGCTCTTTTCCCTGTTCTTCCTCTTCGTCCTTCTCTTCTTCTTCGTCTTCGAAATCGGAATCCCTCCAGACGGGCCCGCCAAGAGCGGTATCGCCGACAGCGCCGGGGTCGAAGATGACGTAATGGCGGTTGGGATCGAAGCTGGTGCGGCCGAGGTTGGCGCTGGCGGTTTGCAGAGCGTAGAGGAGGAGGCCGGCGGTCTTGGCGTCGATCTGTCCGGTGATGATGAGGCGCATGATCTGCATGAGGGAGACCTGGATGGAGTTGGCGTCCTCGAGGACGGGGAGATCGATGGTGGCGGGGCGGTGGGCGTCGTTGGCGCGGTCATCTTTGAGCCGATCGTTTTTCAGGCGATCGTTTTTCATTCGATCGTTTTTCATTCGATCGAGATTGAACTGGACGCGCTCGTCGTGGTGGCGCTTGTGGAAGTAGCAAAGCTTGTTGCGGCGAAGGGCGGGACATCCGCACTGCGTGCCGTTGACTTTGATGTGCTGGCAGCGATTGGGGAACGATGGCATTTTAGCTCCTAGCTTCTGGCTCTTGGCTCTTAGCTTCTAGCTTCTAGCTTCTGGCTTCTGGCTTGAACCGCGAATCGTTTCGGGCTGGGGTGCGGATTTTCGGATTGCTTTTTGCCATCCCTCCCCCTCCCCCCTGATCTATTTGAATCTATTGGAATCTTCATGTTGGCGAGATTTTGCGAATTGATCCTAGGGCTGCAATTAGTTAGGGGCAAAATCTTGAGCCCCAGCGGGTTAGCTGTGCGAGCGTGCATGTTATTGGTCGCGATGGGGTGAGTATGAGGAGTGTGGATTTCTCAGTCAAGGTTGGATGAACATCGGGAGGGTGTGGAAAAGTGAGGGAAAGTCAAAAGCCCGCGAGGTTGAGAGTTGTGGAAACCCACCCTTCGGCAGGCTCAGGGCAGGCTCTTTCGCGAAGAGCGCGAAAGATGGGGCACCCGGCGATCCAGAAACCTACTTGCGAACCGTGCTGGCTCGAATTGCCGATCACCCCGTGAATCGTATTCACGAGTTGTTGCCTCGGAACCTTGATACCGATTGGGAACCCCGAACCGCTTTGTGAGATGCCGGCTCAAAGATCAAAGCGGTTCTTGGCCCCAGTCCTGAGCTAGGTGGGCCTGATAACGTCAACAATCCTAATTCCTAGTCTCAGGCAACGCTGGGCGTAATAATATCAAGGTCAAACGGAGTGTTTAGAGGGCCATCGTAAAGTTGTTCGCCCAAGGTCAACAGATGAGTATAAAACGCTGGAGTTTGCTGGTTTTGCTGGCCTTATGCACTTGGGGCGGGTGGTGGTTTCTGTCTCGCGCATTTGAACTGGCTAGAGACACCGCTTACGAATCACATGCTCGGGCCTACATCAAACGTATCGATGAGGTGCAGAGGGGATTCCTTAAAGACAACCCCGGCCAAGGCTTCGCCTGCAAACTCGATGATTTGCGGCGCGTAGGTTTGGCATCACCCTCCGAAAACAAATACAACTTCGAACTACATTGCGATAAGAGAGAGAGACTTCCTGAGATGGAATACTTGGTTGTTGCGTACCCCGCCGATAAGCGTGTAAAGGGAGTATGGGGATTCCAGCTCTTTTGCTCAGACCAAACAGGTGAGATTTGGGGCGAACTCAGCCGTGAAAATATGCGAGACAATCTCAGCGAATCCGAAAAGGCGGGATTGTACGATTTTGAAGGAATATGCCGTCGCAACCGTCACGCCTCTCGACAATAAATGACCGGAAAGTCGCCCGAGCTCACAGTCCGGACGGGGGGCTCTGAGCGGGAGACGCGGTCTCGGTCGTACGCTTACGGTGCCAAAGCGCGGTCCTTAATCGGAACGCTTTACGGCGCGGCTGAAGCCGTGCCCTTCCACGAAAAAAGGAAAAGGCCACATTCATTTCTGAATGTGGCCTTTATTAATGCCGGCAACGACCTACTCTCCCACACACTTTCGCGTGCAGTACAATCGGCCCGGCGGGGCTTAACTTCCGTGTTCGGGATGGGAACGGGTGGATCCCCCGCGGTATGATCACCGACAAGTCGAGGCGCTTAGCAGGCGTGAATGCAGCCGCCAAAGGCGGCAAATGGGAGCCTGCTGCCGAGATCCTGAGCGCTTCTCAGCGAAGGATCTCTACGCCATCTCGGTTCAGCGGATCAACGCAACCTCAGGGGCCAAAGCCCAATCAGAAGAGGCATCTTGGCGGCACGGCTAAAGCCGTGCCCTTCCTCAAACCCCATGGCGCTGACGCTGAGAACTTTTCAAAGAGCGTGAGGTATCGATACCTCACAACTGAATAGATTGGGAACAGCCAGGTTCCTCGCGCGTCCATGTTCCGCATTCGCGGATTCCGGACGGCTCGGAGGCAAGCTGTTGTATTTCAAATCGACAAGACATTCAATTTCCGTCGGCGCACAGTTATCAGTGTTGCAGCTCAGTCATCCAGGTTCGAACGACATCAACAACATTGCTAATTCCAGTTCAGTTTCGAACTGGCGGATGGCAACTGAGTACTGACAACTGTTTCTGCACCGAGTAAATTTTATGGTCAAGCCGAACGGGCGATTAGTACTGGTAAGCTACACGCATTACTGCGCTTCCACCTCCAGCCTATCAACCAGG
>Ga0210388_10001099_pt1 | contig 21477 bp, 22 predicted proteins | sample IncBWC19OmetaG_FD_155485 | JGI IMG/M metagenome (GOLD analysis project Ga0210388, IMG submission 155485) | Forest soil microbial communities from Barre Woods Harvard Forest LTER site, Petersham, Massachusetts, United States - Inc-BW-C-19-O ... | reverse complement strand
ATAATCGCTTCCTGATGGTCAACGACCTTGGCCTGGATTGCATTCACATTTATAAGCTGGATGCGGCGACGGCGACGCTGACTCCGAACGAGCCGTCGAAGTGGAGCTCGGAGCCGGGCGCGGGACCACGCGCCCTGCGCTTTCATCCGAACGGGCGCTGGGCGTATTGCGTGGAAGAGATGGCAAGCGCGGTGGTGGTTCTGGCCTGGGATGCGAAAGCTGGGAGCTTTACTTCGGTGCAGCGGGTGAGCATCAAGCTGGAAGGCTTCACCGGCACGCCGACCGGTTGCGAGATCGTGATCACGCGTGACGGGAAGTTCGCCTACGCGGCCGATCGGGGAGACGATCAGATCGTGAGCTTCCGTATCGATCCCTCGACCGGGAAACTTACCTTCCTGGGGCGCACATCGGCCGGGGGCAAAGTTCCGCGTCACATTGCGCTCGATCCTACGGAGAGATGGCTGCTGGTGGCGAATCAGGGCTCGGACAATATTGCGTCGCTTCGCCGCGATGCCCGGACAGGGCTCGTCGGCGATAAGGGGAGCGACTTCGAAATCTCCAAACCGCAATGCCTGGTGTTTTTGTAGAGAACGGCTGGCGTCGCCCTTCGCGTAACGGGAATTAAGCGGTTACCAGGGCTGCGGGTCGCGCCGTGATCCTGGCTTTTCGTGTCTGCTTGTCATGATCCATCGTGGTGAGCTGCCACGCGGAGCGATCCTTGAGCAGGCGTGAGACGAGGGCGGTGTGCATAGCGTGTCCGGCGCGCTCGGCGACGACGTGGCCGAGGATGTGGTGGCCGGCGAGGGCGAGATCGCCGATCAGGTCGAGGACCTTGTGGCGGACAAACTCGTCGTCGAAACGCAAGGGGCCGTTGAGAACGCCTTGGCGGTTGAGAATGATCGCGCTGGATTCGGATACGCCGCGAATCAGCCCCATGTTTCTGAGCTTCTCTTCGTCTTCCTTGAAGCCGAAGGTGCGGGCCGGGGCGATCTGGGCGCCATAGTTGCGCGTGGCCAGGTCGACGACAAAGCCCTGGCAACCGATGGGCGAGGGGAAATCAATCTTGTAGGAAACGCTGTATCCCTCGCCGGGATAGACGCCGATGAACTTGTCGCCTTCGCGAACTTCAACGGTTTTGAGAATCCTGAGGTATTCGCGTCTGCGCCGTTGGATTTTCAGGCCGATCTGGCGGAAAGCTTCGACATAAGGCAACGCGCTGCCATCGAGGATGGGCAATTCGAGGTTATCCAGTTCGATGATGACGTTGTCGACGCCCATGCCGATCAGCGCGGAGAGGAGATGCTCGGTGGTCGAGATCAGGACGCCCTGCCGCATGAGGCTGGTGGCGTAGCTGACCTTGGCCACGTTGCGGCCAGTGGCTGGAATCTCAAAGTTGTCCAGATCGGTTCTGCGGAAGACGACGCCACAGCCGGCGGGGGCTGGCAGAAGCCGCATATGGACGGGTGCTCCGCTATGCAAGCCCACGCCTGAGAACTCAATTGTCGAGCTAACTGTCTGTTCGAAGTGCGCAGTTTCTGTCAAACGAAAATCCTCGTCCTAAAGTAGGCACGAAGGCATAGACTAACTCCTGAAAAAGGAAGTTTCACTGTTGCGGATTTGCCACACTTTGGCAGGAAAGCCGCAGTCTTCGCACGATCTTCGCCTTCGGGAGTTCTCGCCATCGCAATGCCAGCTAAATCAATCATTTCCAGTGCTCAAATATCTGTAGAAGAGATGCGGCAACGCCAGCCGCAGCTTCTGGAGCTTCTTCAGTCACTTGTCGAGGTTGAGTCTCCCAGCGATGAAAAGGCGGCAGTGGACCGGTGTGCGGATCTGGTTGCGGCGTGGGCGGAGGGATTGGGCGGACGTGTCCGGCGGCATCGACAGCGGGAGTTCGGGGATCTGCTGGAGGTTCGGTTCGGAAGAAGCAGCCGGGGGACAAAGCCTATTCTGCTGCTCGGCCATCTGGATACTGTCTGGCCGCTGGGAACGCTTGCGCGGATGCCTTTTCGGGTTGAAAAGGGCAGGGTATGGGGTCCGGGCGTGTATGACATGAAGGCCGGCGTGGCGATGGCGCTGGCTGCGGTTCAGTGGCTGGGAGAGCAGTCCGCGGCGGCCGATCGGGCTGCCGGCCGTGCGGTGGTGCTGCTTCTAGTCAGCGATGAAGAGATAGGCAGTCCTGCTTCGCGGGCGCTTACGGAAAAGATCGCGGGGGAATGCGAAGCGGTCTATGTTCTGGAGCCGGCGCAGGGGCTCGATCCGGGCGCATACAAGACCGCGCGCAAGGGCGTGGGCAACTATCGCGTGCATGTTACGGGCGTGGCTGCGCACAGCGGCGTCGATTTTGAAAAAGGACATTCCGCGATTGCGGAGCTGGCTTACCAGATCGGAGTAATCCAGGGGTTCACAAACTTACAACAGGGAATCACCGTGAATGTTGGGACTATTCAGGGCGGAACACGGTCTAATGTCATAGCAGCCGAGGCGTGGGCCGAGGTGGATGTGCGCATCGCAAGGACGATTGACGTGGCCCGGATCGACCGGAGGTTTCGGCGATTGCGCGTTCAGGACCGGCATTGCGTCCTGAAGATAGAGGGCGGACTCAATCGTCCGCCGATGGAGCGGACGCCGGCGACCGTGGCTCTTTTCCGGCGCGCAGCAACTCTGGCCGGCGGGATGGGTTTCGGACTGCAGGAAGCCGCCACGGGCGGAGGGTCAGATGGGAACTTTACCTCGGCGCTGGGCATTCCGACGCTCGATGGAATGGGAGCAGTCGGTGAAGGCGCGCACGCTGCGCATGAATCTCTGCTCTTGAAGGACTTGGCCCCGCGGACGGCTTTGCTCACCGCGATGCTGATGAAACCGGAGGGGTGACGCAATGCTGAAGATCATTGAATTTGGATTACTGGCTGTCTCCCTGCTTACGGTTCTGGGCCTGATCGTGGCCACACCCCGCGCGGCTGATCCCGGCGACGCAGCCGACGCCGAACTGGACGCGAAGCTTCCGCCTGCCGGACCCTCCTGAGAAAAATCCCGTCGGAATTACTGCTTAATTTTTCCTGCGCGCGCATCCACGTCGTGCATCCGGCTGGCCTCGAAGCTAACGATTTTCCACTGGCCGAGGCGCCGGTTGTAGACGCGTGTATAGCGATAATTGCCGCTGATATTGCTTTGTCCGTTAGTTCCTTCAAGATCGGCGCGAGAGGTGACGACGGCGGTGTCACCGTAGACGCGGACCTTGAGGTCGGTAAGATCAAGCTGGCTAATCTTTACCGTTCCCGCCCTGCGTTGATCTAGCGCCTGGGTCTTGGTCTCGACGGTGCCATTGGCGCTGATGCCGATGTAGTCATCCGCGAGCAGGTGATCCATCTCCTTAACGTCGTTCGCGATGATTGCCTGACGCCACTGCATCTCCAGGCTTTCAATCTCTTTATGGATGGCGTGGTTGTCGTGATGCGGGAGCGCATACGCCGGATTTGACAGGAGAAAACAGAGAGCAGCGACAAGCAGAATGCATGCCGCGGTCCTCTGCGAGGAGCCGGGAAAGTAACTTCTTCGACGCATGTGCGTAACGGATGGTAGTCCGCATTCGCGCGGTGAGTCAAAGACATTGACGGAATGCACGCTTTTGCGCTGCGAAGGTCTCATTTTGTGAATCCAGCGGGAATCCTGCCTTCCAATATTAGACACGATGGCAAGGAAATTCGCTGCTTCCCATGTCAGGCCGCCAGATGGCTTGGATGCTTTCGACGGCGCGCCACCCTGCTCTTCTGCGAAGAACAGGGTGCGGTATTCAGAAAATGCGAGCGTAGAAGCGCCGGATTTTTGGAGCGATGTCAGGCCACTGCGTTCAGGTTTTCCATATTCCGCTCGAGCATGCGCTGGTAGAGGCAGGCGACAGCGTATTTCTTGAAGTGTGCCGATGCGCGATGGGCCTCGAGCCCCGCTGCGTCGCGATATTGCTCGTAGATCACGACTGTATCGGGATCAGACTCCACCGCGTGAGGAATGTAGGTAGCGCAACCAGGCTCCTGGCGCGAAGCTTCGGTTAGAGCACGGAGCGCATCGTGAATTTCCGCGCGATCCTCTGACTTGAACTTCATCCGAACTGTAAAAGTAATCATGCCGTGCTACCTGAAGCTTTCTGGGGAAAGATTGACCGCACGTTAAGAAACCTTCATGTGGATCGACGGGACTGGCCGCCGATCCAGATTGAAAGAACCTGAAAATTTACAAGCTTAGGCTTCCAGTTTTCCCAATGCCTCGGCGAACTCCGGTAGCAGCATCGTCTGTTCGCGATCGGGACCGGTGGAAACCATACCGATGCGCGCGCCAGATTCCTGCTCCAGGAAGTGAAGATAATCCTGGGCCGGTTGCGGAAGCTTATCAAATTCCGTGATGCCTTCGGAGGATTCTTTCCAGCCCTTGAGCTTCGTATAAACAGGCTTGATGGATTCCAGGCCGCGAACGTCGGCGGGCATGGTATCGACGGACTTGCCGTCGATTTCATATCCGATGCAGACGGGTATCTCCTCCAGGCCATCGAGGACATCGAGCTTGGTCACCACAAGCCACTCCGTGCCGTTCACCTGATTCGAGTAGCGCAGCAGCGGCAGGTCAAGCCATCCGCAGCGCCGCGGACGGCCGGTGACTGCGCCGAATTCGTTGCCTCGCGCGCGCAGCAGCTCGCCGGCTGCATCGTGGGATTCGGTTGGGAACGGACCTTCGCCTACGCGCGTCACGTAGGCCTTGGTGACGCCGATGACTGTGCCGATGGCGGTGGGACCTACGCCCGTGCCGGTCACGGCTCCGCCGGCGGTGGCTGAAGATGAGGTCACGAAGGGGTAGGTCCCATGATCGATATCAAGCATGGTGCCCTGTGCGCCTTCGAACATAACGCTCTTGCCGGAGCGAATGGCGTTGTTCAGCAGCGCTGAGGTGTCGGTGACAAAGGGGGCCACCTGCTCCGCGGCCCGCGCGTAATCTTCGTACATCTGCTGCGGGTCCAGCGGCTCGGTGCCGAAGAGAGCATGCGCGATGGCATTCTTTTCGTGGCAGGCATTCTGGATGTGCGTCTTCAGCAGGTTGGTGTTGAGCATGTCCACGACGCGCAGTCCGTTGCGGGCCATCTTGTCTTCGTAGGCAGGGCCGATGCCACGGCTGGTGGTTCCAATCTTCTGCCGTCCAGGCGCGCTCTCGGCAGCCAACTCGATCATGCGGTGGTAGGGCAGGATCACCTGCGCACGGTTGGAAACGAAGAGCTGGCGGTCCACGTCGACGCCCAGATCGCGCAGCTTCCCGATTTCCTTAAGGAAGGCCATTGGATCGAGGACCACGCCGTTGCCGATGACGGCCTGGCAATCCGGTCGTAGCACGCCGCAGGGAACGAGTTGGAGAACGAATTTCTTCCCGCGAATGATGACGGTGTGGCCGGCGTTGTGACCTCCGGCATAGCGCGCGACGACTGCAAACCGGTCGGAAAGTACGTCAACGATCTTGCCCTTACCTTCGTCGCCCCACTGGGCGCCTACGACTACCGCTGTTTTTGCGCGCATGTCTCTTAAATGCCTGCTTCAAACTGAAATTTTGTGATGCCTTGTCGCACACGCCACCCGCTCGATTTGATGCCGGTCTTTTCGGGGAGCGATGGGGACGATCGGGATGGGAGCCGCGTGGCGAATTGTTCCACCCGGTATCTAATGATATATCGGCAGTGGGCTGGGCGAAAGGAAGAAGAAAAGGCCGAACGGCTTGGCGATGTCGGATGGCGCGATGGTGCTTCGCCCGCGGCGTTTCCGAAGCGAGCAACGGTCAGTGTTTCTTAAAGTACTGGACCTCGCGTTCGTGCTGTTTTGCCTTTTCCATGCTCGAAAACGTTCCCAGATTGCGCCGCTTTCCTGTGGCTTCATCCTTTTTGCGCGAGTAGAGACGATATTCACCGGATTTGAGTTTGCGAATCATAAAAGAATGGATGCTGATTGTTGCGGAAGCGTTCTCAGGAAGAATTTCCGCTCGAGCGGGATCGGAGAAGCTTGTCAGCTACGGCGTGAAGGTGCGCAGCGATGATAGAAATCGAGATGATAGAAATGCTGTCAACGAGGAGACCATGCTCGGATCGAGGAAGCTTTGCCTGGCCGGCATTCTTTTCTTGGCGGCGCCGTTCCTTTTCTGCAAGACCTCCGTGGCACAGGCCGGCTCCGCTCCTTCGGCGACGCAGACCTTGAGGGGATCGGTGAGATACCGGAATCGGATCGCGATTCCGCCGGATGCGGTGCTGCGCGTCACGATTGAGGATGTATCTCAGGTCACCACCGGGTCGAAGCCTTTTGCCGAAGAAGATATTCGGGCGAAGGGCCGCCAGATCCCCATCAAGTTCGAGGTCAAGTACGATCCTTCCGCCATCCTTCCGGATCACCGCTACGATCTTCGCGCCAAGATCACCTCCGGGGGCCGCCTGATGTTCACCACGACGAACTCCTATCCGGTGCTTACGCAAGGCGCGCCAGTAAACAATGTGAACCTTGATCTGGAACAGGTCAGCGCGCAGTACGGGCAGGTCCCCAGCGGTGCCGCTGCCCGTGAGCCGCTGGAAGGCACGCAGTGGAACCTGACCGAGGTGAATGGCAAGGTGCCCGAGACCGGAACCCCGCAGGCATCGATCACGCTGGTGGAGAGCACGCATCGGATCGAGGGCACGGGAGGGTGCAATCGCCTGATGGGATCCTACGAGCTTGAGGGTCGCACGCTTCACTTCAAGGGCGTAGCTACGACGATGATGGCCTGCGCCGGAGATGCGATGGAGCAGGAGCGGGCTCTCCTTGAGGCGCTGGGCGCGACGCAGAGCTACCGCATGCGCAATTTCACGCTGACGCTGCTGGGCAAAGATGGCAAGGTTCTGGCGCGGTTGGAGGCGGAGCCTTAGCGGCCTCCAGCATTCTGCGAAAATGAGGATGAATGCCTGAACTTCCTGAAGTCGAAACAGTCGCGAACGGCGTGAACGAGCGCATCGGCGGCGAGCTCGTCGAGTCTGTCTGGTTGAGTGGATACAAGGAGCCGTTCAAGACCGATCCGGCGGCGATGGCCGAAGCCTTGCAGGGCAAGCGGATCGAGCGGGTGTACCGGGTAGGGAAGCATATTGTCTTCGATCTGGCCGCGAGTCTGCGCCAAAAGAGCGGCCGGGAAAAGAGCGGGCGCGATGAGGTGCAGTGGATTGTGCACCTGGGAATGACCGGGCGCCTTCTCGTCTCTGCCGCCGGTGTGCCGATTCCGCCGCATACGCATGCCATTCTGCAGCTCAGCTCAGGACGTGAACTGCGCTTTGTGGATCCGCGCCGGTTTGGCAGGCTTGCGCTGCATGGCATCGAGAAGCATGCAGAATCTTCGGGACGTTTTCGCGGGCCGGGGAGCGAGCCGCTGACGATTGCTCCCGATGACTTTGTCCGGCTTTTTCGCGGGCGCAAGCTTTCGATCAAGGCCGCGCTACTGAACCAGTCCTTGCTGCATGGAGTGGGAAACATCTATGCCGACGAGAGCCTTTTTCGAGCCGGGATCCGACCGACCCGCATGGCGGGAAGGCTTTCGCGGGAGCGGCTTTTGGCGCTTCATGCCGCGCTGCAGCAGGTTCTCAATAAGGCTATCGAGCTGGGCGGCTCTTCTGTTTCCGATTATGTGGATGCGGATGGAGTTGCCGGGTTCTTTCAGCTGGAACATCGCGTCTACATGCGGACCGGGGAACCCTGCCTGGTGTGCGGCACGCCCATCCGCCGGACAACGCTGGCAGGACGCGGCACGCACTATTGCCCCACCTGCCAGCGCTGACCAACTGCTCTTTCCACTTAGCGAAAAATGCAACGATTCATGGGCAATCAAGACTTTGAAGTGGGGTAGGGCGAGTCGCAGGGAGTATGGTTTTACGAAGTTTCATAGATATGGCGCTTCCAGATTGCGGATTTTTGTAGAGCGCCTTATCCGTAAACCTCACATTCTTAAGGTAAATTCGAACGGCATAACAATTGCTTATAGGAAGGCAGCCAGCGACGCCAAGGCTCTCCATAAAAAGAGAAGAGCCAAGCGAGACCAGTTCCGGCCGCCGAGAGTGAGAATCCAATGAGATTCTGCCCAGGCCGGGGCGACCAAAGTCCCACCGCTCGATGAAACGAGCGAGGGCATTTCAAGGGAGGCCAGTGACTGGCCATCATAAATACGACGAAAAGCCACCGCGTGCGCGGTGGCTTTTTTCATGGGGGCCTCGATTTTCGCGGGCCATTTTGCCGGGATGCATCGTCTAAAAATACATACCCACTTTTCAAAAAAAGGCATCTTAGTGAGTGTAAGGAAGCCGGACTTAAGGAAACAGGGATCCCCACCCGATAAACAACTGAAGTGGGATTGAGCTAAGATATGCGGAGTGGCAAAAGGCACGTTCAAGCCTTTGCGGATGGATCTCTACCGGCGGGCAAGAGAATAGGGATTGCAGAATACTTGCCAGCTTGCGGCATTCGGAGTAATATCATCTTTGCCTATCGAGCGGCTGATGCCCACCTTTTAGGAAGAGGGGTTCGCCGCAATTCTCGAGAGTCAAACAAGATTCAACTGACGCACCTTACCTTCGCCCATGTGGGCACAGGAATGCAGCCAGCGGGAACCGTGGTTGAATGACAACCTCCGTTGTTAAGGTTTCGAAGCATTTTGTCTCCATTGCGATCTGTTAATCCGTTCGGTTTGCCATCTGGCCCCTACCAGAAGCGCAACTGTTTTTTCGCGGGTGCACCGCTATGCGATGGATGGTCGATCTCTCCGGCATCACTAATGGGAAAGCGGTAGCGTAAGCCGGATTCCGCTGCCTTTAAGAACGTGCGAAAGCACCGATTTAGTCAATACGCACGAGGAAGTGCAAGCATGACAACAGAGCAAAATCAGCCAGAGGCGTCTTTGCCGGACGGGCAAGCGCCGCAAGGGCAGCCCCAGGGTCAGGGGCACCGCAGAAGGCGCCGCAGACGTAAGGGCAACAAGCCAGCAGCGCAGGCCAACGGCGGGCAAGCTCCCCAGGCGGGGCAGCATAGCCATCAGAACCAGGGACAGAAGGCCAAGCCTTCCAGCCAGAACCGCTTCTTTCAGAAAAACGGAAATGGCGGGGGCAACGGTCAACAGCAGGGCGGCGGCAGGCGCAAGAGCAAGCAGCGCAAGCAGCAGGTCTTTGTCGGCCCCATGGATCACAGCTACCGCACAGTGAATGGCAATATCGCCGACTCACCACCCTCCACCATCGAACTTCGCAACGGCAATGTGAATGGCCATAGCCACAGCTATGCCAATGAGTCGTACTCCTCGTACGAGCAGCCTTCCACGCCGATTCGGGAAGACGCGCCGACGCGGATCTATTGCTTCATCGAAGATCTCTTCGTCCTGGCGAAGATCCAGGAGACGGCTCGCAAGCTGGGCGTCAAGGTCGGCTTCGTTAAGGCGGAGAAGGATATCGTGGCCAAGCTCTCCGAAGGCGCGGAGCAGGACCGTCCGTCGCTCATCGTTTTCGATCTGAATAATGCGAACGCGAAGCCCCTGACGCTGATTCCCAAAATCCGGACCAAGCTGAAGAAGGGCAAGACCTCGATCATCGGCTTCCTGTCTCACATTCAGGGCGACCTCAAGGTAAAGGCAGTCGAAGCAGGTTGCGACGTGGTGATGCCGCGCTCGTCCTTCTCGCAGAACCTGCCCAATCTACTGCGCCGTCACGGGCTGGACGAAGAGGAAGAGCTCGAGACCGTTCAGGTTCAGTGATCGGTTCAAGAACAGTAAAAAGCCCGCGATTCGCGGGCTTTTTCTTTGCAGCTAAGCTTTCGGGAATTACTGGATGGGCAGGCCAATTGTGCCGGAGAGCGGTGTCTCTGGCCGGTGCGTGAATTCCCTCGCGATGCGCTCGTTAATGCCGGCCTGCGCAAATTCCGCGGTGACGCGAATGCCATTCATGATGGCGCGATCGTTGGAAGAGCCATGGCCGATGATGCAGACGCCGCGAACCCCGAGCAGCGGTGCTCCGCCGTACTCTGATGGATCGAGTCGACGCTTGAAGGCGTTGAAGGCTTTGCGCGAGAGCAGTGCGCCTACCTGAGCGGTGACGGTGGTGGTGAGCGATGCCTTAAGCATCTCGCGAACCAGCCGGGTGAGGCCTTCCGAAGTTTTGAGCGCGACATTGCCGACGAAGCCGTCGCAGACGATGACGTCGCAATTGCCGTTGTAGATGTCGCGGCCTTCAACGTTGCCGATGAAGTTGATGGGGAGCTGCTTGAGGAGAGCGTAGGTTTCGCGGGTGAGGTCATTGCCTTTGCCCTCTTCTTCGCCGACGGAAAGAATGCCGACGCGAGGACGGCTGATCTTCAGCACGCTGCGCGCGTAGAGCTCGCCCATGACCGCGAACTGCTCGAGATTTTGTGGCTTGCAGTCGACGTTCGCGCCTACATCAAGGAGGATCGAGGGCGACCCGGAGAGCGTGGGCACCACGATGGCGAGCGCTGGCCGGTCGACTCCGGGCAGCGCGCCGAGCACCATCTTGGCCGTAGCCATAGCGGCGCCGGTGTTGCCGGCGGTGACGAATCCAGATACTTTCTTGTCGCGAACCAGCTTGAGGCCCACGCGCATGCTGCTGTCCTTCTTGGCACGGACAGCGTGCGCGGCCTTCTCATCCATGCCGATGTGCTCGCTTGCATGCACAATTTCGATGGGCAGTCGTTCGCCGTCGAGAAAAGTGTGCAGGGAGCGCCGCAGCGTGTCCTGAGGTCCGATGAGATGAACCCGGACCGGAAACTGGCGGCAGGCGAGGATCGCACCCCGGAGTTCAGGCTCCGGAGATTTATCCGAACCCATGGCATCGAGAGCGATGTCAATCAGCATCGAGGGGGGAACTAGCTGGCTTCCTTCACTTCGAGAACGTCGCGACCCTTATATGTGCCGCACTTGGGGCAGGCGCGATGGGGAAGTTTCCGCTCGTGACAGTTGGGGCATTCGGAGAGCCCGGTTGCGGTCAGCGCATCGTGCGCGCGACGCTTGGAGGTGCGGGCCTTGGAGTGACGCCGCTTTGGATTAGGCATTTCTGATTCCTTTCGCAGTCCGTGCCGGGCCTTGTTGAGGCGCCATACCTTGTCTGAAACTTGACGCGGGGCGGGCCAGGCTGACCGCCGATACTATATTTTTATCCGGCTGCGCAAGTCTGAGAGCGCCGACCACCGTGGATCGGACGAAGCCGCGTCGCAGGTGCAGGATTCGGAGTTCAGATCTCGGCCGCAGTGCGGGCAAAGTCCTTTGCAGTCCTCACGGCAGAGCGTACGAACGGGGAGGGACAAAAGCACCTGCTCCCGCAACACGTCTTCCAGCGCAAGACCACCTCCCTGATAATAACCGATTTCGGTCTCAGACGCGTTGATGGAGCGGTCGGATTCCCCCTGATCGGCTCCGAGCGGGCGAAAGATGAGGTCGAACTGTCCTTCGATCGGGTGACCGACAGGTTCCAGACAGCGTGCGCAAGGCAACTCGAAGTCGCCTTTGTAGGTGCCCCGAATACGAATGTCGGAGACGATATCGCGAGGGCCGCGGTGTTCTTCGATGACCTCTGCGCGTCCCTGGACGGCGAGCGGGCTCTTCTGGGTGAGCTCCTGTCCGTAGTCAATGGCGCCGGGATCGAGAGCCAGATCGAATTCAAGCGGCTCACGCTCAAGATCGAGCACGGTGATCAGCATGGCAAGCCTCATTTGGTGGGTCTCTTCTGAGGGTATGGATTCAGGGCAGGCAGGTCAACTCTCCCGGCTCAACTGGCGCTCAGGGTGGCCAGCGTGCGTGCCAGGACGATTACTCCGCGACCGATTGCTTCGGGCGAGGCGTATTCATCGGGACGATGGCTCACGCCGTCTCTGCAGGGGATGAAGAGCATGGCGACGGGGGCAATTCGAGCCATAAACGACGAATCGTGGTAGGCGCGGCTGACCATACTAAGGCGGGAGATACCCTCGACCTCGCAGGCGGATTCGAGCGCGGCGAGAATCTGCGGGGAACTTTTCGCCGGGGCATCCGCGTTGATCATTTCCAGCCTGATGGCGACGCCGCGCTGGCGGCCAACGTGATCGCACGTATCGCGAATTCTGGCCAGCACGCCGTCGCGTCGCTCGGCGCTGGTATCGCGGAGGTCGACAGCGAGCTGGACGCGGCTGGGGATGGAGTTGATCGCTCCGGGATGCACCTGGCAGATGCCGACGGTGCCGACGGTGTCGATGGCTCCAGTGGCCAGCGTGGAGCGTTCGACAGCGAGGATGATTTCTGCCGCGGCGCAGAGGGCATCGCGACGGCCGGGCATGAGCCGGCCTCCGGCGTGGCCTCCTTCGCCTTCGATTTCGAGGCGGAAGCTGGCCGGGGCTGCGATATCTGTGACCACTCCTAAAGAAAGACCTTCGCGCTTGCCGAGATCGTCGAGGATGGGGCCCTGCTCGATGTGCAGCTCGACGAAGGCTGCGTAATGATCCTCGGGCAGGCGCACGCTTTCGAGGGCCCCGGTAAAGCCGGCTTGCTGCCGGACTGCGGCGAGGGTTTGACCATCCGCATCACGCAATGTGTTGTCGACGCTGGGTGGGAGGGTGCCCGAGAGCAAGCGACTGCCGAGGCAGCCGATGCCGAAGCGCGTCGGTTCCTCCGCAGTAAAGAGCAGGAGTTCGATGGATCGCTGCGGGGTGAATCCGGCGGCCTGCAGCGCGCGAATCGCTTCGAGTCCACCGAGCACGCCGACCGTGCCATCGTATTTGCCGGCATGAGGAATGGCGTCGATGTGCGACCCAGTTGCGACGGCGGGTAGGTTGGGCTGCGCTCCGGTCCAGCGGATGAAGGTATTCCCGACGGCGTCTTCGCGGAGGGTGAGGCCAGCTTCGCGACAGCGATCCTTGAGCCAGGCGCGGGCCTGAACGTCGTGCTCGCTGAAGACAACGCGGGTGACGGCCGGAGCGGGGTCGGCGGAGAACGTGGCGAGCGTATCGATTTCCTGGTTCAGACGGTCTTGATCGATGGATAGGTTCATAGCGTCAGCCGAGCGGATGGCGGTTCCAGTCTTTGTAGATGAGGTATTTTGCGGGAGCCTTGCCTAGAGCGCCGAACCACTGCGGGCAGTACGGACCCATCCAGATGAAGTCTCCGGCGGTGACCGGGTACCATTCGTCGTCAAGACGGTAGATGCCTCCGCCTTCGAGCATGAGCAGGCCGTGCTCCATGATGTGGACTTCGACCATGCTGAGAGCAGCGCCGGGTTGGTAGGTCATAGTGTTGACCGCGAAATCGAACGATGGGATGTTGGGGAGAAGGCCGCGGACCATGAGGTCCGGGTCGCCCATCAGGGGCTGGCCGATGACCGTGGACTCGCTGCCGATGATTGGTTCCGGAGCAGAGACTCCCGCCAGCGGTTGATAGAGCTTTTCAATGACGGCAAGGCGCGATAGCTGAGTTGCGATGATTCGATGCGGCGTGTCCTGTGGCAGGTGAGCGTAGCTGTCCTTCTTCAGCGAATGCGTTGCACCTCCGCATTCGAGGGTCAGTTCGCCCTCGATTATGTAGAGGAAGCGTTGGTATCCGCAGTCGCCGAGTGTGCCGCCAGCGTCAAGCTCCGCCGAGTATTGCGTGAAGGCCGCCCCAAGCGCGGGCGATGCGTGGACGATAGCCGCAGCCTTGATCATTCCTGGGAGCCGGGTGCGGATGAATGCGTCCGGAGTGTGCAGGGAATGATTCGGGCGACGTACGCTGCGGGTCTGGCCGAGGTTGTGCAAACGGATCACTCGCTTTCGTTGGTTGAATCAAGGTTGCGTTCGAAGAGATCAAGAAAACTTAACCCCGCGCGCAGGGCGGTGGCAACATCTTCGGCGAGAACTGACTCATCCGGATGATGGCTGATGCCTCCGGGACTGCGCAGGAAAATCATAGTGGAGGGAATGCGGGATGCGAAGATCATCGCATCGTGGCCGGCTCCGCTGACCATGCGCATGGGATTTATTCCTGCGGAGGAAACGGCCTCTTCGGCGATGGCGGTGAGCGCGGGGTCAAGCGTTACGGCGGGCTGATCATGCTCAATCACCTTGTCGACTGCGATTTGGCGCCTTGCAGCGATGATTTCTGCGCTGGTAAGGATTTCCTCGAGTGCACCGCGCCGGGTCGCATCGCTGGCGTGACGCACGTCGAGCGTGCACAGTGCCAGTCCGGGAATGACGTTGGCTGCGCCGGGTTCGCAGGCGATGCGGCCGGTGGTTGCGACCAGACCTGGTGTTGCCAGCGCTGCCGCCTCGACGGCGACCAGCCATTCAGCGGCTGCGATGAGGGCGTCACGACGCAACGCCATGGGCGTTGTTCCGGCGTGGCCAGCGCGTCCGCGGAAGGTGACAGCGGCGCGGCTCTGACCGGCGATGGAGGTGACGACTCCGAGGGGAAGCTTTGCTTCCTCGAGGACCGGACCCTGCTCGATGTGGAACTCGAGATAGCCGCACGTTTGCGGATCGAGCGCTGCTTCGATCGCATCGGGATGCGCTGTAGAGTAGTCGGCGAGCGCCGACGCCATGCGGATTCGGTTGGCATCAAGGCGCGCGAGATGTGCGGCCCCGAGAGTGCCGGCGAGCGCGCGGCTGCCAATGAAGGGCAGTCCGTAGCGTACGCCCTCTTCGTCAGAAAAGCCGATGACTTCGATTCCAAAATTGAGACGGCGGCCTTCGAGCGCTTCAATCAGTGCCACGCCGAGGACTACGCCGAGAATGCCGTCGTACCTTCCGGCGTTGGGTATGGTATCGAGATGGGACGCGAGAATGAGGCGCGGTGACGGCGCGCTCTCTTCGCGAGCAGCTCGATAATAGGCGCGAAGATTGCCGACCCGATCGACGGAGACTTGCATTCCCGCTGCTTGCATCCAGGAGCGAAGGAGGCGATGGCAATCCTCCATCGGAGGCGAGAGAAAGGTGCGGAGGATCTGGCCCGGCTGCTCGGTGCATCGAGCGAGAGACGCACAGCGCGCGAGCGCCAGGGCCGCTTGTGCTGCGAAGTTCTTTGCCAGAGGGGCGGTGCTGGTGGTTTCGGCTCTCACTCGGATCTCCGCACGCGTGCTTCGATCGAACCGTGGGGCTCGTCAGTGGGCACAAAGATCTGATTCGGATTGTCCTGTCCGAAGGGCGAGAGGTCGATGAGGTTGCAGTGTTTGTTGGGCATGAACAGGTGGATTTCGGTCATCTCCGGTACGGACTCGAGCGCGGCCTTCGCCATGGCATAAAGGGTCTGCTGCACGGAGAGGCTGTCGTGCTCGGCGAACGCGCTCAGCAGTGCATCCTGAGCCCGGTTGCGCAAAGCGAGGAAGTCAAGATGGACGTCGGCATAATGCCACTCTGCGTTGGCCAGGGTGCCGAAGAGGCGGTCGTGCGTCTCCCGGAGCGTCGTGAGGCTGTCTTTTAGATAGCCGGTGAAGGCGGACTTTGCGGTCTTGAGAAGCCAGAGACCTTCGAAGCCTGAGACGACCATGAAGCCGCTGCTGCGAGAGAGTGTAACTGCTGTAGTGTCGAATTTGTCTTCTGCATGAGTGAAGGCGGTAGGGAACTCTTCACCTGCGGCCACGATGTGCTTCCAGGGTGTCGACCGGATGCGGATTTCGGCGGATTCTGCGTGGGGATTGTTCTCGATAAAATGCGCAGCGAGTTCGGCGGCGAAGGCTTCGATCGATGTTGTGAAAGAGGATCGCGCCAGCGAATAGACGGTGTTCTTCATCGTGTCGGTGGGCAGGATGCGGCTGTTGTCTCCATCGACAAAACAGCTCTCAAAATCGCCGGTCAGCCAGACCTCGACGGTCCACTCCGCGACGCTGTGCACGCCACCGATGCGCGTCACCTTCATCAGGCGGACGCGCGATTTGCCGTAGCGATTTTCTCCCAGGGCGATCTTCATCCAGTCAGCTTCCTCGATAGGTGGAGTAGCCATTCGCTGTCAGCAGCAGCGGAATGTGGTAGTGGCCGCCGGTGTCGCGAACGGTAAATGCGATCTGCACTTCAGGATAGAGGCCGTCGATTCGTTGTGCATGGAAATAGTCGCCGGTCGCGAAGATGAGGCGATATTCCCCGGCTTCCATTGAGGCAGGTTCGGGCAGCATCTGCTTGATGCGCCCGTCTGCGTCGGTTGCGTTCTGCGACAGCGAAATCCACGAGCCGGATGACTTCGTTTCGAGGATCACCCGGACGCCCGCGGCGGGGCGTCCAAGCGATGTGTCGAGGATGTGGGTCGAGATTCCGCTCAAAGTCGGAGCCACTTTCTCAGTCTGAGCTGTGTGATCTGGCGCTGCTGCTCGACGGCTTCGTGCAGTTCAGCTTCATCATTATTGTCCAGCCGGCGTTCAAGGATGGCCAGCATCTCCTCCGCGGATTTTCCTGTAGCGCAGACGATGTAGATTCTCCCGAAGCGTGCTTCGTAGGCGGCGTTGGCGCGCTTCAATTGTTCCTGCACATCGACACCTGCGGTGACAACGCCGGCCTGTTCACGGCCGGACCATTGTGCAGACCTGAGCGTAGCGGATTCCGGCGCTTTTTTCTCGCCGATGCGGGGATGGCTGCGAAAGGCTTCGTTCCAATCGGCGGGATCGAGCTGCGCCCAGACCTGGTCAGAGGCGGCGAAGAGCAAAGCGGCGTCGGCGAAGGGGCGCTGCTGCGTCAGAATGTTTGCCCATTGGCTTGAGCCGCAGCAGGGAAGAATCTCCGCGGCGGCCTCTGCGGGAGCGAGCACGTTCCAGCGATCGAGGATCGCATTCATGGCTGCGCTCCGGTTGCGGCGAACGTCCGCAGCATCTCCTCGAGGAGATTGGCGGCGACGAGCCTTCGGTACTCCGCTGTGGACCGAATGTCATCGATGGGTGCAACTTCGCGAAGGAGCGCGCTCCGTGCTTCTGCGATTGTTTTCTCGCTTACGGGTTTGCTGAGCAGAGCTTCCTCGGTGCGCTCCAGGCGCAACGGAGTGGGTGCAACGCTGCCCATGCCGATGCGTACCTCTTCCAGAGCGCCTTCACGAAGACGTGCAGTTGCGCCGATGCAGATCTTCGAGATGGCCTGGGCATTGCGTGTGCCCACCTTGCGAACGTAGCGGAGGGACTTTGCAAATCTCTTTTGCAGATGAACGGCGTAGATCAGCTCGTCCGGCGCGAGAGCGGTCCGCTTGTAGCCGAGGTGAAAACGATCGTAAGGAAGACGGCGCAGTCCGCGCGAAGAAATGAGCTCGATCTCAGCATCGTAGGCGATGAGCGCGGGAGGCGAGTCAGCAGCAGGCGAGGCGTTAGCGAGGTTTCCGGCCAACGTTCCGCGATTCTGATTCGCGATTCCGCCGGTCCAGGAGGCGCATTTTGTGAGCAATGGAAAGTGCTGCTGAATTCCAGAGTGGCTGCGGATCTGAGAGAATGTGCAGCCGCCGCCAATGGAGAGGGTGGTTTCGGTTTCGGCGATCTCGCGCAACTCGCGAAGGTTCCAGATATTGACCAGTCTCCGCGAGTTAAGCCTCCCCGCGCCGAACTGCACCATGATTTCGGTTCCTCCGGCGATCGGTGTCCACTGGCCGGGTTCTTCGCTCATCAAGCCGAGCACGGCATTCAGGTTTCCGGGCGAGATGAGTTCGTAGTCGGAAGGGTGCGATCTCATTCCGCCACACCTGCCTCTGTTCGCGTGGTGGATTCGATTGCAGCCCGCTCGACGGCTTCAAATATCCGCATATAGCCAGTGCATCGGCATAGGTTGCCGTTGAGGCCCTCGCGGACTTCATTGTGCGTCGGGTGAGGGTTTTTCTTGAGAAGGTGAACTGTGGCGAGAATCATTCCTGGCGTGCAGATGCCGCATTGCGCGCCGCCGCATTGCAGAAACGCACGCTGAACGGTGTGGAGCTGCTCGTTGTGTGCCAGGCCTTCGATGGTTACGATTGTCGAGCCGTCAGCCTGCGCGATGGGCACCAGGCAGCTGTTCACCAGCTCGCCATTCATCAGAACCGAACACGATCCGCACTCGCCTTCGCCGCAACCTTCCTTCGCGCCGGTCAGCTCAAGCTCGTGGCGCAGCACGTCGAGCAGTCGCGCCATTGGAGGCACATTCACTGTACGGTCTTTCCCGTTTACATGAAGCTGGAAGGTGCGTTCTGTCATACAGCGACGGCGGCCTCGGCCGGAATTAACACCGTGCGGGCCAAGCGGACGGCGATGTCTTCGGGCAGAAGCGGGATGAAGTTGAAGTCTTCGCCGGTGGCGTGCGCGATGGCATTCAGGATGGCGGGCGCTGGTCCATCCATGGGCAGTTCGCCGATGCCCTTTGCCCCGTATGCTCCGTGCTCGAAGGGAACTTCTTCGAAGAAGACGCGAATCGGCGGGAGGTCCTGCGAAGTAGGCATGATGTAGTTGGTCATCTGGTTGTTGGTCATCAATCCGCGTTCCCAGACGACTTTTTCGTAGAGAGCGTAGCCGATGGCCTGCGCTACTCCGCCTTCGATCTGACCGATGGCCAGCGTCGGATTCAAGACGCGACCAACCTCTTGAAACGCGACGAAGTCGTCGACGGTAGCAGAGTAGGTGACGCAGTCAACCGTGACCTCGGCAACGTAGACGGCCCAGGCGTACGCGGCGTAGGCTTCGCCGCGATACTTCTGGTCGTCCCAGTAGATGTTGGGCGGCGCCTCGTAGCGGCTCATGGAGCGGAGCTTGCCGTGTTTCGATATGTAGGCTGCCGCAGCCTGCTGAAACTCTTCCGTGGTGTAGCTCTCAGAGAGAGCGCCGCTGGCGAGGAGCGTCTGCTTGAGGCCCAGGGCCGCAGAGTGGACCAGCTTGCCGACAACCATCGTGGTGCGCGAGGCCACGGTTGGGCCGGAGTTGGGGACGAGGCTGGTGTCGCAGGGAGCCATCTCGACGCCGGTGTAGTCGATGCCGAGCGACTCGGCAGCCACCTGGCAGAGGATGGTGTTGGTTCCCTGGCCGAACTCGGTGCTGGAGACGAGAACGCGAATGCGGCCTTCAGGGGTCGCGTCGACACCGACGAGCGAGTTGAGATAGCGCTCGCCCGAGCCGGTGAATCCTGCACCGTGGAGGAAGGTGGCAAAGCCGATGCCTTTTTTTCGCAGGCTGGTGGGATTCTCGCGATCGAAGCGCGCACGCTTTTCGTAATAGCCGGCCTGTTCGAGCGCCCGCTCCATCCATCCTTCGAGGTCGATCTGCTGGTGGATCACCTGTCCAGTGCTCGTGGTTTCTCCTGTGCGCAGCAGGTTGCGGCGGCGGAGATCTTCCGGCGCGATGCCGAGCGCCTTGGCGATGCGATCCATGTGGCGCTCGGTGGCGAAGAGGCTTTGCGGTGCGCCGAAGCCGCGGAAGGCTCCATGAGGCGGGGTATTGGTCGCGAAAGCTTTGGAGCGGACACGGATGTTCGGCCAGGAATAGGGGCCGCCGGCATGGATGGTGCCGCGCGAGAGGACGGTGGAGGACAGGGTTGAGTAGGCTCCGCCATCAAGACAGAATTCGATATCCGCAGCGACGAGCTTTCCGTCGCGGGTCACTGCGGTCCGGTGCCGTGAACGCGAGGGATGGCGTTTGGTGGTGGCAGCCATATCCTCCATGCGGTCGTAGATGATCTTGACCGGACGGCGCGATTTCATCGCCAGCAGAGCGGCATGCGCACCGATCATCGAAGGGTAATCTTCCTTACCGCCGAAGGCACCGCCGGTCTCGACCTGGATCACGCGGACCTTTTCCTCCGCAAGGCCCGTGACCCCGAGAAGTGATTTGTGCACGTAGAACGGGCATTGCAGCGATCCCCAGACGGTGAGGCCGTCGCTCTCGCTGTAGGCGGCCATCATTCCGTTGTTCTCGATGTAGAGCTGTTCCTGCGCGCCGGTGGCGTATTCTCCCTCGATGATGACTACATCTTCGCGGGCGAACGCGGCGTCGACATCACCCTTTTCCATCAGGAAGGATTTGAAGACGTTGTCCTCTCCCCAGATAATGGTTTCGGCTGTTTCGCTTTCTTCGATGGAGTGCACGGAGGGCAGCGGCTGGTACTCGATTCGCACCGCGGCCACGGCCCTGGGTAGCAGATGGCGGTCGGGATGGGCGAGGAGCAGGATGGCCTCCTGCGGATGGTTGACGCATCCGTCAGCGAGACAGGGCCAGTCGTTCTGAATGAGCGCGATGTAGTTCTTTCCCGGGATATCCTTCGCGGTGACGATGGTGAACTCGTCCCAGGGAACTCCGGGACCGAATTCAATCTGCCGAATGTGTCCGCGCGGGACGGCGCTGCGGACGGTGGCCCCTAAGATCATGCCGGGCAGCGAGAGGTCGTCGATATAACGCGCCGCGCCGCGTACCTTAGCGACGCCTTCCTTGCGGAAGACCGGGGTGCCGACGATTCGTTCCTTCTGCAAATTCTCTCCAGTGCCGACGGGGGGGCGAGAATGAAGTCGATTCACGGGTCTGCAAAAGAGCTTCGGGACCCGTGCTGCGCGGCTTCAAGGAAATTGACTCATCATACTACGCAGCTGCGGCTCCGCAAGCACCTCGCCGTTCAAACTTCGATGCCGGATGGGGCTTCTGTGAACCTGCCCTCTTCGAAGACGGGTTGGCCCCGCAGGTAGGTGGCGACCACCTTTCCGCGCAGCGTCTCGCCGATGTAAGGAGAGACGCGATGACGCGTGTGGAGATCCTCTGCGGTCACTTTCAGCGTGGCATCGGGATCGAAGATGAGCAGATCCGCGTCATAGCCATCTGCGAGGCGGCCCTTCCGGCCGCTCAGCTGCGCCAACTGCGCGGGCTTCTCGGACATGAGGCGCGCTAAGTCCTGCAATTCGAAGCCGCGCTCTTTGAGGCGTGTCCACATCACCGGGAGGGCGACCGAAAGACTGGCGATTCCTCCCCAGGCGGTGTCGAAGCGACCCTCTTCGAGGCGCTTCAGGTGGGGAGGACAGGGAGAATGATCGGTAGCGACGAGGTCGATGACGCCGTCGCGGAGGGCGTCCCAGAGGCCTTCGCGATTGTCGCGGCTGCGGATCGGCGGTGCGCACTTGTGCAGGGTGCTGCCGTCGGGGATGTCTTCGGCGGCAAAGTGGAGGTAGTGCGGGCAGGTCTCGACGGTGACGGGCAGGCCTTCGGCACGCGCCTGCCGCAGCTCGTCCAACGCGAGGGCTGTGGCCAGATGCACGATGTGCAGATGGAAGCGGTACTTGCGGCAGAGCCGCAGCAGAAGACGGATGGCGGCCAGCTCCGCCTCGTCGGGGCGAGAACGAAGATAGGTATCGTAACGCCGCCAGTCTGATGGCGCCAGCGCCGTTGTGGCGGCTTGAATTGGGCCGTCGAGTTCGGCGTGGACCAGCAGGGGCAATCCGGTTCGTGCGACGTGTGGAAGGGATCTCTCAAGCTGCGCCTGCGTGACCATCTGGAAGCCTTCGCATCCGGGATAAATGAGAAAACATTTGAAGCCTTTCACT
>Ga0210388_10001098_pt1 | contig 21523 bp, 19 predicted proteins | sample IncBWC19OmetaG_FD_155485 | JGI IMG/M metagenome (GOLD analysis project Ga0210388, IMG submission 155485) | Forest soil microbial communities from Barre Woods Harvard Forest LTER site, Petersham, Massachusetts, United States - Inc-BW-C-19-O ... | reverse complement strand
ACGCGCGGAAGACGGTGTCAGGCGAGGCCGTGTAGGTCGCCGAGAATCGCGGCTGCCAGTAATCGAGCGAGTACGATGCCGGCGAGTTCGCGCTAAAGCTCGGAGCCGTCACGCCGTCCTGGACCGTGCCGTTGGGGTGGACCCAGCCCGTTTTCGGTCCCGTCTTGAAGAGCGCTGCCGCCGCCTTGTTGCAGTCGCCGTTGACGTAGATCGTCGGCGCCGGCGGGAGCGCGCCCGGTCCGAGCGGAGCGGTCATGATCTGGTTTGTCGAGGCCAGGACGCAGGTGAAGTTGGCCGTCATATTGGCATAGAACTGGTCGGCCGTTCCCGCTACGTTCGGCATGTCGTAGGTGAAATTATCGTAGCGAAGCGCGGCGTTGATCAGCCATTTGTCGCTCGGACGGAACTGATCGCTCAAGGATGCGTTGGTGAATCTCGGTTTCACCGTATTGAGCGAGCCGGTGACGTTGCCGTTCCAGAGACTGTCCCAGCTCGCGCCGGCTCTTGCGGCGGGGGAGCCGGGCGCACCGAAGCCTGCCTGTGGGCCAGCGACCGCGCTGCTCGTCCAGGTGGGGTGCGTTAGAATCGCACAGGTCGTCGGACCGCTCGGTGGACAAGCACTGCCGGTCGTCACCTGATAGTAGCTGCTCGTCAGGCAAGGTACCGAATAGCCGAACTTGCCGGTCGGGTTGTTAGCCTGATTTCCATAGCAGGTGAAGCCGTTGCCGGTCTTCGCCATGTAGCCGATCGGCGAGTTGTTGTTGAAGACCGAGCTGTTGTTGAAACGAACGACGCTCGCCGAGGTGTAGTTCCCGTCGAGGCTCACCAAGTTCTGATCGTTGATCTGATCCTGGAAGTCGAGGGCGCCGCCCGAGGTGTGCGTCATAAGGTCGTACTGACCCGCCGGCGTGCTCGGAACATTCTCGCTTGCCGCGGCGAAGGTCGGGCTCAGCTGGAGCCAGTCGGAGTAGAAGGTATAGCCGTAAGCGCGCAGATATGCCGACTGACTGAGCGCGTAGGTGTACTGCAGCTTCGTGACACCCGTGTTGTTCTGATAGCTGTTGATCGAGTTGTCGTTGAGCGGAAGCTGCCCGTCGAACGCGTGCGCCGGCGTGTCCGGCATCATGTAGACCCCTGGGGCCCGGTAGCCGTTCTTCTGACTGTAGACTGACGAACCGAACGGCAGGTCATAGGCGACGCCGTCGGAGTAGCCGAGGTAGGTCTTTCCGCACGCGATCGGCTGGGCCGGACAGATGTACGGCGGCTGATACGACGGCGGATAGAAGTGGTTGAAGAGATACTGCTGGGGCTGCAGGAAAGAGGCGATCTGACCTTCGCCGCTGCAACCGTTCACTGTCAGGCCAGGCGCGCCGCCCGGCCCGTTTGCAACCACGGTGGGTCCGCACGACGGCGCCGCGTAGTGCGTGCCGTAGAGCGCGTAGATGAACTGGTTGACGCCCGGACCCATATCATTCTGGCTCTGATAGAACGTGTTGTTGACCGCTGAGCCGCTCCATAAGAACTGCACGTCGTCCCGCAGACCGTTGGCCTTGGGGACAGCCATGTGCAGGTTGACCACGTTCTCGCGGTCGGTGATCATGAACGGATTATCGGTCGTGCCGCTGTAGTATTGCCAGCAGCCCTGGTCGGGATAACTGAACGACTTCGAGGTGACCTGTTGACAGATCGGCTTGACGCCTTGGCACGTGGCGAAGATGCACATGAAGCCGACGTTGAGGACCTGATTGCTGCCGAAACCGTAGCCGATTCCGGCGCCATCGGTGTTGCCGGAGAAGATGCCGCCCGGCACCTGGTAACCGGCACCGTTCGTGCTGTCAAAGAAGTTATAGTTCTGATTGAAGCCCAGCAGGCCGACGTACCAGCTGAAGGTACGGTCGGGCGTGGAGCCGCCGACTTCGACCGAGGCCTGATGGTAGTAAGCCGGCGTACCGATGCCGAGGTTCGCGGTCGCGAAGCCCGGGAAGGTGCCGGTTTTGATGACTTGGTTAATGAAGCCCGAGGTACCGGACGAGGCCACCGAGGCGGGACCGCCGCCGGTGTAAACCTGAAGCTCCTGGAGGCCAAGCGACGACTCGGTCGACGCGTTGTAGTTATCGAAGGCGCGGTTAACCGGAATACCGTCGTACTCAAACGCGGTGTAGTAGTAGTCCTGACCGCGAACGTACGCCGCGTTGAAGGTCCACCCAATACCGCCTTGCGAGGTCTGGATACCCGGAACCGAGGCCATCGCGGAATAGGCACTGTTGAGGTTGCCTCCGCCGCCGAGTGCCTGGGCCGCCGCGGCCTGTGCCGAGTTGACGCTGTAGAGATCGCCGCCGACGCCTGACTTGACCAGCGACGCTCCGCTGGACGACGTAACGTGCGCGATGGTTCGTAGCGCTTTACTCATCGTATAGGCGACCGTCTGCGTCTGGTCGGCGAAGACGGTGACGCCGGGGAACGAGATACCCTGATACCCTTCCTTGGTTAGCGTGAGCGTATAGGTATCCGGGCCAAGCGAGAGCATCACAAAGTGACCTCCCGAATCCGTCGTCGCGGTATGGGTCCCCGAGGGGGCGACTGCCTGCACTTGAGCACCAGCAATCGGAGCGCCGTTGGAGTCCTTTACCGTACCGCTGATGTTACCCGTAACGCCTGCCAGTGCCCATGTTCCCTGGCTGAGGAATGCCACGAGTAGCAATGCGGATGTGACCGCGTGACGGAGGGTTCTATGTGAACGCATTGTTCGTTTACCCTCTATCGATTTTTAGTTATCAAAATACAGATCACACTGCTTGCTCGCAGGCTCATGGCCTCAGGAGCTTCACAGAGTGACCCGCTGGTTCCAAGGTGTTCCCCAGGAACGGATTGGTTCCTTTTGGTGCTTTTAAGGTAGCTTGGCGGCCCCGGGGTGTGAGGGCGCTAAGCTCGAACGGCGAGGCGCTCGGCTACCAGCTGAGGGATCTCTGAGGGGCGTTGCGCGACCGGAACGCCGGCGGCGGTGAACGCCGCGACCTTGCTTTCGGGGGTGCCAAATTTGCCGGAGATGATCGCCCCGGCGTGGCCGAGCGACTTCCCGGGCGGCGCGTTTCGGCCGCCGATGAAGGCGACGACCGGCAGCTCGGGGAGGTGCTCGGCGACGAACGCCGCGGCATCCTCCTCGTCGGAGCCGCCAATCTCGCCGCAAATCACGATCGCCCGGGTTTGGGGATCGTTTTTGAACTCGCGCAGGCATTCGACGAAGGTCGTCCCAATGATCGGGTCGCCGCCCACACCAATGCAGGTGGACTGTCCCAAACCTGCACGGGTCAGAAGGTCCACCACCTCATAGGTGAGGGTTCCTGAGCGTGAGATCACGCCGACGCCTCCCTCTTTGAAGACGTGTCCCGGCATGATGCCGACAAGCGCCTTCCCCGGCGAGGCAAGTCCGGGGCAGTTCGGTCCAATGATGCGCATGCCGGGCGTGGTCCCGACCACCTTGAGCGTATCGTGGACGGGAACGCCCTCGGTGATGCACACCGCCAGGGTGATGCCGGCATCGTAGGCTTCAAAGAGCGCGTCGGCGGCAAACGGCGGCGGCACGAAGATGCAGGTATGCGTCGCGCCGGTCGCTTCGACGGCTTCGCGCACGGTATCGAAAACCGGAAGGCCCTGCGGCGTCTGCCGGCCGCCCTTGCCCGGCGTCACGCCGCCCACGAGATTCGTTCCATATTTGAACATGCGCTCGGTGTGGTACGAGCCCTCGGCGCCGGTGATGCCCTGCACGATCACCTTGCTGTTCTTGTCCAAAAAGATCGACATTCGCTTACGTTCCTTGCGCGAGGCGAACGGCTTCACGCGCGCCTTCGTCCATCGTTTCGACCGGTGTCATTCCCGCTTCCGCGAGGATTCGCCGGCCTTCTTCTTCATTCGTACCCGTCAAGCGGATCACCAGCGGAATCTTGCGCGACGCGGTTTGCTCGAGGGCCGTGACGATACCGCGCGCGACCTCGTCGCCGCGCGTGATACCGCCAAAAATATTGATGAAGAAAACCGCTGCGCCGGTATTGTTTACCACCAGTTCGTAGCAGTTGCGCACGCGCTGCGCGTTCGCGCCGCCGCCGACATCGAGAAAGTCGGCGATATGACCGCCGGCGTTCGCCACGGCATCCATCGTCGCCATCGCTAGGCCCGCGCCGTTGGCCATCGTGCCGACGTTCCCGGGGAAGCGCCGGAAGTTGCGAATGCCAACGCCGGCCTGCGCGGCGAGCAGTTCGTCTTCGTCGAGCGGTAGCGCCTCACGCCACTGCGCGAACTCAGGGTACCGAAAGAGCGCATCGTCGTCGAGCTCGACCTTTGCGTCGGAGGCGATAACCCGCCCATCCGAGGTCAGCGCAAGCGGATTGATTTCAACCAGCTTCGCCCCGTAACGGAAAAAGAGATCGGAAAGCGCTCCAGCGACTGCGGGGAACTCTCGGCGATAACCCGGATCGAGTTGTGCCTCGAAGGCCAGCTCGCGGCCGATGAACGGCGAATATCCGATCGCGACGTCGACGTAGAACTTCGCGATCGACTCGGGGTGATGCTCGGCGACCTCCTCGATCTCCATCCCGCCGAAGCGGCTCACGACGATCACCGGTTTGCGCGCCGCGCGATCGATCGTAATCGCGCAGTATGCCTCTTTCTCGATGTCGAGCCGCTCTTCGACGAGCAGCGAGCGGACCGGCTCACCTTGTGGGTTTTGCCGATTCGGCGGCATCGGGGTCGCCATGATCGCTTCGGCAACGCGGCGTCCCTCGCTCGCGCCGGTCGCCATCTTGATCTTGCCCGCCTTGCCCCGGCCGCCCATCAAGACCTGGGCTTTGACGACCCATCCACCGGCCGTCTCGGCTAGAAATGCGCCGACGTCTTCGGGCGTTCGCGCGTGGTAGCCGCGCGGGACGGCGATGCCGGAGCGTTTGAAAAGCTCCTTGCCCTGATACTCCATGAGATTCATAGCGGGCCTATTCGTTCGCTCGGACGCGTGCCGGCGACCTTGCTAGTTTAGTCGCAGCCGGTGATAGCATCGGGACCGGCATCCACCGCCGGCTAATCGAGCCGGCCCAGTAGCGAGCGCGCGATGATAAGCTGTTGGATCTCCGACGTACCTTCATATATTTCGGTGATCTTCGCGTCGCGATAGTGACGCTCGACCGCAAACTCGCTGGTGTATCCGTAGCCACCGTGGATCTGCACCGCCTCGGCGGCGTGTTTGCGCGCGGCGCTCGACGCGAAGAGTTTCGCTTTGCTCGCGGCAAGTGCGAAGCTTTGGCCGGCGTCCGCAAGGGCGGCCGCGCGATAGTTAAGCAGGCGCGCGGCATCGAGATCCATTGCCATCTGCGCGATCTTGAACGAAACGCCCTCGAATGCGCCGATCGGTTTGCCAAAGGCAACGCGCTCCTTTGCAAATGCGACCGACTCGTCGAGGCACGCCGCGAGGATGCCGATCGCTTGCGCGGCGATCCCAATTCGACCGGCGGTCAACGCCGTCATCGCGTTGCCGAACCCGGCTCCCTCGTCCCCCAAACGCGCGTCTTCGCCGACCTCGACGCCGTCGAAAGCTAAGTCACAGGTGTTGCTGGTGTGAATGCCAAGCTTTTCGGTTACGCGCTCGACGCTGATTCCGGGCAGGTTGCTCTCGATCAGGAATGCGCTCACGCCGCGCGCTCCGGTACCGCCGGTGCGAAACATTCCCATGATCACGCCGGCATAACTGCCGCTCGTGCACCATTGCTTGCGTCCGTCGAGTGCGTAGCCGCCGCTGCTGCGCTTTGCCGTCGCCCGAATCGCCGCGGCGTCCGATCCGGCGTCCGATTCCGTCAACGCGAAGCCCGCGATGACGTCGCCGGTTCCTAGGAGCGGCAGCCATCGCTCCTGCTGTTCTTGCGTGCCGAGCTTGCCGATCGCCGAGCATATCATCGAATGAACCGAGAGCGTCACGGCCGTTCCGGCATCGACACGCGCGAGCTCTTCAATCGCGAGTGCATACGAGACATAATCGGCGCCCGCGCCCCCATAAGCTTCGGGAACGAGAATTCCCATGAGCCCCGCATCGGTGAGCTTGCGATAGAGGTGGCGCGGGAAGGCGTGCTCGCGATCCCACTGCGCGACGTGCGGCGCGATCTCGCGCGCGGCAATCTCAGCCGCCAGTGCGCCGACCGCCCGTTGCTCGTCGGTTAACTCAAACTGTGCAACCGCAGACGAAATCATGGGAACAACGGCATGAACAAAATCAGACCGCTACGAGGAGTGCGTCGCCTTGGCCGCCGCCCGAACAGATCGCCGCAATGCCCAACCCTCCGCCAAGTTTGCGCAACTGGTTGATCACCGTGCCGACGATGCGCGCGCCGGAGGCGCCGATCGGATGCCCCATCGCGACCGCACCGCCAAACTTGTTAATTTCGGCTTCGTCGAGACCGAGCCGGCGCGCCGCGGTGATCGCGACAGTCGAGAAGGCTTCGTTGATTTCCCAAACGGCGATGTCGCCGGGAGTGAGACCGGTGCGGTCGAGAAGCTTCCGCGCCGCCATCGCCGGCGTCAAAGCGATGTAGGGCGAGTCCCATGCGACGGTCGCGTGATCGACGATCGTCGCGAGCGGTACGTGGCCGTGGGCGGCGGCATATTCGGCATCCGCGATGATTAGCGCGGCGGCGCCGTCGTTCACGCCGGGCGCGTTCCCGGCAGTAACGGTGCCATTACGTTCGAGCGGCCGCAACTTCGCCATCGCTTCGAGACTTGCGTCGCCGCGAACCGCTTCGTCCCGGTCGATCACCGCGTGCGGCTGATCGCCGGTAACAAACGGCGCGTAGGCCGCGTAGTCGAGCGTAAACTCCTCCGACGGTTCGTGCTCCCAGACGGCGCTCGTCGCGCCTACCCCGGCGGGAACGCGCACGCGACCTTGGCGCGGCAGGCGCTCGACGACGACCCGGTCCTTGGCTTTCGTCGCAACCTTCACCGGAACGATTTCGTCCTCGAACTGCCCCGCCGAGTGCGCGGCGCCGGCGCGCCGATGGCTCTCGTAGGCGAAGTGGTCTTGTTCTTCGCGCGAAAGCCCCAGCTCGTTGGCGACCTTGCTTCCCTGCGTCGCCATCGTCATCGGGAAATACTGATCCCACAGCCCGTCGTAGATCATCGCGTCGATGAGCGCGCCGTCGCCGAAGCGATAGCCGAAGCGCGCGTCGCGTAAGAGATATGGCGCGTTCGACATCGACTCCATGCCGCCGGCCGCGATCAGCGCATTGGCACCCGCATTGATCGAGCGCATCGCATTGACAATCGCCAGCATCCCCGAGGCGCAGACTTTGTTGACCGTATCGGCCGTCACCGTTTTTGCCAGTCCCGACTTGAAAAGCACTTGCCGCGCCGGGTTCTGGCCGACACCGGCCTGCAGCACTTCGCCGAACGTCACGTGTTCGATATCCGAAGGGTCGACGCCGGCGCGCTCGATCGCAGCCGTCAAAGCGACGGCGCCGAGCGTCGTAGCCGAAAGCGGAGCGAGCGCTCCCCCGAGCTTGCCGAAGGGCGTCCGGGCCAGGCCGAGGACGACGGCTTTGGAGTCTTTTTTCATAGCATCCGTTCATTTCCAGGCGCCGCATTCAAACTTCCTTTGTGCCTGAGCGGGATCAGTGCCGGAGCGGGATCGGGCAACTATCGCATTCGAACTGAATCGTCACGTGCGCGATGCTAAAGTGCTCCTGCGCGCACTCGGTGATTTCGCGCAGCACGTCGGCCGCTTCGCTCAGGCGCCGGTCGTCGAGCAACACGTGCGCCGAAAGCGCGCGCGACCCGCTGCCGATCGACCAGACGTGAAGATCGTGAACGCCGCAAACGCCGGCGATCTTTTCGAGATGACCCGTGAGATTTCGAGCGTCGACGTCGCCGGGTACGCTTTCGAGCAGCACGTCGGTGGCATCGCGGAGCACGCGAACGACGCCAACGACGATGATGCCGGCGACGAAGAGCGAGAGCAGGGGATCGATCCACGCGGCCCGCGTCACGGCAATCGCGACGCCGCCAAGTATGACCGCCGCTCCGCCAAGTGCATCGCCGAAGACGTGAAAGAGCACCGCCCGCACGTTGAGATCGCGCCTGCCGTCGGCGCGCAACAGCAGCGCCACGCCCCCGTTGATCGCAAGCCCGATGGCGGCGACGAGGATCATCAGGCTCGTTCCGGGCTCTACCGGCAGCGCGAAGCGTCGCGCGGCCTCATAGACGATCGCGATCGTCGCGACAAATAAGAGGCTTCCGTTGACGAGCGCCCCGAGCACCTCGATCCGGCCGTAGCCAAACGTGCGCCGAGGATCGGCCGGCCGGGCGGAGCCGATCGCCGCCAACAGCGCGAGGGCAAGCGCAAGCACATCGGTGCAGACGTGAACGGCATCGCTGGTCAATGCGAGGCTCCGTGAGGCCACGCCACCCCAAAACTCGAGCAGCGCAACCAACGCCGTCGCGAGCAGCGCCGCAACTAACCGGCGGCGGACGCGCACCGTTACTCTAGGCGCTGCCCGCGCGCAACGCGAGCGCGAGCAGCATCGCACCGAAGAGAACGAACGTCTTGCTTTCGGCCTCCTTCAGCGTTGCGCAATCCCATCGCGCGCCCGCGTTCGGAAGCGGCTCGAGCTGCGGCAAAAGACGCGGCACGCGCTCGCAATATCGGTCGAACTCCTCGCCAAACTGCGAACGCAGAAAGGCCTCCTCATGCGGAATGATCGTCGCGTAGATCGCCGCCATCGTTGCGAGCGAACCACCAGCCAGCGCGCGGCGCCCGCACGGCGAGTTTTTGCCGGTGAATGCAATCGAGAACCCCAGTGCCGTGATGAAGTTGCCGAGATAGAGCGGATTGCGGACGTATGCATATGGTCCGCCGGTCGCCAGCGCCGGCGCGGTCACGACGTCGTCTCGGGTCGTTGTGCCCGAATAACCGACGGCCCAACAACGCAGCAGCTCGCCGGCGAAGGCGAGCGGAAGCCCGAGTGCAACGCTGCGCGCGCTCGGACGGCCGCGCAGCGCCAGCATCGCCGCCGGCAAACCAAGCAAGAGCCCGCGATTCTTGAAGACAAAGCTCTGAAAATTCATGAGGTGGGGCTAGGGTTTTGCGCAACCGCCCGCGCGGCCTCGTAAACGTCGCGCAGCGAGCGTAGCAACGGGATCTGGGGCGCCCAGCCCGTGCGCGAGCGAAGTTTCTCGGGCGCGCCGACAGAGAGTGGGACGTCGGCCGAACGGACCCGCAGTGGATCCTCTCGCACTTCAACCGGCACACGCGCGATCGCGATCAGCTCGCGCAACACGTCGCGAATCGTAACGGCTCGTCCGCTGCAGACGTTGTAGACCTCGCCGCGTTCGCCGCCGCGGGCGAGCGCGACGTACGCTGCGGCGACGTCGCGCACGTCGAGAAAATCTCTCGCCGCGTTGAGGTTGCCAACCAAAAGTTGCGGCGCTCCGCCGCCGGCGATCCGGGCTAGCTGTGCCGCGAGCGAGGCGACGACGAAGTCTTCGCGCTGTCCCGGACCAATGTGATTGAATGCTCGCGCGATGACGACGTCGGTGCCGAAGCTGCGCGCCTCACTCAATAACATCGCTTCGGCCGCGGCTTTACTCGCGCCATACGGGTTGCGCGGGCGCAGATCGAGGCTCTCACGCAGCGGATATTCGCCTGGATCGCGCGCGCCGTAAACTTCAGCCGAGCTGGCAAAAACGATGCGCATCGGCGAATCGGCGTAAGCTCGCATCGCCTCGGCCAGTCGCGCGGTCCCCATTGCGTTAATCTCGTAGGTTTCAACCGGCGCGCGCATCGCCTCGGGCACAAACGTCTGCGCAGCGAGATGAAAGACGACGGTTGGCTTGAACGCTTCAAGTGCGCGGCGCAGCGTTCGAGCGTCGCGTACGTCAACCACGCAGTCGCGCTCGGGGCGGTCGTTGGGTCCCCCGCAGGCGAAGACCTCGACGCGTTCCGCGTGGAGCGCATCGACGAGATATCGGCCGACAAACCCGTTCGCGCCGGTTACGAGCGCACGCACATCTGTGCTCCTACGCGTGCGCCGGCGACGAGAGACGCTCGAGATCCGCCTCGACCATCATCGCGACCAGTTCCTCGAAGCCGACGGTCGGCTCCCAGCCGAGCGCGCGCTTGGCTTTGCTCGCATCGCCGATCAACTGGTCGACTTCGGCCGGACGCACAAAACGCGGATCGACGACGATGTAAGGCTCGTACGATCCAAGCCCGGCCGCCTCGAAGGCAACGCGCACGAAGTCACGCACGCTGTGCGTGCGTCCCGTGGCGATGACAAAATCGGCGGGCGCCGGCGGCTGAAGCATCATCCACATCGCTCGAACGAAATCGCCGGCATAACCCCAATCGCGTTGCGCGTCAAGATTTCCGAGGCGAAGCTCCGAAGCGCGGCCGAGTTTAATGCGCGCGACGCCGTCGGAGATCTTTCGCGTCACGAACTCCTTACCGCGGCGCGGACTCTCGTGGTTAAAGCAGATGCCGCTGGATGCATAGAGCCCGTACGACTCGCGATAGTTGACGGTAATCCAGTGACCGTAGACCTTCGCGACGCCGTAGGGACTACGCGGGTAGAAGGGTGTCTCTTCGTTCTGGGGTGACTCGACGGCATTGCCGAACATCTCGGAGCTCGAAGCCTGATAAAAGCGAATCGCCGGATTGACCTGCCGGATCGCTTCGAGCATGCGGGTGACGCCGAGGGCCGTGAACTCCCCGGTCAACACCGGCTGGCTCCAAGAAGCGGGCACGAACGACTGCGCCGCGAGATTATAGATTTCGTCGGGGCCTACCTCGTCGACGATCGAGGTCATCGAGCTTTGGTCGAGTAGATCGCCCGAGAAAATTTCGAGGTCGCCGACGATGTGCTCGATTCGCTCGTGAACCTCGGTGCTCGTGCGCCGAGTCATACCGACGACGCGATAGCCTTTCGCCAGCAACAGTTCCGCGAGATACGACCCGTCTTGTCCCGTGATCCCGGTAATCAGCGCCGTCTTTTGCACCGTGCGCTACGCTCGGGAACGCGCGCGCAGGCGCTCCGCCAACGTCACCGCGATGAAGGCCGCGACTTCGCTCGGCAGCGTTCCGCGGCCGAAACCGGCATCGTATCCAAGCTCGCTCGCCAAACGATTGGTCACCCGAGGTCCTCCGCAAATCAACACGACGTTGTCGCGGACGCCCTGCGCCTCGAGCAGCTCGCCGAGCGCGGTGAAGTTTTTGATGTCGCTGCCCTTTTGCGTGACCACCTGCGACGCGAGAAGCGCGTCGATGCCGCGTTCTTGGGTGAAACGTACGAGCTCTTCGATGGCGACCTGGCTGCCGAGATTGAACGTCTCGAACGAGTGATACCGCTCGAGTCCATAGTTGCCTTTATATCCCTTCATGTTAAGAATCGCGTCGATACCGACGGTGTGGGCGTCGGTACCGATGCAAGCCCCGGCCACGCGGACCTTGCGACCGATTCGCTCCGCTACGAACGCGTCGATCTCTTCCATCGACATCGCGTGCTCTCGCGCCGATGGAGCATGGACGCTCTCGACGTCGATGGCCTGCGGCGTGCTCGCATAGAGTACGAAGAACGAAAAGCCCGAGGCGACCCGGCGTCCGTCCACGACTTGCACGTCGGCGAAGCCCATTTTGCCGGCGAGCTGGCGCGCGGCCTCGTCGGCGGCTTCGCTCCACTCGACGGGCAGCGTGAACGAGAGTTGCACTTTGCCGTCGTTCTCGGTATCGCCGTAAGGCTTGACGAGCTTTGTCATACCGGCAGCCTCGCCGAGAGAAGCGACTCCTCGAACGGGTTGAAGTAATCGGCCTCCCGGACGAAGACGCCCTCGAATCCCCTTCCGCCGTCGGGCGTGCGAGCGACGTCGGCGAAGGTTGCACCCTCGATGGCATGCATCAGGCCCATCGCCGCCACTCGCTCGAGCAACGCTTCGCATCCGTTCAGTACGGCCTGTGCGCGCCGTTCGATCGCGCCGCCGGGCCGGAGAACGATTTCGTCGCCGAAGTGACGGGCGGTATTCATCACGTAGCGCGCGTTCTCGAGCGAGAGCGCGCGGTCTCCGAGGAACGGCGTGTGGATCGCTTCGGTGAGCATGCCGCAGAGATGGATGCTCTGTCCGGTCATCACCGAGGTGAGGTTGAACATGGCGTCGATGAGATGGCCCTTGAAGACGTCGCCGGTCATGTGCTTGGTGGGAGGCATATACTTCAATGCCGCGTTGGGAAAGATCTCGCGCGCCAGCTGCGCCTGCGCAACCTGATAGAGGAAGCTGTCCTCCAAGTCTGGATTGATTTCGTACGCATCGCCCAGTCCGATCTGGGAATCGGTCAAGCCGGCGCGATGCGCGAACTCCTCATTGATGAACTGGGACGCCAAAACCGCGGGAGCCTGGTCGACGGCGTCAGCCGTCGTGAGGTAGTTGTCCTCGCCGGTGTTGATAATGATCCCCGAGTATGCGTTGAGCATGCGGCTGAAGTGCTGGTCGATGAACGTGCGCTTCATATTGATATCGCGAAATAGTATTCCGTACATCGAATCGTTGAGCAGCATGTCGAGACGCTCCAGCGCCGCCATCGCGGCGATCTCCGGCATGCACAGGCCGCTGGCATAGTTGGTCAGCATCACGTAGCGGCCGAGCCGCTCGCTAATCTCGTCGAGGGCAGCCCGCATGATTCGAAAGTTCGCTTGCGTCGCATACGTGCCCCCGAAGCCTTCGGTCGTTGGGCCGAACGGAACGAAATCGAGCAGCGATTGACCGGTCGAGCGAATTACCGCGACGACTTGCGCGCCGGCCTCAGCCGCGGCAACGGCGGCGGTCCGATCCTCGTAGATGTTCCCGCTCGCGACGATCACGTAGAGTAACGGCGGCGGCAGCTGCGGCAGGCGCGCGAGGCGCGCGGCGCGTTCCTCGCGCTGTGCGGCAATCCGAGCGAGCGCGTTTGCCACGTGCGGGCGCAGCGCGCCACGAGCTGCGCTGGCCGGCGTCTCGCCGAACTCTGCGATGCTGTACCGTCCCGCCCCGACGGCTTCGGCGAGGGTTAACGGGTCGAGACCCGTTTCGGCAACCGCCTTCCCGAAAGCGATCGCAACTCCGTGGCCACGCTCGCCGGGCGCGATTGAATCCACGATTGCGTTGGGCAGCGGAATCTCTTCGGGCGTGATGCCGTCGACGCCGAGCAGGCGCAGCACCGCACGCTCGACCGAGACGGTCGAGTGCGCGGTGATGAAGGCTTCAACCGGCGCGACGATGGCGGCCGCCAGCGTCCGGCAGCGATCGACGCCGGCTCGATCGATTCGGAGTTCCATGGTGCCGTCTATCTTACCGGAGCGCGAGATATGCGGCAATTCCGTCCCGCCAGGACGGCATTGCGATGCCCAAACGGGCGAGGTTGGCGTTTTCCAGGGCCGAGAAGCGCGGGCGCACCGCGGGCGCCTTCCATTGATCGGCGGCTATCGGCTCGATGGAGACCGCGGCACCCGCTTGAGCAATGGCCTCCGCCGCGAAATCGTACCAGCTCACGGGGCCGACGTCGGCGATGTGATAGAGTCCGTACGATTCGCTCTCGATCAGACGGCGCAGCGCTTGCGCGAGATGGCCCGCAAACGTCGGCGATGCCACGACGTCGGCGACCACCCGCATCGGTTGCGCACGAGATTGCTGCGCGAGCACGCGTTCGATGAAGGGCGTGCGTCCGCTCGCATTGGTTGCACCGTAGAGGCCGCACGTCCGCACAACGAAAGCACGCGAGTGAAGGCGTTCGACGAGATACTCGCCGGCGAGCTTCGAAGTACCGTAGACTGAGAGCGGGTGCGGCGCGTCGCTCTCGTCGTACGGCAGCGTCGTCGAACCATCGAAGACGTAATCGGTGCTGATCGTAACGAAGAGCGCGCCGCACTCGTGCGCGGCCTCGGCCGCGGCGCCGACCGCAACCGTGTTGGCGGCGAAGGCGCGCTCGGGTTCACGTTCACAACGATCGACGTCGGCGAACGCGGCGGCGTTGAGCAGAACGTCGGGACGCACGTCGCCCAAAGCGGCACGAAGGTTCACCGTTTCCTCAAGCGCGAGTTCGTCGTGCGAGGGCGCGACGATCTCGCAATCAGCCCAGCGTCGGCGAACCTGCGTTCCTAGCTGTCCCGAGCCGCCGATCAGGAGAACGCGCTTCAAACAGTCGATCGCCGGCCGGCGGTGTGTCGCTGCAGGATTAACGAAAGGACGACGGCGATGGCGGCTATCGCGTTACCGACGACTAAAATCTCGACGACGGTCGCCAGCGACGTGTGGAACACGACGATCGCCGCAAGGGTACCGATTGTAGCGATCAAGAGCGGAACCGTGAACGCCAAGCGGTGTGTCGCGATGCCGTAGGCGGTCAGCGCGTTGGTGAGCGCGAGAAGCACCATCGCTAAACCGTACGTCACCAAAAGAGGCGCCGCCGCGTCGAACGCCCGTCCCACCAGCGCGTGCAGAACCTGGGTGCCGAAGTACCGGAAGACGAAGAGCCCGAAGATCGAAAGTCCCGCGAACATCAACAGACTTACGACCAAAACCTCCCGGGTCTCCGCACCGCGCGCATGGCGGTCGGCCGCCTGCGGAAGCAGCACGGTTGGAACGAAGCCGACCAAATAGAGCAGCGTCTTTCCGCCGAGTGAAGCCGCCGCGTAAAGTCCCGCCGAGTGCGCGTCAAAAAAGTGTTTCACCAAAACGACGTCGGCGGATCCCATGAGCGCCAACGAGATCGTCGCCGCGGCCGCGCCCGCGCCGGCATTCATGAGGCGGCGCCAGTCATAGCGCACTCCACGCGGCTCGACGCTCGCATACCGCTGCTTCAAACGCGTTTGCAAGTAGATCAACGCGCAGAGCGGACCGATCAAAAATCCGACGATGCCGCCGCCTAGCTTCAATCCGACGGCGATCAACAATACGATGGCGCCGACTTTCGCGATACCCTCGATCGAATTGGATACCGAGTAGCCGACGAAATCCTGCGTACCCTGCGCAACCGCACGCAGTGCGCTGACGAAGAGCGCGATGCCGGAAAGCAGACCGACGATCGGAATCGACCAAACCGGCACGTGGAGGAAGCGCGCGAACGGGACCGCACCGCATAACGCCACGACGACATAAATCACACCGAGCTTGGCAAAGCCGCGGGTAACGCCGTCGGTTAATCCGCGGAGATGGCCGTCGTCGTGGAGCGCGCGAAACTCTGCACCGATCTGCGCGACGACCGGCGCGACGAAGGCCGCCGGCAGAGCGGCGATGAGCGCCGCGTTGATCAGTGCGTAGAGGCCTCCATAGACCGTTACGCCGAGCTGACGGCTGGCCACGGCGTGCGCGACGAAGCCGCACAGGTTGAGCACCATGCCGGCGGAGAAGACTAGCAGACTCTGCTTGAGCATCGCGCTCGCACGCAGCCGTTCGAGCCCGCGGCGGAGAACGAACGTCCCGGGCGGACTCATACTGCCGTTCATAGTAGCCTCGTTCTCATGGAGATCGAGCAATTACCTCTCGCCGGGGCCTTGGTGCTCACGCCGCGCACGTTTACCGACGAGCGCGGCTTTTTCCGAGAGACGTACGCGGTCGACCGCTATCGTAGATGCGGCATTGAGGAAACCTTTGTCCAAGATAATCTTTCCTTTTCGCACCGTAACGTCTTGCGCGGCCTACACGGCGACGCGCGCTTAGCCAAACTCGTCAGCGTGATACGCGGCAGCGCATTCGACGTCATCGTCGATCTGCGGCCGGGGAGCCCGAGCTATCGCCGCTGGCACGGGACGGTGCTGACCGCCGCCGGCGGAGCGCAGATTTACGTGCCTCGCGGCTTTCTGCACGGTTACCTCGCTTTGGAAGAGGAGACCACGTTCGCCTATAAGCAGAGCGCACCTTACGATCCGGAACATGAATTCGCGATTGCATGGGACGACCCGGATCTAGGGATCGAGTGGCCGCTCGCCGGACGGCGGCCGATCCTTTCCGAGCGCGATGCCGGCGCTCCCAGCCTGCGCGCGCGTTCGCGCGTTAAGGAAGCGTAACAAACGCGGGTCAGCCGAGGTAACAGCCGCTAGAGGAACCGAATCGAAAGGGGATGGCATTCCGTGATCAGAGCGACGAAGCTCTGGTTTATCGAGTGCGTTCCGGGGAAAGGGAGGTCTTCGGCGTGCTCGTAGATCGTTACAAACGCGGTATCGCGAACTTTATCGGCGCAACCGTGCGAAACTCGTCCGAGAGTGCGGACCTTTCGCAGGAAACCTTTTTGCGAGCCTACGCGCATATCGGAACGTTCAATCCCCAACTCGGGAAGTTTTCGACGTGGATCTACCAGATCGCGCGAAACGTCATTCGGACCCATTTGGCGAAGTCGTTACGCGCGCCGCAGTTGCAGCAACTGCCCGAAGACCAATCGCTCGAGAGCGCGCTTCCGGATCTCTCGCCGCAGGCCGATCCGGCAGGCGGTGTTCTGCGCGAAGAGGCCGAGCGCGAACTGCGCGCGGCGCTTGCAGAGCTGCCGGAACGCACGCGAACGGTCTTGGCGCTTCGCTATTTCGACAGCATGGAGTATCAGACGATCGCGAGCACGCTCGGACTCTCGCTAGGGAACGTAAAAACGCTGATCCACCGTGGCAAGATCGCACTGACGAAGAAGATGCGCGAGCGCGAGCGGCGCGCGAGCGGCTCGTTGGAAAACTCCGCTCCAAAGGGAGGTTCGCGTGCGCTGCTCCTCGTGTGAGCCGCTGCTCGCCGGATATCTCGAGAGGACCCTACGACGTCGCCAAGCGTTACGAGTTGCCGAGCATCTTCGCGGGTGCCGCGCTTGCGAAGGTTTTTTGCGCGAGTTGCGCGTCGTCGACGCGCTGTTGACGACGGCCCGTCCGCCCGGCAGCGTCGCTCCCAACTTTACCGCCAACGTTCTCTCCGCAACCCACGGGAAGTCGGCCCGTTCACCCCGGCGCGTTCCGCTTCTGCTTCCGCTCGCGCTCTATCTCGTCGCCGCCTGGGCGCTCGCCGCGTTCGCCGCGCTGCGGTCGAATCAGTTTCTCGCCGCCGGCGCGGCGTTGGTCGAGAATCAGCAGCGCAACGCCGCTGCGCTCGGCGCGGCAATTCGAGCTCTTGCTCCGGCCACGCCGGTGGCGGCCGCCGCCGTGACGGTCGTGCTGCTGGTCGACGTTCTTCTGCTCGCCGCGCTCCTCTACGGCTACCACCGCGTGCGACCGGCGCTGGCGATCTATCTCGAGCGGGGACCGCGGGCATGATCGGTCGGTTGCTTGCGGCCGCGGGACTCTGCCTGGCCGCCGTGTTGATGTTCGGCGCTCCGGCGCTGGCCGATACGCAAGCCGTCTATCACGGCGGGACCTACTTTGGATCGGTCGTCGTTGAGCCCGGCCAAGTCGTTGACGGCGACCTCACCGTCGTCTTTGGCGATGCCACGAACGCCGGTATCGTCGAAGGCGACGTCACCGTGATCGGTGGGAACTACGATCCCCGCCCGGGAGGCGTCGTGGCGGGTCGAGTCACGCAGGTTGGCGGAACGCTCACGCAGAGCGTCGTCCCCTGGGCACCCAGCGATTCGGGCTACAACCCGTTCCTTCCCGATCACCGGCTGCTCTGGCGGCTATCTTGGAATCTTCTCGCGCTGCTCGTCTTCCTCATATTCCCGCTGCGCACACGAATGGTACTCGATCGGCTCGAGCGTCATCCCGGGCTCTCGGTGGCCGCCGGTTTGCTCGGCTGCGTCGCGGTGATTCCGCTAGCGGTCTTGCTCGCGATTACGATCCTCCTCATCCCGTTGATTCTGCTCGAGTTCGTCTTCGTTCTCGCGGGCGTCTTTTTGGGTACCGCGGCGCTTGCGCTACTCATCGGTCGCCGCCTCTGCGAGTTGCTCAGCCCTTCGACGACGCCGTCGCCGCTGGTCGCGCTGCTCGCCGGCTTGGCGCTGATCACCGCGGCCGAGCTCGTGCCGGTCGTCGGTACACTTGTACTTATCTTCGTCGGCCTCATCGGTTTGGGCGCGACGATGCTTTCGTTCGCGGGCGGCGCGTTTCCGAGAGACATAAGCGGACCCCCGGTGCCGTCCGCATAAATGTAGAGCATGTCTACGATCTCGCGGTCCGCGCAGTTTGCCGAGCGCACTGCGCGTTTGCGGGCCTCGACGATTCGTGAGATGCTCAAGGTCACGCAGCAGCCCGACGTGATTTCCTTCGGCGGCGGTCTGCCGGCGCCCGAGCTCTTCCCAACTGCTGCGATTGCAGAGGCCGCCCGTGCGGTGATGGAGCGCTACGGTGCCGCCGCGCTTCAATACAGCGTGACCGAGGGCATTCCCGAAATGCGCGTTTGGCTCGCCGAACGACTGACGCGCCGTTTCGGACGAATCTTCGATGCCGATAGCGTCACTATCGTCAATGGATCGCAGCAAGGACTCGATCTCGTCGGGAAGATCTTTCTCGATCCGGGCGACCACGTCGTGATGGAAGATCCGTCGTATCTTGGCGCGATTCAAGCCTTCGACGCGTACGAGGCGCGTTACCTGACGGTCGATACGGACGAAGATGGATTGATCCCCGATTCGCTCGAGCGTTTGCTACAGCACGCCGATCCGTTCCCGAAGTTTCTCTATCTCGTTCCAAACTTTCAAAATCCCACCGGACGCACGCTCGCGGGCCGCCGGCGCGAAAGTGTCGTTCGCATCTGCGAGCACTTCGGTCTGCCCGTCGTGGAAGACGATCCCTACGGCGAACTGCGATTCGAGGGGACCGACTTGCCGCCGCTCGTTTCGTATCAAACGACGGCGTCGATCATCTATTTAGGCACCGGTAGCAAGATCATGGCGCCGGGCATGCGAATCGCGTGGCTGGTCATCGCCGACGATGAGATTCGCGAAAAGATCGTGCTTGCCAAACAAGGCGCAGATCTTCACAGCGGAACTTTCGCGCAATACGTCTTTCACGAGTATGCCTCGGGTGGCGACGCCTTCGATGCGCACGTCCGCAAGATCGCCCAAACCTACGCGCATCGGCGCGGCGTGATGTCCGACGCGCTCGCAGAGTTCATGCCCGACGGCGTGCGCTTTACGCGTCCCGCCGGCGGAATGTTCCTCTGGGTGACCGTCCCAGGGGTCGACACCACCGAGCTGCTGCGAATCTCGGCTCGATCGAAAGTCGTCTTCGTACCGGGAGTCAACTTCTATCCGGCACGAAACGTACATGATGGAATGCGGCTAAACTTTTCCAACGCTTCGGAGAAGAATATCCAGGCGGGCGTCGAACGGCTTGCCCACGCCATTAGGCTGTACCATTCATAGAGGAGCCCACGCGCGTGGCAGAAGGCTTAGTCGTCGGCATCTTTCCGGAAGCGGATCCCAAAGCGCTCGAAAGCGCTCTCTCGGCGCAGCAGCTCGACCTGAGCAAGGTGAAGGTCGTTAGCTCCGTGTTGCCTTCCGGCGACGCCGAAGCATCGCAACTCGAGTTCGTCGACGTCATCGAGGATATGGAAGCGAACTCGCTCTCCGACGACATGACGCAGGGTGTTGGAGTCTGGGACGAGACCGGCACCAACGTGCCGGGAATCGGCGGGCGGCAGGCTACGCTGGGAGAGTTCGCGCACCCTGAGAACGCTTCGAGGCGTTACTTCGCAGCCTTTCCGATTCCATCGGACGAGGTCGACAACTTTGGCGACGCCGTCAACGAGGGACGCGCGGTCGTGCTCTATCCCGACGCCGGCACGAACGCGCAAGCGATCGCCGCGGCATTCAAGGCGGCGGGCTTACGCAACGTGCGGTCCTACTGAGGTTTCGTCAGCGGCGAAGAGAGTCTGTTTCGCGTTCATCTGGCTCCTCGCGAGCTGCACGTCGACCACACACTACGACTACACGCATTTACCTTCCGGATATCATTGGCGCGCGGTCTACGATCGAGCAACGAACTCGGTGGTTTTCTACGGCCAGGATCCGCTAACGAACGAAACGGTATACGTGGGACCCGATAGCCGATTTTTCATCTTCCATCATGCCGGCCCGATTGGTCGCAATGACCTCAGGCTGCATTGGTATCCGCACGATGCCCGATAAGCAGGGGCGCCCGGTGCGGCGCGTCATGATCACTGCCGCCGGGACCGTCACGGCGCAATCGCTGATCAAGGCACTGCGCGAGGATGGCCGGGTCGACTTTATTGCAGCCGGCGACATGGACGCGCTTAACGCGACGCGCGCCTTCGTCGATGAGTTCGTCCTGCTTCCGCGGGCCGGCGCCGGCGATTTTGCGCAGCGATGCGCCGAGGCAGCCGCGCGCATGCAGATCGATCTGCTCGTGCCGCTGATCGTCGAGAGCGAGTTCCCACCGATCGACGCGCAGCGCCCGCTCTTCGATTCAATCGGCTGCCGCCTCGTGTTACCGCCGCGCGAAATCTTCGAGCGCACCGGCGACAAACTCGAGTTCGCGAGTTTCCTGAGCGAGATCGGCATTCCGGGGCCGGCAACGCAACGCTACACGGCTGCGATTACCGTCGACCATTTCCCGGTCTATCTGAAACCGCGACGCGGCTCGGGTTCGGTCGGCACGGCGCGCGTCGAGAGCTTGCACTCACTGCATGAAACCGCCGGCGGCCGAAGCGACCTGATCGTGCAAGAGGCCGTTGCCGGTACCGAGTTCACCGTGGACTGTTTCGCGGCAGCGCCGGGCCGAGTCGTGGCGGCGGTGCCGCGCGAACGCATCGCGATCAAGGCCGGCGTCTCGGTGAAGGGACGCACCTACCGCCATCCCGCGATCGAAGCGATCGCGCGCGAGGTGGTCGAGCGGAGCGCGCTGCACGGACCGGCCAACGTGCAAGGGATGCTTCGAGCCGATGGAAGCTTCTCGATCATCGAGATGAACCCGCGGTTCTCGGGCACGCTTGCGCTTACGACGGCGGCGGGAGTCAACTTCGCGTCGCTGCTGATCGACCTCGTGGAAGGCACACCATTACCGGATCTGCTGGGCCGCCATAAAGACGGCGTGACGATGATGCGTTACTGGAGCGAGATTTTCGAGGACCGCGAGGGCACCATGCGCTTAGGAACCTCCCTTGAGCCGCGTCAAGCCGACGAAGCTCGCCTGTTTCCAAAACTCGAAACCGAAGGCCGCGCTCACGAACGGATGATAGAGCCATTCGCGGCGCCGATCACGGAGTAATCCGTAAACGGCCATCACCGCCGGGAAGACAAAGCTGACGGAATAGAAGGGCCAAAGATAGGCGCGAGAACGATGCGCGCGGCTGCGCGTCCGCAATCGCCCCCAGACCGGTATCGCCGAGTCGGTCATGCGAGCGCGAAAGCGGGGCCCGAATTTGCGTAATGCATCGCCGATTCCGCCGACCGTGTGATGCTCGAGAGCGGCGCGTCCCACAAAAGCAAGCTCGCAACCGTCGTCGAGCAACGCCTCGACCGGTGCCACATCGTCTTCGTCGGTTCCCGCCGGCTTGCGATAAGGCAGGCGAATCGTGAAGCCCTGCGCCAGTGCGATCAGCGGGCGCG
>Ga0210388_10001095_pt1 | contig 21590 bp, 17 predicted proteins | sample IncBWC19OmetaG_FD_155485 | JGI IMG/M metagenome (GOLD analysis project Ga0210388, IMG submission 155485) | Forest soil microbial communities from Barre Woods Harvard Forest LTER site, Petersham, Massachusetts, United States - Inc-BW-C-19-O ... | reverse complement strand
TGGTCGCTCCGACCAGCGTGAACGGCGCGATCTCCAGCGGGATCGCGGTCGCGCCGGGCCCCTTCCCGATCACCACGTCGACCCGGAAGTCCTCCATGGCCAGGTAGAGCATTTCCTCGGCGGGCCGGGCCAGGCGGTGGATCTCGTCGATGAAGACCACCTCGCCCTCGCTGAGGGTGGACAAGATCGCGGCCAGGTCACCGGATCGCTCGATCGCCGGGCCGCTGGTGATGCGCATCGGCGCACCGAGCTCGGCCGCCACGATCATCGCGATCGTGGTCTTGCCCAGGCCGGGCGGTCCGGCCAGCAGTACGTGGTCCGGCGGCCGACCCCGGCGCAGTGCGCTCTGCAAGATCAACGACAGCTGCTCGCGCACTCGGGCCTGGCCGGTGAACTCGGTGAGCCGCTTGGGCCGCAGCGCGCTCTCGATGACGCGCTCGTCCGCGTCCGCGAGCGCGGACACCATCGCGTCGGTTTCGCGGTCCATCCGCCCGCGGCGGGCGGCCAGCTCGGCGTCTTCGACCCTGGCCAGAGGGTCGCGGTCTCTGTCCTCGCTCATGGCTTGCTGAGCTTGCGCAGCGCGGCCCGCAGGACCGCGGCGACGTCCACGGCCTCTCCGTTGGCGGCGGCGATCGTGCCGTCCTCCTCTAGGGCCGCGATCGCCTGGTCGGCGTCACGGGCGGCCCAGCCCAGGTTGACCAGGCCGGACTGCACCTGGTCCCGCCACTGGGCGGCTCGCTGCGGGCGGGCGCCGGGCAGGCCGCCTGCCACGCCGCTTTCGCCGGGCGGGCCGAGCCGGTCCCGCAACTCGAGCACGATCCGCTCCGCCCCCTTCTTGCCGATGCCCGGGACCATGGTCAGCGCGCCGAGATCCTCGGTCGCGACGGCCCGGCGCAGCGCGTCGGGCGCATGCACGGCCAGCATGGCCAGCGCCAGGCGGGGACCGACGCCGCTGGCGGTCTGCAGCAGCTCGAAGACGTTCCGCTCGTCGTCGGAGCCAAAGCCGTACAGGGTCAGCGAGTCCTCCCTGACCACCAGGGAGGTGGCGACCTGGGCCGGCTCGCCCAGCGTGAGCGTGGCCAGGGTGCCCGGCGTGCACTGGACGCGCATCCCGACGCCCCCGACCTGGATGACGGCGCCGTCGGGCGCCACCGCGGCGACCGTGCCGTGCAGATGAGCGATCACGCCCTACCCACCTCCCCAACCCCCTTCATTTGCTGGCCGCGAGCGGCACCCCGGTGCTCATCGGGGACCCGCCGCGCCAGATGTGACAGATGGCCAGCGCCAGCGCGTCGGCCGCGTCCGGGGGACGGGGCGGGTCAGAGATCCGCAGCAGCTTGGTCACCATGGTCGTCACCTGGTCCTTGTCGGCCCGCCCGTTACCGGTCACGGCGGCCTTGACCTCGCTGGGGGTGTGGGTGGCGACCGGCAGCCCGCGCCGGGCGGCGCAGACGATCGCGACCGCGCCAGCCTGGGCCGTGCCCATCACCGTCCGCACGTTCTGCTGGCTAAACACCCGCTCGACGGCCACCGCGTCGGGTTGGCACGCGTCCAGCCACTGCTCAAGCTCGGTCTCGATGGCCAGCAGCCGGGCCGCGATGTCGTCGGCGGCCGAGGTCCTGATCACCCCGACCCGGACCAGGCTCAGCGCCCGGCCCGGCGCCCCGTCCACCACGCCGACGCCGCATCTGGTCAGCCCGGGGTCGACACCGAGCACCCGGACCGGGTGCCGCGCATAGGTCAGGCCCACAAGGTGCTCCGTTCGGCGCGCGAGGTCCACGAACATCTGTTCGTCACGAACCTACCGGCCCGTGGCGGCCCGGTCGCGCACCAGGCCGGCGTGTTGCATGAATTGCCTTTCAGAAGGCGTCGAGCATGTAGGCGATTCCGGCGAACGCGGTATCCAGGGCGGCGTCGTCCGCGGGCGAGCCGCCGACGGCCAGGCCCGCCTGGCGCAGTGTGCTGACCGGGGTTCCCGCGTAGAGCGCGGCCAGGCCGCGCGCGCCCAGGGTGAGCGGCGGGTCCGCGCGGGCGGCCGACGAGGTTAGCGGTTCCAACAGGCCCCGGCCATCGGTGACGGTGAGCGACCAGCGTCCGGAGTTGACCGGGCGGGCGTCGTCGCGGATGGCCAGCGGCACGGTGAGGGATACGGCGGCGGGAAAGCCGCGCGTGGCGATGGCGGCCGGGGCGTCAACCACCCGGAGCATCCACATCGAACGGTGGTGCACGTCGGCGTCGCGCTCGCCGGTCAGCCGCCAGAACACGTCGGCCGGGCCGACCCGCGCGAATACCTGGTCCGCGATCGAGGCGTGCGAACCGACATGGGCCCAGAACGCGCGCTGGGCCGAGGCCGAGATCGCCTGGGCGCCCTCGACGAACAGGGCGTCATTCCCGTTGTGCCACCGGTAGACGAGGAAGCCGTCGTCACGCAGGTAGGCGTACAGGTCCGGGTCGGCCAGCCGGCCGGCGACCGACGCAATGTCCCAGGTGATAGGGCCGCAGTCGCGGGCCGCCTGGTGCACCCGGCCGACGACCGAGAGCACTGCCTCGGCGTCCGCGGGTGCGGCCCGCCGCAGGCGGTCGGATCCGGCCGCGACGTCCGGGCCGGCGGCCAGGACCGTAGGATCGGGCGGCACCAGGTCGCGCAGGGACCGCGTCGGGATCACGGCGATATCGCGGACGCCAGCCAGTTCCCAGCCCAGTGACCGGTACAACGGCGTCGTCGCCGGGTACAGCACCGACAACGGATAACCGCGCGCCGCCACCTCGTCAAGCAGGGCGGTCATCAGCTGCCGGGCGACGCCCCGGCCCCGGTCCTCAGGTGCCACCTTGACGCTGGCCACGCCGGCCATCGGCACCGCCCGGCCGCACCACCACTGCCGCATGTCGTGGAAGCTGGCCGCGCCGACCGGACGGCCGCCGTGGAAGGCGCCGAGGGTGCGGCCGGCGGCGATCGGGTCCGCGACCGCCCGCCGCCGTTGCTCCCGCCCCACCCGGCTAGACGGCCCGAAGGACCGTTCGGCCAGGTCGAATTGCGCGTCCAGGTCGTCGCCGGGACGGACGGCACGGATCAGGACGGGTGTCGCATCCGGTTGGTCGGCCACGACTACCCACCGTACGGCAGGAGCCGGGCGGGCCGAATACCACCGGGGTCAGACTTCCAGCTTCTCCATGATCTCGTCGGAGACCGAGTAGTTGGCGTACACGTCCTGCACGTCGTCGGAGTCCTCGAGCGCATCGATCAGCCGGAACACCCGCTTGGCGTGCTCCTCGTCCAGGTCGATCTCGACGCTGGGCAGGAAGGCCACGTCCGCCGAGTCGTAGTCGATCCCGGCGTCCTGCAGCGCCGTGCGGGTCGCCACCAGGTCGGCCGGCTCGGACACGACCTCGAACGACTCGCCGAGGTCGTTGACCTCCTCCGCGCCCGCCTCGAGCACGGCCGTGAGCACGTCGTCCTCGGTCACCCCACCCACCTCCCCTCCCCCCCTCTTGTCGACGACGACGACCCCCTTGCGGTGGAACAGGTAAGACACCGACCCGGGGTCGGCCATCGAGCCGCCGTTGCGACTGAACGCGGTGCGCACGTCCGAGGCGGCCCGGTTCCGGTTGTCGGTCAGGCACTCCACCAGCACCGCAACGCCACCAGGGCCGTAGCCCTCGTAGGTGATGTTCTCGTACTGCGCGCCGCCGGCCTCGGCGCCGCTGCCCCGGCGTAGGGCGCGGTCGATGTTGTCGTTCGGGACCGAGCTCTTCTTCGCCTTCTGGATGGCGTCGTACAGCGTCGGGTTCCCCGCCGGATCTCCGCCGCCGGTGCGCGCGGCGACCTCAACGTTCTTGATCAGCTTGGCGAACAGCTTGCCGCGCTTGGCGTCGACCACCGCCTTCTTGTGCTTGGTGGTGGCCCACTTGGAGTGGCCGCTCATGTGTTGTCCTTCACAATGTCTACGAATAGCTCATGGATACGCCGGTCCGGGGTCAGCTCGGGGTGGAAGGCCGTGGCCAGCAGTTGCCCCTGCCGCACGGCGACGATCCTACCGGTGCGCTGCTCGGTGCCCAGGACGGTGACGTTCTCGCCAGTCTGCTCCACCCAGGGGGCCCGGATAAAGACCGCCCGAAGCGGCATGGCGTGGCTTCCGGCCAGGCCGGACAGCGTGATGTCGCCCTCGAACGAGTCGACCTGACGGCCGAACGCGTTCCGGCGCACGGTCATGTCGATCCCGCCGTAGGTCAGCTGCCCGGCCACGCCGTCGGCGAGCCGGTCGGCCAGCATGATCATCCCGGCGCAGGACCCGAACGCGGGCAGGCCGGACGCGATCAGCTTGCGCAGCGGCTCGAGCATGTCGAACGCGACGGACAGCCGCCACAGCGTGGTCGACTCGCCGCCCGGGATCACCAGGCCGTCGAGCTGATGGAGCTCTTCGGGCCGACGCACCGGTACGGCCCGGGCGCCGACGTCCTCGAGCGCGCGCAGGTGCTCGGGCACATCACCTTGCAAGGCGAGCACTCCGATAACCCGTGCCGTCATCACCCCTCCAGACGTAACCAGGTTAAAACACCGAAACCGCTGCTCTTCTTCCCGCGACCGCGGCCTGCCGCATGGTGAACCCCGGGATTCACCTGGTCAGGACTTAGGACGCGGGCCGAGGGCGGCGCGGCACGGGGACAGCGCGGCGCGGGGTGCGGAAGTTACCAGCCGCGGTCGGCGTAGTGCTGGTCCGGGGGGAGGGTGTCCAGGTTGATGCCGACCATGGCCTCGCCCAGGCCGCGGGAGACCTTGGCTATCACGTCCGGGTCGTCGTAGAACGTGGTGGCCTTCACGATCGCGGCGGCGCGCTTAGCCGGGTCGCCGGACTTGAAGATGCCCGAGCCCACGAACACGCCCTCCGCGCCGAGCTGCATCATCAACGCGGCGTCGGCCGGGGTCGCGATGCCGCCCGCGGTGAACAGCACGACAGGCAGCCGTCCGGCGCGGGCCACCTCGGCCACCAGCTCGTACGGCGCGCCGAGCTCCTTGGCCGCGGTGAACAGCTCTTCGCCGGGCAAGCCGGACAGCCGCGCGATCTCGGACCGGATGGACCGCATATGCCGGGTCGCCTCGACCACGTTGCCCGTCCCGGCCTCGCCCTTGGAGCGGATCATGGCCGCGCCCTCGGCGATCCGCCGCAGCGCCTCGCCCAGGTTGGTGGCGCCGCACACGAACGGCACGGTGAACTTCCACTTGTCGACGTGATGGGCCTCGTCGGCCGGGGTGAGCACTTCGGACTCGTCGATGTAGTCGACCCCGATGGCCTGCAGGACCTGCGCCTCGGCGAAGTGCCCGATCCGGCACTTGGCCATGACCGGGATGGACACCGCGGCGATGATGCCGTCGACCATGTCGGGGTCACTCATCCGGGCCACGCCGCCCTGGGCGCGGATGTCGGCGGGCACGCGCTCAAGCGCCATCACCGCGACCGCGCCGGCATCCTCGGCGATCTTGGCCTGGTCGGGCGTGACCACGTCCATGATCACGCCACCCTTGAGCATCTCCGCCATGCCGCGCTTCACCCGTGCGGTCCCCGTGGCCGACTCGGTGGCCTGCGGGGGGGTCTGGGGGGGTCGTCCCCCCGGGATAGCGCTGTCAGCGTTGACAGTGGACACTCGAACCTCGCTTGATCAATCAGGACTGCTTCACACCATCGTATGGCCAGCCGGGCCTATCCAGGCGCCGGGCTTGTCCGCGATGAGGGAGTCGTCCATCTCGAAGAACACCGGCGCTTCCGCGTGGCCGGACAGGTGCAGCACGCGGGCCAGCGGCCGGTTCCGGGCGTCCCGGGTCACCGCGGCCAGGTCGTTGTAGAACTTGTGGGCCACGAATACCTGGTACGCGGCCTCCTCGACCTCGGCCAGCAGCTCGTCGGCGCCCTCCTTGCCGCTCAGCGAGGCCCGGAAGCCCGGCTGGCTGAACGCCGCCTGCAGGGCCCGGGTCAGGTCGCTCTCGGCCAGGTCCCGCGGCCTGTCCCCGCCCGCACGGGTGCCGTCCACGGCGCCGGCCAGCAGCAGGCTGGTGGCCGGGTCGAGCAGCCCGGAGGTGGCCAGTTCCTGGGCCACCGAGCTACGTCGCAGCAGGGTCACGTCCAGCGCGACGCGCGCCATGTCCACGCGCGCGTGCAGCCGGTCGATCCGCCCGGCGCGCCAGGATACGTACACCCCGACGAACAGCGCGCCCGCGATGACCAGGATGATGTCGGCGATCACGGGAAGTCGCCCGCCTCTTGGGATACGGCCACGCGGGTCCGGCCGAGCATGACCATCTCGTAGACACGGATCACGTCGCGGGCCACCACCGACCAGTCGTACTGGGCGACGGCGGCCAGCGCGGCGGCCGACAGCTCGGCGCGGCGCGCCGGGTCGTCCAGCAGGCGCCCGGCCGCGCGGGCCAGGTCGGCGCCGTCGCCGACGGCGAACAGCTCCCCCGCCGCGCCGCCATCAAGCAACTGGCGGAACGCGTCGATGTCGCTAGCCACGACGGGTAGGCCGGCCGCCATCGCCTCGGCGGTGACGATGCCGAACGACTCGCCGCCGGTGTTCGGCGAGCAGAACACGTCGACCGAGTGCAGCACCCGGATCTTGTCGTCCTCGCTGACCTGCCCGAGCAGCGCGACCCGGTCCCGCAGGTCGGCGGGCACCCGGTTCCGCACCTCCTCGGCGTCCCCGGCCGGGCCGGCCACCAGGAGGCGCAGCCCGGGTCGTTCCGGGCCGAGGATCTCGAACGCCTTGAGCAGGACGGCCAGGCCCTTGCGCGGCTCGTCCAGCCGGCCCAGGAAGCCGATGGCGCCGCCCGGGCCGGGCCAGCCGGGCAGCGGCTCGGCCTTGCGGTAGCGGCGGGTGGCCACGCCGTTGGGGATGACGACCGCGTCGCCGCCGATGTGCTCGACCAGCGTGGTGCGGGCCGCCTCGGAGACCGCGATCCGGCCGTTGATCTTCTCCAGCGCGGTGCGCAGCACCGGATAGGTCACCACGAGCACCCGCGAGCGCGGGATCGCGGTGTGCACGGTGGCCACGATCGGACCCGAGGCCACCCAGCAGGCCAGCAGGGACAGGCTGGGGATGCCGGGTTCGTGGACGTGCAGCACGTCGAACCCGCCCTGGTGCAGCCAGCGCCGGACCCGGCTCACCGACAGGAAGCCGAACGACAGCCGGGCCACCGACCCGTTGTAGGGAACGGGCACCGCACGGCCGGCTCCCACCACGTAGGGCGGCAGCGGGGTGTCGTCGTCGGCCGGGGAGATGACCGAGACCTCGTGCCCCTCGTCGATCAGGGCTTCGGCCAGGTCCCTGACGTGCTGCTGGACGCCGCCGGGCACGTCCCAGGAGTACGGGCAGACCATCCCGATCTTCATGGATCGCCTCTGGGAGAAAGGTCGGCGGTGAAGACGCGCTGGAGCATGTGCCAGTCAGCCGGGTGTTCGGCGATACCGGCCTCGAAGACCCGGGCCATGTCTTGGCTCATGGCCGCGATCTTCTCCGCCCGGGTGCCCGACTCGGGCACCGGGATCTCCTCGTAGATGTGCGCGCCCCAGTCCTCCCCCTCGAACCAGGTCGCGACCGGCATCAGCGCAGCGCCGGTGTGCACGGCCAGGGCGGCGGTCGAGGCGATCCGCGCCTTCTCCCCGAACATCTCGACCTCGATGCCGGTGTCCTTCAGGTCACGGTCGCTGACCAGGCAGACCAGGCCGCCGGCACGCAGCCGCTGGGCCAGGATCCCGAACGGGCTGCGGCCGCCGGTCAGCGGCAGGACCTCCATCCCCAGGCTCTCGCGGAACCGGACGAACGCCTCGTACACCGATTCCGGCCGCAGCCGTTCGGCGACGGTGGTGAACGAGCCGGCCCCGCGCGCCACGACCCAGGCCCCGGCCTGCTCGAAGTTGCCCATGTGCGGAAGCGCGATGACCACGCCGCGGCCGGCCTTCAGGTTGGCGAACAGGGCCTGCTCCCCCGCCGGGTCGATGTGCATCCCGGACACGATCCGCTCGACCGGGATGGCCGGCAGCCGGAACACCTCCAGCCAGTACCGCGCGTAGGAGCGCAGCGCGGCGCGGGACAGGCTCCGCAGTTCCTTCCCGTCCACGTCCGGGCTACCGCCAGAAAAGGCGAGCACGCGACGCAGGTTGCCCTCCAGCACCTGGACCTTCGGGCCCTGCCGTCGCCAGGCGATGTCGGCCACCAGGGTGAAGGCCCATTTGGCCCACGACTCCGGAATTCGGCAGATGAGCTTCCAGCCCAGCCGGTACGCGAACCCGGTAAGCCGCTCGCTGAGCCCCGCTGAACCCGCCACGGCCACCTCTTTTTCTACCCGCCCTTCCCTCCCGTCACTCACCCGCCTTTTCCTCCCGTTCGCCGGGGGCTACCGGACTCCGGGCGGCCCGGTACACCGCGTGTACCCGCTGCCCGAAGGTAAAGGCGCTTCCCGCCGCGAGCGCCCAGAGCCCCACGTTGAGAATGTACGGCACGCCGAGCCCGGAAACGCCGACCGCGATCAGCGAGATGAGCATGCGCTCGGGCCGTTCGATCAGACCCACGTCGCAGCGCAGCCCGAGGCCTTCGGCCCGGGCCTTGGTATAGGACACCAATATGCCCGCGACCAGGCAGAACAGCGACACCCCGCCGAGCAGCGGGTCGTGACCGCCGCGGAAGAACCAGATCACCAGGCCGCTGAAGATGCCGGCGTCGGCGATCCGGTCCATGGTCGAGTCGAGGAACGCACCCCAGGTCCCGCTGGTGCCCTTGATCCGGGCCAGCACGCCGTCCAGCATGTCCAGGAGCACGAAGATCGTGCAGGTCAAAGCGCCAGGGAACAGCTCGCCGATCGGGAACAGGCCGAGCGCGCCGCCCGCCACGCCCACCGTGCCGACGATCGTGATCGCGTTCGCCGTGATCGGAGTACGCGCCAGGATCGCGCCGACCGGAGTGAAAACGCGCGTCATGACGGGCCGTAGCGGGTTCAGCATGGCCGTCCGATAATACGGCCTCGGCTCGGGAGGTTTTGCGCTGGGCCTGGTGGGACGTCGGCTTCACTTTCCGGTCACCGGGAAGATTCTTAACGTGGGGGTTGTGGTCACGGTACTCGCGGGTTAAGGCTGGTCGTGCGCAGCGTCAAATCGCAAGGAGGCGAAGGCAATTGGCAACAACAGGCAGTGGGGCGGGAGGAGCCGCTGGCAGGGCACCGGCGGCCGACCAGGTACGGAACGTGGTACTGGTCGGCCATTCCGGGTCCGGGAAGACCAGCCTGGTCGAGGCGCTGCTCGCCGCGACGGGGACCATCCAGCGGCAGGGCAGCATCGAAGAGGGCACCACGGTCAGTGACTTCGACGAGGTCGAGATCAGGCAGCAGCGCTCGGTCAACCTGACCCTCGCGCCCCTCGTGCACAACGGCATCAAGGTCAATCTGCTCGACACGCCCGGCTACGCCGACTTCACGGGGGACCTTCGGGCCGGGCTTCGGGCCGCGGACTCGGCGCTGTTCGCCGTCTCCGCCGCCGAGGGGATCGACGGCCTGACCCGGATGCTGTGGGAGGAGTGCGCCGCGGTGGGCATGCCGCGCGCAGTCGTCATCACCAAGATCGATCACCAGCGCGCAGACTTCGACGCCTGCCTGGACGCCTGCCGTGAGGCCTTCGGCGACGCGGTCGCGCCCCTCTACCTGCCGGTCGGGGACCCGGTAGACGGGCTGATCGGCCTGCTGTCGCAGAAGCTGTACCGCTACTCGAGCGGGACCCGGACCGAGGACACGGCGTCGGCCGCGGACCAGGACCGGATGGAAGAACTGCGCGGTGAGCTGATCGAGGGCATCATCACCGAGAGCGAAGACGAGAGCCTGATGGACAGGTACCTGTCGGGGGAGGAGATCGACCCCAAGGTGCTCATCGAGGACCTGGAGAAGGCCGTCGCGCGCGGCAGCTTCTACCCGGTTCTGGCCGTCTCCTCGCCGCAGCGGATCGGCATGCTCGAGCTGCTCGAAGTCATGACCGAGGCCTTCCCCTCGCCCGCCGAGCACTCGCTGCCCGCGGTCACTACGCCGGACGGCAAGCCCGTCGGTGGCCTGACCTCCGATCCCAAGGGCCCGCTCCTGGCCGAGGTGATCAAGACCACCTCCGACCCCTACGTGGGCCGGATCAGCCTGGTCCGGGTGTTCTCCGGCACGCTGCGCCCCGATGCCTCCGTGCACGTGTCCGGCCACGGGCGGGCGGCCCGCGGGCACGACGACCACGACAACGACGAGCGGATCGGCGCGCTGACCTCGCCGCTCGGCAAGCAGCAGCGGACCGTCACCCAGTGCGCGGCTGGCGACATCTGCGCCGTGGCCAAGCTCAGCACGGCCGAGACCGGCGACACGCTGTCGGACAAGGAATACCCGCTGCTGATGGAGTCGTGGTCGATACCGGAGCCGCTGCTGCCGGTGGCGATCGTGGCCAAGTCCAAGGCGGACGAGGACAAGCTGTCCCAGGGCCTGAGTCGGCTGGTGGCCGAGGACCCGACGCTGCGCCTGGAGAACAACCCGGAGACCCACCAGCTGGTGCTGTGGTGCATGGGCGAGGCCCACACCGACCTGCTGCTCGACCGGCTCACGCACCGGCAAGGCGTCGCGGTAGAGACCACCGACCTGCGCGTCCCGCTGCGCGAGACCATCGGGGGCAAGGGCCAGGGGCTGGGCCGCAACGTGAAGCAGAGCGGCGGTCACGGTGAGTACGGCATCTGCCACATCGAGGTGGAGCCGCTGGAGGACTCGGCCGGCTTCGAGTTCGTGGACAAGATCGTCGGCGGCGTGGTGCCGCGCCAGTTCATCCCCTCGGTGGAAAAGGGCGTCCGCTGGCAGATGGAGCAGGGCGTGACGGCCGGCTACCCGATGACCGGCGTACGGGTCACCCTGTACGACGGCAAGGCGCACTCGGTGGACTCCTCCGACATGGCGTTCCAGAAGGCCGGGCGGCTGGCCCTGAAGGACGCGGTGGACAAGGCCCAGCCACTGCTGCTCGAGCCGGTTGACGAGGTGCATGTGCTGGTTCCCGACGACTACGTCGGCGCGGTGATGTCCGACCTGTCCTCACGGCGCGGCCGGGTCCTCGGCACCGAGCCGGTCGGCGTGGGCCGGACCCTGGTCAACGCGGAGATCCCGGAACTCGAGATCACCAGGTACTCCATCGACCTGCGGTCGATGTCGCACGGCACGGGCTCGTTTACCCGGCAGTACGCCAGGCACGAGCCGCTGCCGTCGCACCTGGCGGCCAAGGTCGCCGCGGACGCCAAGGACTAGGAGCGGAGTGGCCGGCCTCCTAGGAGGCCGGCCACGCGTCGGCCAGGAGCTTTCTCGTGTCGGCCAGGAGCTGGGGCAGCACGCGGGTGCGGCCGATCACGGGCATGAAGTTGGTGTCGCCGCCCCACCGGGGCACCACGTGCTGGTGCAGGTGCGCCGCGATCCCGGCGCCGGCCACCGACCCGAGGTTGATCCCGATGTTGAAGCCGTGCGGCCCTGAGACCTGGCGCAGGACGCGGATGGCGTGCTGGGTGTAGGAGGCGAACTCCGCGGTCTCCGCCGGGGTCAGGTCGGTGTAGTCGGCCACGTGCCGGTACGGGACGACGAGCAGGTGCCCGGCGTTGTAGGGGTACAGGTTGAGCACCACGTAGACCAGCGTGCCGCGCGCGACGATCAGGCCGTCTTCGTCGCTCAGCGTGGGTGCGATGTCGAACGGGCAGCCTTCGTCCTCGCCGGGGCCCGACGGCTTGCCCGCCCCCTTGATGTAGGCCATCCGGTGCGGCGTCCACAGCCGCCCGAACGAGTCGGGGACGCCCGTGAAGGCCTCGTCTGTGCTGGCTCCGGGGGGGACGACACCGCTGGCCTGGCCGCCTGCGGCGGCGGGCCCGTGCCGCCCCGAAACTTCGTCAGGTGGATCGTCCGGCACGGGGCTACACCTGGACGCGGTCGCGCACGGCGGCGACGATCTCCGCGATCGCCTCGGCGACCGGGACGCCGTTCTTCTGCGACCCGTCGCGGTAGCGGAACGACACCGCGCCCTTGGCCACGTCATCGTCGCCCGCGATCAGCATGTACGGGACCTTCTGCCGCTGCGCGGTCCTGATCTTCTTCTGCATCCGGTCATCGCTGGCGTCGACCTCGATCCGGATGCCATTCTCGCGCAGCTGGTCCGCGACCTGCGACAGGTACGGCACGTGCGCGTCGGCGATCGGGATGCCGACCACCTGGACCGGGGCCAGCCAGGGCGGGAACGCGCCCGCGTAGTGCTCGACCAGGATGCCGAAGAACCGCTCGATCGACCCGAACAGCGCCCGGTGGATCATGATGGGCTGCTGCCGGGTGCCGTCAGCGGCCTGGTACTCCAGGCCGAACCGCTTGGGCAGGTTGTAGTCGACCTGAATGGTGGACAGCTGCCAGGTCCGACCGATCGCGTCCCGGGCCTGCACGGAGATCTTCGGCCCGTAGAACGCCGCGCCGCCCGGGTCGGCCACCAGCTCCAGGCCAGACTCCTCGGCGGCGGCGTTCAGTTCCCGGGTGGCATGCTCCCAGTCCTCACGGCTGCCGACCCACTTCTCCTTCTCGTCGTCCCGGGTGGACAGCTCCAGGTAGAAGTCGTTCAGGCCGTAGTCGCGCAGCAGGTCGAGCACGAAGGCCAGCAGCCGCCGCAGCTCGGCGCCGACCTGCTCCGGAGTGCAGAAGATGTGCGCGTCGTCCATGGTCAGGCCGCGGACCCGGGTCAGGCCGTGCACCACCCCGGACTTCTCGTACCGGTAGACGGTGCCGAACTCGAACAGCGGCAGCGGCAGGTCCCGGTAGGACCGGCCGCGCGAGCGGTAGATCAGGATGTGCATCGGGCAGTTCATGGGCTTGAGGTAGTACTTGGCGCCCTCGAGCTCCATGGGCGGGAAGATGTTCTCCCCGAACCAGCTCAGGTGCCCGGAGATCTCGAACAGCTCCGATTTGGTGATGTGCGGGGTGTTCACGAACTCGTAGCCGGCCTCCTCGTGCCGGCGCCGCGAGTAGTCCTCCAGGATCTTGCGGACCAGGCCGCCCTTGGGATGGAAGACGGCCAGGCCGCTGCCGATCTCGGTCGGGAACGAGAACAGGTCAAGCTCGGCGCCGAGCTTGCGGTGGTCGCGCTTCTCGGCCTCGGCCAGGAACTCCAGGTACTGGTCCTGGCGCTCGCGGGACTCCCAGGCGGTGCCGTAGATCCGCTGCAGCTGCGGGTTCTTCTCGCTGCCCCGCCAGTAGGCGCCGCCGCTGCGCATCAGCTTGAACGCCGGGATCTGCCTGGTGGTGGGCACGTGCGGGCCGCGGCACAGGTCCTTCCAGCGCAGCTCGCCGGTGCCCGCGTCCAGGTTGTCGTAGATGGTCAGCACGTCCCCGCCGACCTCGACGCCCTCGCTCAGCTCGAAGTCGAGCGTGCCGGACCCGTGCCCCTTCAGCCCGATCAGCTCCAGTTTGTAGGGCTCGGCCGCGAGCTCGGCCCGGGCCTGCTCCTCGGTCACGACCCGCCGGGAGAACCGCTGACCTTGCTTGACGATCTGGCGCATCCGGCCCTCGATGGCCTTGAGGTTCTCGGGGGTGAACGGCTCGGGCACGTCGAAGTCGTAATAGAAGCCGTTTTCCACAGGCGGGCCGATGCCGAGCTTGGCCTGCGGGAACAGCTCCTGCACGGCCTGGGCCATGACGTGCGCGGCGGAGTGCCGCACGATGTAGTGGCCGTCGTCGCTGGCCACGTCCACCGGCTCCACGACGTCCCCGTCGGCGAGCGGGCAGGCCAGGTCGCGCAGCTCGCCGTTGACGCGCGCGGCGATGACGTCCGGTCCGCCGGGTACTTTGGCGGCTGCGCCGTGGGCCAGGGCCGCGCCCGCCGTCGTACCCGCCTGCACCACGTGCTCGCTTCCGGCGAGGGTGATGCGAAGCTGCTGGCTGGACACGGCTGACTCCTTGATGGTCGGACGGGGGCTGGTTACCCGATGCTACCGGTGGGCGGGCGCTTGGGGGCCAGCCCCGCGCGTCGCAGGGCGTCGGCCAGCGCGCCTTCGGCGTCGGGCGGCCGCGATGCGCCGGAACCGCTGGCGCGGGGGCGGGGGCGGGGACCACGCTCCGTTCGGCCAAAATTTCCTGATGAACGGTCCTGCGCCCGGTCACGGCCGCCCGCCGGAGCCGGTTCTTCGTCGTCCAGTCGCAGCGTGAGCGAGATCCGATGCCTGGGCACGTCTACGGACAGCACCTTGACCCGTACCACGTCGCCGGACTTGACCACCGAGTGCGGGTCGGAGACGAAGTTCTTCGACATGGCTGACACGTGCACCAGGCCGTCCTGGTGGACGCCGACGTCGACGAACGCGCCGAACGCGGCGACGTTGGTCACCACGCCTTCCAAGATCATGCCGGGCCGCAGGTCCCCGAGGGTCTCGACGCCCTCGGCGAACGTGGCCGTGGTGAACGCGGGCCGCGGGTCGCGGCCGGGCTTTTCCAGCTCGCGCAGGATATCGGTCACGGTCGGCACGCCGAACTGGTCGTCGGTGAACTGCCCGGGCTTCAGCGTGCGCAGCGTGGCGGTGCTGCCAATCAGCTGGCCCGCGGTGGAGCCAGTGACGGCCAGGATGCGGCGGACCACCGGGTAGGCCTCGGGGTGCACCCCGGACGCGTCGAGCGGGTCGTCGCCGCCACGGATGCGCAGGAACCCGGCGCACTGCTCGAAGGCCTTCGGGCCGAGCCGGGGCACCTGCATCAGCTGCTGGCGGGTCCGGAACGCTCCCTCGGCGTCCCGGCGGGTCACAATCGCCGTGGCCAGGCCGGGGGTGATGCCGGAGACCCGGGCCAGCAGCGGCTGGGAGGCGGTGTTCAGGTCGACGCCGACCGCGTTGACGCAGTCCTCGACCACGGCGTCCAGCGAGTGCGACAGCTTGCCCTCGGTGACGTCGTGCTGGTACTGGCCGACACCGATGGACTTCGGGTCGATCTTGACCAGCTCGGCCAGGGGGTCCTGGAGTCGGCGGGCGATGGATACGGCACCGCGCAGCGAGACATCAAGCGCCGGGAGTTCGGACGACGCGTAGGCGGAGGCGGAGTAGACCGACGCGCCCGCCTCGGACACCACGACCTTGGTCAGCTTGAGCTCCGGGTGCCGCTTGATCAGGTCGGCGGCCAGCCGGTCGGTCTCCCGCGAGGCGGTGCCGTTGCCGATCGCGATGAGCTCAGCGTGGTTTGCCTTGGCCAGTCTCGCGAGGGTGCCGAGGGCCTCGTCCCAGCGCCGCTGCGGCTCGTGCGGGTAGATGGTCGCGGTCGCGGTCACCTTGCCGGTCCCGTCGGTGACGGCGACCTTGACCCCGGTCCGGAAGCCCGGATCCAGGCCGATCGTGGTCCGCGCGCCCGCCGGGGCGGCCAGCAGCAGGTCGCGCACGTTGGCCGCGAACACCCGGACCGCCTCGTCTTCGGCCAGCTGCCACAGCCGGACCCGCACGTCGACGCTCAGGTGGGTCAAGATCCTAGTGCGCCAGGCCCAGTGCACGGTGGCGCCCAGCCACGGGTCGGCGGGCCGGCCTTCGTCGCGCAGGCCGAAGCGCTCCGCGATGGTGGCCTCGACGGCCGCGTCGTCGGCGCCGGGGTCGAGCGTGAGGTCGAGGACCTCCTCCTTCTCGCCGCGGAACAGGGCCAGGATGCGGTGCGCGGGCAGCCGGGCGAAGGGCTCGCTGAACTCGAAGTAGTCGGCGAACTTCGCGCCTTTTGCTGTGTCGCCGGCGCCCGCGCGCACCTTGGAGATCAGCGTGCCGCGGGCGGCCATCGCCTCGCGCAGCTGCCCGATAAGGTCGGCGTCCTCGGCGAACCGCTCGACCAAGATGGCGCGGGCGCCTTCCAGGGCCGCGGTGACGTCCGGGACGTTCTCGTTGAGGAAGCTCTCTGCAGCGCGCTGCGGATCACGCGTGGGGTCAGCGAGCAGCAGGTCAGCCAGCGGCTCCAGGCCCGCCTCGCGGGCGATCTGGGCCTTGGTTCGCCGTTTGGGCTTGTACGGCAGGTACAGGTCCTCGAGCCGGGCCTTGGAGTCCGCGGCGCGGATCTGCGCTTCGAGCTCGCCGGTCAGCTTGCCCTGGGCGGTGATCTGGATGAGGATCGCATCCCGACGCTCGTCGAGCTCGCGCAGGTAGCGGAGCCGCTCCTCGAGCGTGCGCAGCTGCGCGTCGTCCAGGGTGCCGGTGGCCTCCTTGCGGTACCGGGCGATGAACGGCACGGTCGCGCCGCCGTCGAGCAGTTCGACCGCGGCCCTGACCTGCCGGACGGCCACGCCGAGCTCGTCGGCGATCCGCTGGTCCACCGACGGCGCAGGGCCGCTCGCTGACTGAATCTGAGTCACCACAGCAATTGTGCCAGCGGGCTGACCGCGCGCCGTCCGGCCGGGCCCGGGCGGGGCCCGTTCGGGTTCGGGCGGCCCTTGAATCACCCGGAGCGGGCGAGGCGCCCGGAGCCGCCCGCACGTCACCATGTCGCCATGGATAAGCTGCCCTCTTGGGCCGGTCATGTCGGCTGCCCCGCGGGGCCGGCCCGTCCAGCGTCGCGCCGTGGCGCCCGACAAGCGCCGTTCCCACTCATGGAGCTCCTATGCCGCTTGCAAGTTCCTACTCCTATCCGTTGCTCGGAGCATTCTGGACGGTCTTCGAGATCTTCCTGTGGATTATCTGGATCTGGATCCTGATCTACGTCTTCATCGACATCTTCCGCAGCCACGACCTGTCGGGCTGGGCGAAGGCGCTGTGGTTCGTGTTCGTGCTGTTCATCCCGCTGATCGGTGTCCTGGTCTACCTGATCGCCCGGGGTGGCGAGATGCAACAGCGCGCCCAGCAGCAGGCCCAGCAGCAGGACCAGGAGGTCCGCCGCTACATCCAGCAGACCGCCAATGAGGGCAACTCGGCCGACCAGCTGGCCAAGCTGGCCGACCTGCGCGACCGTGGCGTTATCACGGCCGACGAGTTCGAGCGCGAGAAGGCCAAGGTCCTGGCGTCCTGAGTGACGATGGGCTGATATGACCGAGAACCTGGCCACGAGGGAGAGCTCCGCTGCGGAGCGGAGTCTCCTACGTGGCTGGGGCTCGGTCATATTCGCCCCGGTCGGCAGCGGTCAGCGCCGTCGGCGCGGAAGCGACGGCGCGCGCCTGGCCGTCGCGGCCCTGGCCCTAGCGTGCTGCCTGCTCGTCATCCGGTACGACTCCCGGATCGACCGGGCCATCACCCAGGTCATCCATCCGCCGCCATGGAGCATCACCTGGCTGGTGACCGTGGTGTACCAGGCGGGCTCGTTTGGCGTCGTGGCCGTCCTGGTGGCGCTGGCCCTGATCGCACGCCGGTGGGAGGTTGCGCGCGACATCGGGCTGAGCGCGGCCGGGACGGCGGCGGCGTGCGGCATCCTCATCGTCGTGCTCGGCAGCCGCGGCGGGCGGCCGGCCGGGATCGTGATCGACGACTTCTACATGGTCTTCCCCGTCATTCAGATCGCCGTATTCATGGCGGTGGCCACGGCCTCGCTGCCGTATCTGGCCCGGGGCGTACAGCGCCTCATCGAGATCTTCATCGCGCTGGTGGCCCTGGCCTCGGCCGTCGGAGGTCACGGGCTGCCGGTCAACGTCCTGGGGAGCCTGGCCATCGGCTGGGGGGTGACGGCGGTGGTCCGGCTCGCCTTCGGCTCACCGCTCGGCCTGCCCTCCGCCGATGACGTGCGGCTGCTGCTCGAGGAGTTCGGCATCCGGGCGGGCAATGTGCATCCCGCGCCACGGCAGGTCTGGGGGGTGGCCAAGTTCGAGGCCACCGAGGCGGTTCCGCCCGGCCGCCTGGGCGTCGCGGTCTACGGGCGGGACGCGGCCGACGCCAGGCTGCTCACCAAGGCCGGCCGGTTCCTGCTCTACCGTGACTCCGGGCCGGGCCTCACCCTCACCCGGCTCCAGCAGGTCGAGCACGAGGCCTACCTCACCCTGCGGGCGGGTAGCACGGGTGTCACCGTGCCGGAGATCGCCGAAGCCGGAACGGCCGGGCCGACCCGTGACGCGCTGCTGGTCAGCCGGCTGCCGCCCGGGATGGCGCTGTCGGACGCGGACGCCGACGAGGTCAGCGACGACATGCTCGACGACCTGTACCGCCAGTTGCTGATCCTGCGGCGGGCCCGCATCGCGCACGGCGCGATCAGCGGTGACGCGGTGCTGGTCGACCCGGTGGCCCAGGCCGTGGCGCTGGCTGACTTCCGCAACGCCTCGGCGAGCGCCTCGCCGGATCAGCTCGACCGCGACCTGGCCGGCGCCCTGGCGGCCACGGCCGTGGCGGTCGGCACCGAACGAGCGGCCGACTCCGCGGCGCGGTGCCTGGAGCCGGAAGTACTGGGCGAGGCCCTCAGGTACATGCAGAAGCCGGCCCTGGACCCACTGGTCGGCCGGAGCCTGCGGGGCAGGCGCGGGCTGCTCGAGGAGGTCCGTCAGCGCGCCGCCCAGGCCGGCTCGATCGAGCTGCCCAAGCTGGTGGAGCCCCGCCGGGTGAGCTGGCCGACGCTGATCATGATCATCGGCACGCTGATCGGCGGCTGGGCCTTGATCGGCGTGCTCATCGACGTCTCCAAGTCCTTCGACACCGTGATCGGGGCCGAGTGGCTGTGGGTCGTCATGGCACTGGTCCTGGCCCAGCTGGCCTACGTGGCCAGCGGCGTGGAAGGGATCGGCAGCGTGGCCGGGCCGCTCCCGTTCGGCCGGGCGGTGGCGGTCGAGTTCGCCAACGCGTTCAGCGCCCTGGCCGGCGGCACGGCGGCCGTATTCGCCACCCGGGTGCGCTTCTTCCAGCGGCAGGGCTACGACGCCACGGTGGCGTTGAGCTCGGGGGCCATCATGGCCACGTCCAGCTGGATCGCCATCGCCGTGTTGTTCCTGGTCTCGCTGCCGTTCGGCTGGGGGAACATCAACTTCGAGGTCACCCCCGAGTCCGGCGGGGATTCGAAGCTGGTCTGGATCATCCTGGCCGTCGTGGTGGCGGTCGCGGTGGCGGTCGGCCTGCTCCTGGCCGTGCCCCGGCTGCGCAGGCTGGCCGCCGACAAGCTGCGCCCCAAGGCGCGCGACATCTGGGGCAACCTCAAGCAGGTCGCCAGCTCTCCGCACAAGCTGGTCCTGCTGGTGGGCGGCTCGTTCGCCCAGGAACTGCTGGTGGTCATGGCCCTGTCGGTGTCGCTGCGGGCGTTCGGCGACCACCTCAACCTGCCCACCTTGTACCTGGTCGTCTTCCTGGCCGGGATCATCGGGGGCATCTCGCCGTCACCCGGCGGCATGGGGGTGGTGGAAGCGGGCATGATTCTCGGCCTCACCGCGGCCGGGGTCTCGGAGGCCGACGCGACCGCCGCGGTCTTCATCCAGCGCCTGTTCACGTCGTACCTGCCACCCATCTGGGGCTGGATCACCCTGGTCTGGATGCGAAAGCGAGAGTACCTGTGAAAGCCGGAGGCGTCATGGCGGAAGACTCGGGCCCGGGCGGCGGCGTGCCGATCGAAGCCGCAGGGCCGTTCGCGTCCTCGTGGCGCCGCCAGCACCTGTCTGTGGATGAGCGAGTCGCGCGGGGCCGGGCCGCGCGCCAGGAGGCGCCGAGGTCGAGTCACGGACGGTGGCAGCCTGCCCCCGATCGCCCCGATCCGGTCTCGCTGCTGGAAGAGCAGGCGGCCACCCGGGTACCGCAACTGGTCCCGATCCGCTACGGGAGGATGCTGGCCTCGCCGTTCACGTTCTACCGGGGCGGGGCGCTGATCATGGCGGCCGACCTGGCGGCCACCCCGGTGACCGGGGTCACCGTGCAGTTGTGCGGGGACGCCCATCTGTCGAATTTCGGCCTGTTCGGCTCGCCCGAGCGGCGGATGCTGTTCGACATCAACGATTTCGACGAGACCCTCCCGGGACCGTGGGAATGGGACGTGAAGCGCCTGGCGGCGAGCTTCGAGATCATGGGGCGTGACCGCGGCTTCTCCCCGGACGACCGCCGCGCCGTGGTCATGGCCGGGGTCCGGGAATACCGGAGCCGGATGCGCCGGGCCGCCGGGATGAGTGGCCTGGACGTCTGGTACGAGCATTTCGAGGCCGGGATGCTGCTCAAGATGGTGCGCAAGGAGGTCCGGGTCAGGCGGGTCGGCAGGACAGAGGCCGAGGAGATCGAGAAGATGGTGGCCAAGGCGAGGACCCGCGACAGCACCCGGGTGTTCGCCAGGCGAGCAGACGAGGTCGAGGGTGAGTTGCGCATCGTCGCCGACCCGCCGGTCATCATCCCGATCGAGGACCTGATCCAGCCGGGTTCCGAATGGGAGAACCCGGTCCCGCTGATCAAGAAGCTGCTCAGCTCGTACCGGCGCACGCTCGGGCGTGAGCATCACCCCCTAGAGGAGTACCGCTACGTCCACTCTGCGTACAAGATGGTGGGCGTGGGCAGCGTCGGGACTCGCTGCTACATCATGCTGATGCTCGGCCGCGACAATAACGACCCGCTGTTCCTCCAGGTCAAGGAGGCGCAGCCGTCGGTGCTCGAGCGTTTCCTGCCGGCCAGCACCTATCGGCACCACGGCGAGCGCGTGGTCGCGGGGCAACGGCTGATGCAGGCGGCGACGGACATCTTCCTCGGCTGGCAGCGCATCAGGGGCATGGACGGCGTAACCCGCGATTACTACGTGCGCCAGTTCCAAGACTGGAAGGGCAGCGCGGACGTGGACACGCTCCTGGTACCCGGAGCCACGTTGTACGCGCGTATCTGCGCGGCGACCCTGGCCCGGGCGCACGCCCGGTGGGGGGACCGGATCGCCATCGCCTCCTACCTGGGCAACGGGGACGTATTCGACCGAGCCATAGCCGACTTCTCCGTGGCCTACGCGGATCAGAACGAGCGGGACTACGCCGCGTTCGCCGCGGCCGTCGACTCGGGGCGGCTCACCGCCCAGACCGGGATATAGGCGCTTTCCGTAAGGCGGAGGCCTGGTTCGTGACCATCAACGACAAGCCGGCGGCGCCGGGCAAGCCAGATCTGGCCGCCAGGATCGATCAGGAGAAGTCGCAGCCGCTGGCCTGGAAAACGGTGGCCAAGCGCGCCGCGGTAGTCCTCATCGCTGGCATCGCCATCTACCTGGTATTCCCGGCGATCACCGAGGTGTTCGCGTCCTGGCCACGTCTGTCCACCCTGAACCCGTGGTGGCTCACCGCGGCGATCGCCGCCGAGATCGCGCACTTCACCTGCACGTTCGCGCTGCAGCGCCTGGCGTTGCGGACCAAGCCGTGGTTCCCGGTGATCACGTCCACGCTGGCCGGCAACGCGATCAGCCTCATTATGCCGGGAGGTGCGGCGGTCGGCGCCGCGACGCAGTTCCGGATGCTGGCGGCCAGCGGCATGGACACCAGCTCGACGGTGGGCGGGCTGGCGGCGTTCTCCCTGCTCGGCGTCGGCGGCCTGCTCGCCCTCCCGCTCTTCGCGCTGCCCGTGATCTTGATCGGCGCACCGGTCAACCGCGGGCTTGAGAACGCGGCGTTCCTCGGCGTGGTGGGATTCGTGGCCTTCGCCGCCTTCGGCGCGGTGGTACT